>Ga0066602_10002208_pt1 | contig 11800 bp, 8 predicted proteins | sample Higcelweek5metaG_FD_59481 | JGI IMG/M metagenome (GOLD analysis project Ga0066602, IMG submission 59481) | Freshwater pond sediment microbial communities from the University of Edinburgh, under environmental carbon perturbations - High... | ecosystem: Environmental > Aquatic > Freshwater > Pond...
TAATATCTAGTATATCAAAGATAATTTCTTATATTATTAGATTATTTACTAAAATTTTTTTATGCGTAGATATTTACGTTTCATCTCGTTGTTACTTTTGACATTTTGATTATCTATGTGATTCGCTCATGCTTGATTTTGAGAAGAAATTTCAAATATGATAATGGAGAAATTGTATGATTTTCTTTGAATTGCCATTACGGTCTGTATGTGTTTTATGGTGTGATTGGGTACGTTTGTAATTTTGTTTATTTCCACTATCATTGATATCTTTCTATTCCAAGTGCCGTCATTGTGAATATTTCTCTGAGAGGATAAGGGTTTAGTGTATTATCTTGTGCTTGTAACAAAGGTTGAGTCCTTTATCCTTCTCTTTGCAGTAGTTTTTTGGTTGATTGGGTGATGATATAGGACATTAATCGATGTAAAAGATATGATCCTTTACTGAAATTCAAAAAATTGAAAATCATATAATATTTTCTATGATATCATCAAAAAAGTTGCTGTTATAGCACTGATCGCACAAGCCCCGTTATTAGTTATTCCTTTAAAATACACTATCAATGTAATCTCTTCAACTTCAATTACATATCTCGCTAGTACAAATAACTCAGAAGATAAATACATGATTCAAAAGCTTCCTCTTACTTCTTTGCTACTTACATGATTGGGACTTCCAATTACAGAGAGGTGATATGGAGAAACCTCAACTGAGGAAAATTCAAAGAATATATTTAGTGATACCGAATCAAGTAATAATTATTCAAAGATAACTACTTTTATTCTTGGGAGGGCAAATTATAATATGCTTAAATTTTGGGATTTATATGACTATTTAAAGGAAGCAAATATTGCATGAGAGAAGGATACTCTATTAAATAAAGTTCAATGACTTGATGAGTCGAGTATCACTAGCGAAGTAGTATCAGTAAAATCCAAATCATCAATGAATGCAATAATACAGTTTTCGTTTTTTTGTATTTTATATTTAGGGCTCATGTTATGAGTTCTAAAGCAAACTATTGATTTAGTTTTTAAATTAGTCACACGTTTCATTAAAGTGATTTTTTGAGACTTTTTCCTTATAATACATATTTTTCTGTTGAGTACTGATACTTCCGAACATGTGGGAAGGCGAAATATTCTTAGTTACATTTGAGATGTTTTAGTAACTCTATTTGCTTCTATTATTTTATGAATGGCAATTATATTTTTTGCAGTCCTTGTTGGTGGTTTTTGAATTACTGCAGATACATTCAACTTCTGAGTAGCAGATTCTGAATCATTAGACGTAGGAGTTGTCTTTATAATGTTTATATTAATGTTATTCCTTTTTGGAATACTTAACTTTCTCAACAAATTTCTTGAGTCTGTTGGAGCGAACTTTGAATATTACGTCTCAAAGGAACAGAATGGTGGTATTAAGGATTCTTACTCAGATTCATCTGATGCATCGAATTCGGCAAACCAAATTATGTGATTATGACAAACTGTTGGTACTGCAATATGAGCTGTAACTTGATATAGTGCAGTTAAATGAGTTACAAACATGGCAAATAAAGCAATTTATCAATGGGGTAATAAATCTTGAGGAGGTTGAGAGGATAATAGTAATAATAACTGATGAAACAATAATAACAACTGAGACTGAACAAATTGAAACACTTGAGAATGATGAACATGAGGTAAATTAGATGTTAAAGAATAGTATATGACTATAAATTATAAATCAAAGAAGCAAGGTTTTTGGAAGAATCTAAAGCATTTTCTATGGATGTTGCTTTCTTTTCTTTCACCGCTTCTTTTTCCTTTTTTGTTTTTATTGCTTTTTATTTTATCTTTTGCTCTCTTATTTAGTACTGGAAAGAATGTAGATATTGAAAAGTATAATAATACCATAGCAATTTCACAAGATGAGGCAAAAACGTTGGGAATTGCATTAGATGAAGAATGAAGAATTATTGAATGTTCAAACCTGAATGATTTTAAGGAAGTTGTATTCACTTCTCCTTTAAGTTCATATATTGATACAATAAAAAATGATACAAAATCATCAAAAATCCTCTCTCAAGCATGCTTATATAACATACTTTTCTTAAAGTATGTGAATGGGGAATTTTCAACAGAGATTCAATCTCAGGAGCTTACTAAAATCAATTCTGATTTATTTAGTGCTTGAAGTAGTGGAGCAACCCTACTACACATAAACGCATTGAAAAAGAAGCAGGATGAATTAAAGAAACAAATAGATACAAAAACCAGTATTCTTGGAAAACTGAATTTTCAAAATATAAGTACTAGTTATTTTCAACAGTACAAAGCAGATGAATATTGATTTATGAGAAGATTTAATTTTCCCCAAAGATTTTTCAATGAGAATAAGGGGGTATTAACAAATATGATCTACAACTATAGGATTGCACAATTATATTCTTCACAGCTTGATGCAACTGATATGGAAATATTTTGATTAAGTGGAACTTGATGAAATCTCCTTACAGAATTATGAGATATTAAAAAAGATACTGAAGAGTTTAATAATTTTTTTGTTCAGTCTGAAAAATGGAACGTATTGAAGTGAGTAAATGGAGAAAGTAAGTATTACTACTTCAATTGTCCGCCTTGTCACGAAAAATGTAGTTGTACATGAGATCCTGAATATGATTACTGAGCTGATTTTATTCAAGATAAAATGTGAGAAAAATTATTAAATAAATATTTAGCATTTGTGAACGATTTGTTCAGTAAAAATGTTATTTATGTTTCAGAACAGGTAAAGTCACCATTTAGAAATTATACAAAAGACTGAACGGATTGTTTAGTTAATATTGCTTTAACTCAGAGAGATTGACCTTCTAATTTACGTTTTAGAGGTTTTTCTGGGTATCCTAAAGTGAATTGAATACCCACACATGCTTGATTGGATATTGTTTGACGAAGCAATTGTGATTGAGATACTCCACCCGTATTCCCCGTTCTAGACGGTGAGGTATTTGATGTTTCTTATAATCTCTGAGCTTGGGGGCATACCATTGTGATTAAGAGCTTTATATCATGAGTTCCATATTATGTAAGATATTCGCATTTATCTGCCAATCCCCTATTTTCTATTGGAGACATGGTAAGCGTGAATGATATTATCTGATTTCAATGAGATAGTTGACCTTCTACTGGAAAACATTTAGATTTAACAATCTACACTGATAGTAATTTGAAATATTCTACCTATTTTAGAAACACATTAGAGCTTGGAGGATTATATTCATTTTCATTTTCTGATGTAATGAAACCTTGATATTCAACAGAATATTGAGTACATTCATTTGTCTCATCTTGTACTAACTGTGTGAAATAATATTATAATAAGATGTGTAAAATAATAATAATACTAGAAATAATGAAAATATTGATTATAATTAATATATTGTATAATTGCTTTTCAATGCTATTATATAATATATTAAAAAAAATTTATCAAATTTTTAAAAATAATTATAATAAATATTTGATTTTTTAAAACAAGTATTATAATATATTAAAGTTAAAATAAAAAAACAATCAATTTTTATTTTTTATATTTTTACTAAAACTATATGGCTGATAGTTTACCAGATGATTTGAGTGTTCAATCAGTAAAGGATTCTATTTTTTCAAAAATGAAGGAATGTTCCACGATTGAGGTATTTGATAAATACCTCATCCAGTTCGTGAGTGATTTTAATAAATCAATTCTCAACACATTTTGTGAGGAGAATAATCTGTCTGAATGATTTAAAAAAGAAGTTCTTTCAATTGGATTTAAAAAAGTTCAAACCTCTAAAAGAGAGGATTTGAAATCATTTGAGAAATATAAGAATGAAGTCTATTCCACAATATTTAATACAAGTGGTGAAAAGAATTTTTTTCATAGATATAAAATAGATTTTTATATCTCAAAAATACGAGATTGAGAAGCGAAGGATTACTACACCTGCCTTCTACTTGATGAAGTCGAAGGACTCATCGTAAATATAGTCAAGTCATGTGGAAGTTGATATGATGAGGATTTAATATCTGCGTGAAAAATTTGAGTTTTCAGAGCAATTGAATCCTACGATCCCACCAAGGCAACTTTTACCTCATACTGCTATAATGTAATAAAACTTGAGGTTCAAAGAGAACAAACAAAATTATGAGGGGATTTGAATGTCCCAAATTATTACAATCAAGTAAATACTCTCTATAAAAAGTTTTGCCAAGAAAGAAATGAATGAATTGAGCTTGAAGGTGTAGATAAGATTGATGATGCGTATGAGTATGTTACCAAAATTGTAAAATCTATAACAAAAAAGAACTTTATCCAAATTATTCAATATTTCCAAAATCCTTCGATGTCAATTACATCTTCTAATAATGAGGACGGTGATTCGATTGATATCTTATGATTGAACGGTGTTTTTACGGATCCATACGAGGAGGTAAAATCTAGAATCGATTATGAAATATTGGTTGATGATATTAAAAAGCAAATGGCTGACAAGTCTACCGTAGAAAAAATTATCTTACAAAGAAAATTCGGAATTTTCTTTGATAAGGTCGAATTTAATCAATTCACTGTCTTAGTAGAAAGGAATTGAGAAATTAAAGATAAAGAAGTAATAGCTTACAATGTTAAATGAGCAATTGCGAGATGCGAAAATTTATGATATACTGTTCTTTCAACAGTAAAGGAAATAAAAAATTCAAAAGTTGTTTTAGAACTTGAAGGAGCGGATATGAATTCATCTATTTTTCAAGAAATGCTTGAAGTAAAATGAATTACAGATCTTGGTTACAAATCAATAATATATCATGAAAAAAAGCTCACGAATGAGCTGAGAAGGTATATTGGGGATTTGTCGTATAGGACAAACTCTTCAATGTTTCATTTTGATCTAAGAGATGCTTTCACCGCATAACAAAAACACCTCTATTTGAGGTGTTTTTGTTATTATGTTTTGCTTCTGAATGTATCGTAAAGTGTAATCAGTCATTTTCTTAGATCTGTAATTTTATTCACGGGTTTTCATTCTCAGTTCATCACTTCAAATATATTTTGCTCTTTATTTAATATGATTGACAGTTCTTGTTTGCATCGGTCTTTGATCGTTTCATATTGAATTCCATGAGCATGGTTCTATCTGGAAGCTGAATATTATCAGCGGTTATTTCGTTTCCGTCTGAAACGTTGAAATAACTTTTGAGTTGAATTTCAATAACATCTGATAGATCATTATTGATGTGCTCAACACTTGCTTGAATTATCTTGAAGTTCTTATTTGCTTCAGTTGAGTTTATATAGTCAATTGTCGTTTCTGGCATTTGTTTGAAAAAATCATCGTAGGTGAGAAATTTAAAATCCTTGTATTGTTCTTTGAGATAAGTTGTACTTCTATCAAATACCTCTTTATCGAGTTCAATTCAGAAATAATTCCTCCATCATTGACCATTTTCTCAAATTCCGATTACCGCTTCAGCTCAAATGTAGCTTCTCGCAAATTGTTCAATAATATAATCCCCTTCTCGTGTTGTTTGGAGAATAATATCTTCAAGAACATTTTTCGGTTTTTGTGATTCTTCTCTTATCTCCGATAAATCTCACATATAAATTTCAGGTAAGATGGTTTTTGTTCCCATTTTATATGAATCAGCTTGTTGTAAAAAATCAATATACTCATCAAAAGCTTTGTAAAATGCAGTGCTTTGTAATCTGAGATTATCATATTCTTCTTGTTGAACATCTGTGAGAGTGAGACGGGTTAATTCTTCCAATCTCTCTTCAACTTTTTTAGCTTTCCTGAATTGTGGTAATTCTCAATTCTTTAAGTGCTTTAAGAAATTTTCTCTCAGTTTAAGATTCACATTATTATCTTGAGTCTCAAGACTAAATACGTATTCACTAAAAGCTTTCTTGAAGTTTTCTATTATGGATTCTTTCTCTTGAATTTTGTATGAGAGACTCTCTATTATTTGTGAATTATCATCATTTGTGTCATTATCAAGATGATGATTAAATCTTGATTGTAAACGCAACATTGTAACTAATTCTCATTTTATTTTTTTAAACTGAGGTAGGATTCAAAGTTCAATGTTTTTTTGACAAATTGATTCTAAATCTGCTTCTTCCCATGTTTTAGAATTCAAAATTTCCTGATAGACTTCTTGAAAATCACTCCTATATCTATCTTTCATATATTCATACTTTCATTTCTTGGGATTTATATTTTCAGTTTCTATAGCATGATGTTTTGCATAAAAAGCTTCTTCTTGTCCTTTTAATTCTTCATATTCTATCTTTTCATCTTCACTTAGAACTCCTCATTCTTTTTCTTTATTGTAAAATGCACGCATTCTATCAAGAAGTTTGTTGTATTCTATAAATTCAGGTAACTTGTTTTCATTTACATGGCGGATAAAATCTTCTCATACTTGTTTATCTTCAACATGGAGTACTTCACTATACACTTTCTTGAAGTCAATTCTATGTTCATCTATCAGAAACTGAAATCTTCAATTTCTTATATCTTTGGCTAGTTTTTCATCCCATATTTTTAGTTTTCTTGCCTCTCATTTTGTGAAGAAATAACATGTTGAAACAAATTTTTTCTTTCTTCCAATATTTGAGTTTCCTCATGAGATATTCACCTCAGCAAAGTATTTAAAGCCTGCTTTTTCTGCCATATCTTCAATCTCTCTGAGATACTTTCTATTGTTTTCATTTCTCTCTGGAAGAAATTCCACAAGAAATCCTCATTCTTTCAATACTTTAGCTTTTTGATCAAAGTCCGATTGCTCATATTTAAAACATTCGTAATTCGCAAAACTTCTATTTCAACCTTTATGTGATTTTTCGTCTAGCCAAGCATGATCTGACAAAATCAAATCCGTACTATTTTTCTCAAACTTATCATCAAGAATCCTTGCATCTCCATTAATGAGTCCAACTGTTGATTTATCTCAACTCAAAACATAGAGTCACTTCCCTACTCTTTCAAAAAGTGTTCATACATTTTCGTTTAGTCTTCATCGAATTGTACTTTCAGGAATTCATACAAAGTTTTCTGCAATTTCTTTGATGTGTTTAGGAATATCTGGGAGTAGCTGCGATGCTATCTTATCAGTCAATGGAACCATGGTAGTAAAGTTATGATAATACTACCTTATATAAGAAATATTTTCACACTGAAAAACATTTTTTGTGATGAATATTATTCACTTCGCAATCCCCTTCCATAATCCATCTGATTTGGGAGGGGCGGTTCACAACTGCTATCAATTGTTATAATTGTTACAATACTAATTGGCTTTACCAAAGTATATTTAACTCTAATAAATTCATGTTCTTGTTATAAAATACCTCTTAATTGTTACATTTGTAGCAATTCACTATAGTGAAACACCCGTTCCAAATAATGCCAAAGACTTTTTTTGTTTTTGACTCGCAAAATATATAAATTAATATCACTTATTTTGTAATTTCGTCTCATGAAATATTTTATATCACTGTTTATACTTTTCTCGTTCTATCAAACTTCAAATGCTTTCACTCTCGAAGAGATGACCTCAAAGATAAAAACACAGTATTGAACAAATATTGATTTTGTAAATGATAAAGGCTGAAATCGTATCATTGAAATTCAGGCACTCAGGAAGGACTGAAGCGACTCCTCTGTGATAGTGAGTGGTAGTAAAGAAGTGTTTAATAGCAATACTTGAACTTGATCTAATTGAGTAGAACAGGAAAATCACTCCAATGAATGAACCATTGGAGAGTATAATAATGAATTTGCAAAAGATTTTCCTGTTATTTTCAAAAGTTCGATCGACTCTCTTATTTCTGAGAAGAAAGAGGATAATTATAGGCAATACTATGTTAATTTGATGAATAAACAATTTGCTATACAGATTTTAGCAAGACCGAAATATAAGCCGAAAAAAATTGTTCGCTTCTCATGAGTAGGACTCCCTTGAGTTCTAGCTGATGAAGTTGTTGTTTCAAATGATTTTCCTACAACTAAAACATCAACTACTATCAATAGTAGTTGAGTTTGAGCAGGAAGTACAGCTTGTCCAGTGGGACAAAAAAAAGATAGATATTGAAAATGTGTCAATATAACTGCAGTAATCCCGAACTCATCAACCACAACGACTTCTTGTAAAACATGATACATCTATCAATGATGAAAATGTGTTTTGCAAAATGAGAAGGTTGCTGATGGAGTTTATAATGAAGAGAAGCTTGATAGTATTATAAGTACTGTTGGAATTGTTATAAAGAAGCCGACTGAATCAAGCGGTGTAATGTCTGATATACAAAAAATGAGTATTGACCCAAAACTACTCAAAGATACTAAAAAGGTTGATATTATCCCACAAACCTACTGTGAATGATATTCCACTTATACGTGAACTGGGTGTCAAAGTTATTTCCAGTCTAAATAGTTCAGTCGAAATGAGCAAAAGCTATTTTGCGTATTTTCTCCTTCTCAACACTTGTCATATTTTCATAATTTCATCCGAAGAAAGGTTTGTCTTGTCATGATTTTAGGATATACGCAGAAGCTTCCAAACCCGAGGCACTTAGAAAAGTTATTTTCCCCATTTTGATTCAGTTTGAGCATTCGTATCTTTTGATTTGTATAATTTTGTCTTCATCAATAGTATTTGATGATCTAATGGCTCTGATCTTTCTTTCCATTCTGATTTTTTCATATTCCTCATCCGAGATTCAGAGTTTTTGTGCTTCATTTTTTCTTCTCATCAAAAGACTAGTGATAACCTCATCTTTCGACTTTGGAAAAGTTTTCACAGGTGTTGATGATAAAGTGATTCCAAACATATCAAAGTACATTATTAATAATACTCATGAATATAAGAAATTTCCAATCAGCATATTAGATATAAGAATATGTAGTCGTAGCATGGATATATTTTGCAACTTTTATAGATTTCTTATATTAAAGAGCGTAAAACCCTGACATCTTTAGTGATGGTGTAGTTCACAATATTTTTCATATACGAATAACTCTTAATAAAAATCGAATGAGTATCTTGAGAAGCCTAGAATGAACTGATATTGAGAGCAAGGATTCTCTTTCATACTTAACTAGTATTTCAGAAGATGGGATAATCTATTTTTCATTCCAACACTTTCTGATGAAAAACAGACACCAAAAGAATAATTTTTCTGAGGTGTTTTTGGATGAGTCAAAGTGAGTTCATGTATACAAGAATGAAAATGTGTATTTCCTTGAAATTAATAATTGATTTAAAAAATGAGGGATATATATTTCTAATGAAACCTTCCAAGAAATCTCAAAAGATGAAAAGAAATGGATGAGATATTTAGTCTTGGGGATTTCAGCAATAGCAATCACCTGATTGTTATTCCTTCCTGCTAAACTCAATCAATGATATCTAACAAATATTCCTCAAACAAATATAGTTGCATCCAATGAAGCTCAGTTCATAATGCCGAGGGATCTTAATTCTATTAAATTTAGCAATATTTCGTGACATCTTCTAAAAGTAGACAATACAGTTCGTTTAATAATGGATTACTGAAATTTGTATAATGCACTTTCACAGAAAGTAGGTGTTGTTGGTGACATGGGAACATATATTGAGAAATACAAAGATAAAGAACTCTATTATACCGATGAGGAAGCAAGAAATCTTCCATTCATGTATATAGTGGATCCCAAGGATATGACGGTGGAAAAAGAAAGAGTAAAATATGAACAAATTGTTCAGAAACTCTGACTGGGTGTTAATAAGATGTATTCTTACAATCAACTCATCCCGTACTTCAAACTCTTAAAGGAAAGTCGGCTTTGAGTAGTTATAGATTTGTTTGAGATACGTGATGTTGATAACTTTGCTGATATTATCGACAGCATCAAATTATTACCAAAGTCAACTATTCAGGATTATCTCCTTAATGATGATTTCATAAATAATAATAAAGTTTTAGTAAATCACCTCAATAAATCTTCAAAATATAATATGTTTCATTCAGGGGTACGATTGACTATTAAATGAGTAAAACCCCCTTTTTTTTATAGTGGCTATAGTTCGATTAACAATTCAATATTCACAAGCAAATGGTCTTCCGATTTACCTAAAGTAGTAGAAGATCCAAAGTCTAATATTCCATACTACACAATGTGGAGTAATTACCTCAATCCGATGAAGGATAAATTGACTCATTATAATATACGGTATTTTAATGGAGAGTCATCATGTGTGTATGATTTGTGTTTTGATAAAGACATCTATCGACTTTTTAAAACAACTGACGAGTATTTATCTTCATTGGAAAAAATGAAAGCGGATGATTCTGAGTTATTCGCAAAGTATAAGAATATTGCATGACTTGATTTTTGATTGCTTGCGAGTTGTGTTAGCTTGTATTGAGATGTTCATGGTTTCGACCAAAAGAATGTGCAAAGATACATGCAGATTTTTTGACTCACCAAAGAAGACTTTTATGATTCAATCCAAGCTGGATATAATGTAAAATCAGAATTATATCTACAAAATATTTTTCCTAATATTGACCTAAACAAAAAAGTATTAAAAACCTATTCTCTTGATGATACAAAAAAGTACACTCCCTCTTCTATAAGAATTGATAATAATTTTTTTAAGCATAAATACTTCCATGAATTATGACATGAACTTGAGTATGAAGATATAATCAAGGAGTTTTCTAGTCAATCTCTTTCTTTGTTTGAATATTTTAGCTCAACTCTTAGTAATGGCGATAATTGAGGTGTTTATTATTGAGAGAAATGGCAAAATATTTATAAACAAATGTATCTTGAAGAACTTGAGAACTCAGGATGACTCGTGAATACTCTTGGTATTAGCTTTTATTCATTAGCGTTAACCGACTATAAAACTATCTGACTCGAATTTACCTCAGAAAATGTTAGTGGCTTACTTAATTCACCTTGATATTTTGCATACCTTGATTTGTATGGATGAAGCAGAGCGAAATATATAAGAGAAATGCTTCCTTCGGCAATAGAGACTTTAGAAAAGAGAGGTATCTTTACTCAAAGTGATTATGAATTCTTCAAAGATCAGGCTCGTTTGTTGCATAAAATAATTCAGAAAAACCGAGAAAAGAAAATTGGTGATTTTGGGAAATAAAATTGTTTTTCATACAAAACATCACAATAATTAGAAAAAGAGGAAAAATAATTTCTTATATTGCATAGGGTAGTTTATCTTATAACTTTATAATTATGAATGATTTGAAGGCGATTATCCCAAACCCATTCGCTGAAAAAATTGGGAACACCGAGTTTCACGTGAGAGATCTTTTAAGCAAGGATACAATAAAAGTTTGAATGCTTAAAGAATTGGCAAAGAATTTTGGTATCATGAATAATCTTTCTGCTCCTGAATGAATTGTTTGAGTGAAAAACTATTTTGCGAACAATGAGACATTTAATACTCTCATAGGAAAGGAAAAACTCACGATCGAAGAGTTTGATCAGGTTAAAGATTTGATGGCACAAGAGTTTTGAAACTATATAAAGAATTTGCAGTTCAAAAATGGTTTAGATGAGGTTGTTTCAACAAATCCAAAAACTAAGGAATTTTTTGTAGATGTTAAGAATAGTTCTCTCTTAGCTTTTGGTAAAGTAAAAAAAGGATACACTCTTACTAAAAAAGCACTTTGATACGTAATGGCTCACAAAAAAACAATCGCCTTGGCATGAGCTTTAGTGTATTGAGGAATATCTTACTATTCTTACATGAATGGGTCAAA
>Ga0066602_10002232_pt1 | contig 11712 bp, 9 predicted proteins | sample Higcelweek5metaG_FD_59481 | JGI IMG/M metagenome (GOLD analysis project Ga0066602, IMG submission 59481) | Freshwater pond sediment microbial communities from the University of Edinburgh, under environmental carbon perturbations - High... | ecosystem: Environmental > Aquatic > Freshwater > Pond...
GGCAGCGGGGCCGGACCGGGGCGGCGGGGAAGATGCGGATCACCTTGTTGAATACGTTCGATATTGCCGGTGGTGCGGCGCGGGCGGCCTGGCGCCTGCATGGCGGGCTGACGGAAATCGGCGTGGCCCATCATTTCCTGGTGGCCCGCAAGGATAGCGACGATCCCGCCATCACGCCCGTGCGCCCGCGCGATACCGCCGAACAGGCGGTGTGGGCCGCGCGGGAGGGGGAGGGGCAGGCGGAACTGGCCCCCTATCCGGCCCTGCAAGGGTTGGATTTTGTGCCCTTCCATAGCGGTTTGGCGGGGCGGGCCGACCTGTTGGAAGACAGGCTGCCCCCCACCGATATCTTCAACCTGCATTGGGTGCGCGGGTTGGTGGACTGGCCCACATTCTTCCGCCGCCGCCGTCCCGGACAGGCGGTGGTCTGGACCCTGCACGACCAGCAGCCCTTTACCGGCGGCTGCCATTATGCCGGGGCTTGCCGGGGTTTCACGGATGGTTGCGGCACCTGTCCGGTGCTGGGTTCCGACGATCAGGATGATCTTTCCGCCCGCGTGCTGGCCCGCAAGCGGGCGGCGCTGGATGCCTTTCCCGGCCCCATCCATATTGTCAGCCCCAGCCGCTGGATGGCGGCAGAGGCAGCGGCCAGCCGTCTGTTCGCCGGTCTGCCCATCCATGTCATCCCCAACGCGGTGGACAACCGCACCCTGGTGCCGGGTGACGGCAGGGCGCTGCGCCGGCAATTGGGTATTGGTGATGATGTGCTGGCGCTGGGCTTCGTCTCCCACCGGCTGGATGACCCGCGCAAGGGGCTGGATATGCTGATCCAGGCGCTGAGCCGGCTGGCCCCGGCGCTGCCGGACCGGCTGGCCCTGTTGCTGGCGGGCGGCGGGCCGCTGCCGCCGGGGCCGGTGGCGGTGCCGGTCTTCAATGCCGGGCCGCAGACGGGCGACGCGGCGCTCTGCGGTTTTTATGCTGCCTGCGATCTGGTGGTGGTGCCCAGCCGGCAGGATAATCTGCCCAATGTGGTGCTGGAGGCCATGGCCTGCGCCCGCCCGGTTTTGGGCATCCATAGCGGCGGCACGCCCGATATGGTGCTGCCCGGCCAAACGGGTTTCCTCGCTGCCTGTGACGACGCCCCGACCCTGGCCGATACATTGGCCGACGCCATCCGCCGCCGCAACGATTTCGCCAATATGGGCCATGCAGCACGCCAACGGGTGGAAGCAGAATATGCCCCACCGGTGCAGGCAAACCGCTATGCGGCGCTGTTCACGGCGGTGGGGCGGGAGAGGGAGAATGATGGTGGGCCCGGAGGGACTTGAACCCCCAACCAGACCGTTATGAGCGGTCGGCTCTAACCATTGAGCTACAGGCCCACGCGAGGGCGGCACTTTGCACAAAACGTCGGGCGAAATCAACAGCTGCAGTGCGGCAGAGTTACATATCCCCTAACGCGCTATTTCTCCCCCCGGCCTTCCACCACACCGGATAGCGCATAGCCCGCCCCGCGGACGGTGGTGATGATCAGGCCGCCGCCCTGGGGCAGGTCCAGTTTGCGGCGCAGGCGGCCGATCAGCGTGTCCACCGTGTGCGCCGTCACCGAGCGCGGGTCGCGGTTGCTGATCACATCCAACAGGAAATCCCGGTCCAAGGGCTGGGGCCGGGCCGCCGCCAAAGCCGCCAGAATGTTGAATTCCCCCGTCGTCAGCGGCAGCAGGCTGCCATCGGGGCGGAACAGTTCACGCCGGATCGGGTCCAGGTTCCAGCCATCAATCTCCACCCTGGCCACCGCCTGCGCCTCCCGCAGGCGGCGCACATTATTGATGCGGGCGATCAGTTCGCGCACAGAGACGGGCTTGGTCAGATAATCATCGCCGGCCTTTTCCAATGCCTGCACCCGGTCCTCCTCCGCGTCGCGGGCGGTGACGAAGATCAGGCCGGCCTTGTCACGCAGGCGCAGTTCCACCGCCGCGGCCACCCCATCACCATCGGGCAGGTTGATATCCAACAGGATGACATCCGCCTTGGCCCAGGGCAGGCAGCGGCGCATATCGGCCAGATTGCGCGCCCGCACCACGGCAAACCCTTGGCCTTCCAGCGCGCCGGCGATCAGTTCCAGCATCTCCGGCGCGTCCTCTACCACCAGGATGGTCGCGGACTTGTTCATGGTGCGGCTCCGTCCGGTTCCAACACAAAGGTGATCTGGCTCAACAGCTTCTCTACCAGCAAAGCCAGCGCCGGGTCATCCGTCGTCATCCCGTCGCCAAGCGCTGTTTCCACCGCGCCGGCAGCGATGGACAAATCGCCATGGCCGAAACTGGCCGCCGATCCACGCAACCGGTGGGCGCTGGCCGACAGGGAAGCGCCGTCGCCGCGCAGCAGTGCCGCCCGCAACCGCTCCCGCTGGTCGCGGCAGGCATCCAGGAACAGGCCCTGGGCTGTGCTGGCGCGTGGCGACGGGTCGCGCGGCATGTCGGTGGTTGGCGACGCGGCGGCGGGGGCGTAGCGATGCAGCATGGCGTAAAGCTGATCCGCTTCCAGCGGCTTGGCCAGCATCTCATCCATCCCGGCTTCCAGGTAACGCGCCTCGTCCAGCGGGCTGGCATTGGCGGTGACGGCGATGATGGGCACCAACGCCAGATCCGGGTCGGGCAGGGCCCGCACCCGGCGCGTCGCCTCCACCCCGTCCACCTCGCGCAGGCGGATATCCATCAGCACCAGATCGAACCGGTCGCGTGTCAGTGCCTCGCACACCTCCCCGCCATCCTCCACCACCACGATCCGGTGGCCGTGTGGTTCCAGCAGGCCGCGCAGCAGGGCCTGATTTTCCGCCGCATCATCCACCACCAGAATGGAGAGCGGGGCCACGGGTGCCGAGGCGCGGGCCGGGGCTGCCGCTGCGGGCCGTTCCGTCGGTCGGGCGGGAAAGCGGAAGCAGAACAGGGCCCCGCCGCCCGACCGGTCGGCCACCGTCACCGTACCGCCCATGGCATCGGCCAGCCGGCGCACGATGGAAAGGCCCAGCCCCGCCCCATCGGCCCGGCCAGAGGTGCTGTATTGGCGGAACGGCTCGAATATCAACTGTTTGGCCGCATCGGGAATGCCGGGCCCATGGTCGGCTACGCTGAGCGTCAGTTCATCCCGGCCATCCGCCAGGGGGTGGCTGTGCAACCCCACCTCCACCGCGCCGCCGGGGGAATATTTGATGGCGTTGGAGAGCAGGTTGATCAGCACCTGCTGCACCCGCAGCCCATCGGCCATATGGGCCGGGGCCAGGGCGCCGATTTCCACCAGGATGGCCAGTCCCTTTTCATCCGCTGCCGGTCGCATCAGGGCCACCACCTCGTCCAGCAGGCGCGGCAGGTCCACCGGGGCGGGTTTCATGCCGATGCCATCCGCCTCGAACCGGGACAGGTTGAGGGCATCATCCAGCAGATGCACCAGCCGCCGCCCGGCGGCCAGCATGATATCCAGCCGCCGTTCCTGATCGGGCCGGGGGGTGTCGCGGTGCAGCAGGCCGGCCATGCCCATGATGGCATTCATCGGGGTGCGGATCTCATGGCTCATCATCGCCAGGAAATCGGCCTTGGCGGAGGCGGTCAGCTCCGCCTGGCGCTTGGCCTCTGCCAGTTCGCGGTTGCTGGCCTGCTCGCGCAGCACATTCAGGAACTGTTCGCGGCGCATGCGGTTGGAACTGGCCCGCAGCGCGCCGCCGACACAGAAGGCGACAAGGGTCAGCGCCACGATGATCAGCAGGTCGATCGGTGGCTTGGGCTGTTCGCCCAACACCCCCCACCAGAGCAGGCTGACCCCCGCCCCATAGGCGGTGGTGGCCATGGCGGGGATGAATCCGCCCGGCAGGCTGGATGACAGGCCGACGGCGATCAACGGGAAAAAGGCGCCGCCAAACACCCGTAGCGTGGGGTGATCGAACACCAGTGCATTGAGGGTGAAGAAAACGAACTGGTGCAGGAAGGTGACGGCGGGCAAAAGCGCCGGCTTGGCACGGGCCATGGTCAGCAGCGACAGGATGCACCAGAGCAGGATCAACCCGCGGACGGTCAAAAACCAGCCCAACCGCTGCGGGTCGACGGTCAGAAAATCCAGCGGCGCGAACAGCACGCTGGTCAATGTGGCGGCGATCACGCAGACATGCGCCATGTTGAAATCCAGGCGCCGGTTGCGCAGGGCGAAGGCCGCCTCCCGATCCGTGTCGGTGAATTCACCGGTCCAGCGGAACTGGCCTTGTGCTGAATGTCGCTTCACGGATTGATCCTGCCCCAGGGCGGTACGCATGAGGTGCCATCATGACGTAGAATCAAAGCAAAATGCCAGCCTTGCCAAGCAATTGGCGGTCGTCACAGGGTATGCTGGGTGGGGAGCAGGTTGATTCTGATCTGGATTTTCAGGGGACACGCACGGGCGGCGGGTTCGCCATCTCCCCCCGTTCGGTCCAATCGTCCCGCAATATCCCGTAAAGCAGGTGATCCGCCCATTTGCCATCAATGCGCAGATATGCCCGCGCATAGCCCTCGCGGGTGAAGCCGACCTTTTCCAGCAGCCCGCTGCTGGGGATGTTGCTGGGCAGGCAGGCGGCTTCCACCCGGTGCAGGCCCAATTGCCCGAAGGCAAAAGACAGCATCAGCCGGGCGCCCTCAGAAATATAGCCATGGCGGGCATAGGGCTTGCCGGCCCAATAGCCCATGGTGCCCATCTGGGCCACCCCACGGCGCACATTGGTCAGGCCGATGCCGCCCACCACCTCGTCGCCGGACTGGGTGAAGACCAGGAAGCTATAAGCCTCGTCATCGCGCCATTCCCCGGCCTGGCGGCGCAGGCGGCGGCTGAAGGCTTCGCGGGTCAGGGCATCGGGCGGCCAGGTCGGCTCCCACGGCACCAGGAAATCGCGGCTGGCATCGCGCAGTTCCGCCCAGGGACGCCAATCCCTGGGCTGGGCCGGGCGGATATAAACACGGGCGCCATCCACACGCAGCGCCGGGGGGCTCAATAACCCATCGGGGATCAATCTGATCAACGAAGCTGCCCCCCCTTTTGCTGTTCTTTTTCTTGCGCTTATCGGCTCAGGCGGCCAGCCGCCCGGTCACTTCGCCATAGGTTTCCAGCCCGTCCAGCGGGCCTAAGGCCGTCAAAGTGGGCTTGCTGGCAAAGATGCGGTCGGCACAGGCGGCAATCGCTTCGATATCCACCGCATCCAGCCGGGCCACGGTTTCGGCCGGCGGGATGTAGCGGCCATGCGACAGCATCTGCGAGCCCAGTTGCTCGGCCCGGTTGGTGGTGCTTTCCAGCCCCATCAACTGGCTGGCCTTCAACTGGGCGCGGGCGCGCGACACCTCATCCTGGGTCAGGCTGCGCGCCAGCCGGCGCACCTCCTCGCACACCACCGGCACCAGTTCGCCTGTGCTTTCCGGGCCGGTGCCGGCATAGATGGCAAAGACGCCGGTATCGGCCATCGACCAGTTGAAGCTGTGGATGGAATAAACCAGCCCGCGCTTTTCCCGCACCTCCTGGAACAGGCGGGACGACATGCCGCCGCCCAGCAGGGTGGACAGCATCAGCGTGGCATAAAGATCGGGATCGGTGTTGGACAGACCCTGGAAACCCAGCAGCAGATGCACCTGCTCCAGATCGCGTTCCTCCCGGAACTCCCCACCCTGGTAAACCGCCTGTTCGGCCTGGATGGCCTCACCGGTCGGCAGGTCGGTGAACAGGCGGGCGGCCAGTTCCACCACCTGTTCATGGGTCAGATTGCCGGCGGCGGCGACCACCATATTGGCCGGGACGTAACGGCCATGCACATAATCCACCAGGGCTGTGCGCGGCAGGGAGCCGACAATATCCGCCGTGCCCAGCACCGGGCGGCCCAGCCGCTGGCCGGGGAAGGCGGTGGCCAGGAAATGGTCGTAAACGATATCGTCGGGCGTATCTTCTGCCTGGCCGATTTCCTGAATGATGACCTGGCGTTCCTTGTCCAGTTCCCCTTCATCGAACAGCGGATGCTGCACCATGTCGGCCAGGATGCCCATGGCCAGCCCCAGATCCTCCTTCAGCACCTTGGCGTAATAGGTGGTCTGTTCGCGGCTGGTATAGGCATTCAGGTGCCCGCCGACATTCTCGATCTCCGCCGAAATGGCGAAGGCGTCGCGCGTCGGCGTGCCCTTGAACAGCATATGTTCCACCACATGGGCCACGCCATTGGCGGCCAGCGGTTCATGCCGGCTGCCGACACCGAACCACACGCCGACCGTCACGGTCTCCACATGCGGCATGGTGTCGGTCATCACCCGCAGACCGTTGGGCAGGGTGGTCAGGCGGATATTCTCAGGGGTCGGGAAAGCGAAGTTGCTCACGTAGGGCTTTCTTCCAATCAGGATACTTGTGGCATTGAATATCGACTGGCCGCCAATATTCAATGCCCCTCAGACGCCCAGAATGCGGGCGCGGGCTTTCACATGATCTTTCAATATCTGGATATCGTTGGGAAGGATATCCATCCTCTCCACCCGGTCATAAAGATCGGCCAGATGACGCGGCAGCGGCGGGCGCACGCCCGTGGCCTTTTCCACCGCATCGGGGAACTTGGCCGGATGGGCCGTACCCATCACCACCACCGGAACCGACGGGTCCAGGTTCGACGCCCGGGCAGCGGCCACACCGACCGCGCTGTGCGGATCGACCAGATAGCCCGAACCATCATAGGCCTGCTTCATCACCGCCAGTGTTTCGGCGGTGTCGCAGCGATAGCCTTCAAACAGGTCGCGCACGCGGGCCAGTTGGCCCTGGCTCACCTCAAACCGACCGGTTTTGCGGAACCCGTCCATACATTGGGCGACGGCGGCACCGTCGCGATCCATCAGGTCGAACAGCAGGCGTTCAAAATTGCTGGAGACCTGGATATCCATCGACGGGCTGATGGTGGGCACCACCCCGTCGGCCTGCATGGCACCAGAGGCGAAGAAGCGGGCCAGAATGTCATTCTCGTTGGTGCCGACGATCAGGCGCTTCACCGGCACGCCCATCTGGCGGGCGGCATAGGCGGCATAGACATTGCCGAAATTGCCCGTGGGCACGGCAAAGGCCACCTCCCGGTCGGGTGCCCCCAGGGCCACGGCAGCCGCCACGTAATAGACGATCTGGGCCATGATGCGGGCCCAGTTGATGGAGTTCACCGCCGACAGGTTCAGCGCATCGCGGAACGGCTGGTCGTTGAACATCGCCTTCACGGCGTCCTGGCAATCATCGAACGTGCCCTGGAGGGCGACGTTATGCACGTTGCTGGACAGAACCGTCGTCATCTGCCGGCGCTGCACTTCGGACGTGCGGCCCTGCGGGTGCAGGATGACGATATCCACCCGTTCCCGGTCGCGGCAGGCCTCAATCGCGGCAGAGCCCGTGTCGCCGCTGGTGGCACCAACGATGGTGACGCGGCTGTCCTTGGCCGCCAGCACATGGTCGAACAACTGGCCCAGCAGCTGCAAGGCCACATCCTTGAAGGCCAGCGTGGGGCCATGGAACAGTTCCATCATCCAGGTGCGCTGGTCGATCTGCACCAGCGGCACCACGGCCTTATGGGCGAAGCTGCCATAGGCGGCATTGACCAGCCGGGCAAAATCACCGCGCGCGATGGTGCCACCCAGGAAGGGGAGCATCACCTCCACCGCCAGTTCGGCATAGGTCAGGCCACGGAAACGGCGCAGATCATCCGGGGTGAGCTGCGGCCACGCCGCCGGCACATAAAGCCCGCCATCGCGGGCCAGCCCCGCCAGCAGAACATCGTCGAAAGCCAGGGACGGCGCCTGGCCGCGCGTGCTGATGTAAGACAAGTTCACCCCGTTACCCGGAATTCTCCCAAACGGCGATACCCTATCCAGGGTGCGGGTCCGCAGCAAGGACGGGTCGTCCGGCGGCACGCAAACCCGTCATGCCCGGCACGCCCGGCGGGTGCCGCTGGCCGTGGCTTTAACCTGTCTTTGGTGATCGGCTGCACGCGCTATTTTGTTCGCATATGCAAAGATGTATCTTCCATCGTATCCTGATCGGCATGGCTGGCAACTGCCGGTGGCGCTGGTCGGAAACAGGTATTCGCGCATCAGGCGGGCTGTACGGCGATGGGCTATCTGCAGGCAACGATGATGGGGTTGGTGATGGGCCTTGGCGCCTATCTGTTCACCTATCTGTTGGGTCGTTTCGCCGAAAGCAGCATCCTGTCCCGCCCCGATCTGCGGCTGGCGGAGGCGGCCTTGCCCCGGCGGTCCATGCTGGAAGCCAAGTTCGACCTGCGCCGCAGCGAGCGTCGGGCCCGCCTGGGGGAATTGACGGCGGAAATCGGCGATCTGCGCCGCCGCCGTTTCCTGCAGGACAAAATGCTGGTGGATGCCAGGCGGGAGGCGCAGGCCCCCATCCGGGTGGTGGGGGCAGAGGGGCAGGCCTTCCTTAAATTCCGCGCCTGGGTGGTGAACCGGCAGGTGCAGCAGGCCGTGGCCGAACGCAAACGCCACCCCACACTGGATTCCGAATGGGCCCAGCCGCAGATCGTGGAGGTTTGGGCCGATTCGCTGACCGATGCCCGCCGGGAAATGCAGCGTGTCTATCCCATGCCCGTGGGTTTCAGCGTGCTGTCGATCGGGCTGGATCAGGCCGGCATCGCCAGCCAGACTGCCGCCGGCTGATGGGCACACGATGAACATCGCTGTGATGCTGGTGGCCCTGTTTGCCGTCATGGGACTGGTGCTGGGGCTGGAACAGGCGATGCGGCGGGTGCGCGCCGCCCGCCGGCGCTATCAAAGCGTCATGGCCAAACAGGCACAGCAATCCGAACGATTGCGTGCAATGGGGCGCGAAAGCCTGATGCTGGGTCGGGAGGTGCGCAACAATCAGCGCACCGCCGATGTGCTGATTGCCGAACTGGCACAGTGTGACGAAGAGATGCAGCAGCTGGCACGCCCGGAAAACCGCATCTTCGTGCTGGATGAAAAGCGCGGTACCCTGGAGCGGGCCTGGATTGTCGGCTTGGAAAGCGCTGGCCCGCAGCCCGACAGCCGCCAGATGCCCCCCTGGGTGGGGGAGCGGCGGTTCCGTGTCTGGGCGGCGGACGAGGCGGGGGTGCGGGGGAAGGTGGAACGTCGATATCCGCCCGATGCCGGCTATTGCATCCTGTCCATGCGGATGGCAGGGGTGCCGCCTGCGGCCAGCCCGCCGGCGGCGTAAACGATACCGGTGGTCAGCCGGCCCGTCCCGCCTCCAGCACCGCCTGACGCAGCAGCGACATCCGGTCATTGCCATAGACCATTTCCTGGCCCGCCACCACGAAGCTGGGCACGCCGAAACAGCCGGCCTTGACGGCGGCGGAAACGAAACCGGCGGCTTGGGCGGCGGTTTCCGGATCGTTCAGCATCGGTTCGAACAAATGCGGTTCGATGCCGACCGCATCATTGGCAATGCGCAGGGACAAGGCGTCGTCGGCGGGGCTGGCCCCTTCCACAAAGATGGCCTTCATCAGCGTGCGGGCGAAGACCTGCCCGGCATCGAACCGCCGTGCCGCCACGCAGGCCAGCGCCAGACGCGGCGGATTGGGCATCACCACGTCCTTGTAATCGCGGAATGGCACGCCATAGAGCCGGGCAAACCGTTCCAGGTCGGTGCGGCGGTAATCGGGCCGGAACTGGCCGGAATGCGGCACCGCCTGTTCCAGATCATAGCCCGCCGCCCGGTTCAGCGCGCGGGCGGAGACGGGATACCAATCCACCCGGCAGCCGGTTTCAATCTGCAGCTTCGACAGCTGGGTGGATGCCAGATAGGCATAGGGGCTGGCCGGGCTGAAATAGAAATCGACGGTGACGGGGCCGGGCATGATGGCAATCAGCTTTCACGACAGTTGCAAGGGCAGAGACAGATGAAGCGCCTCTTTTACCGTCATTCCCGCGAAGGCGGGAATCCATAATCCGCGCTGTTGTCTGGATTCCCGCCTTCGCGGGAATGACGGTTGCGAAAACGCAAGCCAGCACGGAAAAACGCTGAAAACCGGACCCAGCCCCCCTTACTTACCCGCGACCTGCCTGGCCAAGGCCTGGGCTTGGCGCTCACAGCCCTTGGCCAGCATCCAGGCGGCCAGCATCCGGTCGCCCTTCACCGCCTCGGGGGCGATATGCAGGGTGACGGCGCTGCTTTTGCCATCCATGTCAAACAGATATGTCGCCCCATCGGCAAAGGGAACATCCGCCGGCAGGGCCAGATCCTGCGCCCCGGCGGGCCAGGGGGTGGTGGCGGTCCAGGCGCGGTCTGCCGGGGCCAGGGTCAGGTCGGTGGCGACCGTCGCCGCGCGCCACAGCACCGGGGCCGCCCCCGGTTGCAGGCAGCCATGGCCGGACTGGCCGGCATCCAGCAACCAGGGGCGGGGCAGGGGCTGGGTGGTGCCGGCGGCGCGCACGGCACCCAGGGAGGCCGTGTCGCTTTCCCGCGCGCTGAGCAGGCTGGCCAGCGACTGGGCGACGCCGCCATTGCTGCCGCCGGTCCCGCTGCCGGGCTTGCCGCTGAAGGGACCCTGCAGGTTGATGGTGGCCCCCTCTGCCGATACCAGCACCAGCCGGCTGCCTGCCGGCAGGGTCAAGGCCGCCTCGCTATCCAGCAGCTGACCGGGTGCCAGGGCCGGCGCGCTGGATTCCACCACCACCAGTTCGGCGGCGGCGGCGGGCAGCGCGACGCTGGCGGTCAGCAGCAGGGAGCCAAGGGCGGACAGGCGGTTCAGGGCCATGATATCGGGATCCTTAGAAGGAGACGGCCAGATCGATGAAGAAACGCGGATCGGGGTCGGTCAGGCCGGGCAGGTCCAGCTTGGTCAAGGGTGCCGCCACTTCCGCGGACAGGCTGAACCCGGCCGGCAGGGCCAGCCGGACGCCACCCCCGATTGAGGTCAGATCGGCATCCAACGCCACAGATTGCCACACCCGCCCCCAATCCGCATAGGTATAGAGGGTCGCAGCCTGCACGAGCCTGCCGGACCAGGGCAGGCGATATTGCAGTTCGGCATTGGCGGCCACCCCGCGCGGACCCGCCAGATCGCCGCTATCATAACCGCGCCCGAACCGGTTGCCGCCCAGCACGAACTCTTCGCCGGCCACCAGCACATCATCGGTCCATTGGCCGGAAAGGCTGAGCGTTGCGGCCAGCCCGTCGGCCAGCCGCACGCTGCCCGTGGCCTGACCTTCCAGCTTGGTGAAGCCCTTGTCGATGCCGCTGCGCGACGTGAACTTGCCGGATTTGGGGGAGGCACCCAGCACATCCAGCCCCTGGGTCAGCCCGGTGGAAAGCTGGAAGGCCGTACCGGTCCAGCCGCTCCACGAAAGGGTCAACTGCCCTTCCAGGGTGCGCCAATCATCCTGGGTGTAGGGGAAGCCCAGAATATCCACCTTGGCCTGCTGCGCCGTCCATCCCACCTCGCCCTGCAGGTTCAAGGTGCGCGACCGGATGAAGGGATATGAGAGCCGTTGGCCGGCGGACCAGCTTTGCGTGCGGATGGCAAACGGGCTGAGGGAGGCACCGGGCCGTCCGCGCGACCAGGAACCCTGGCTGGCGAGTTGCCAGCCATCGCCACCCAGCGGCTGCTGATAGCGGGCATTCACTGCCCGCTGTTCGCTGCTGTCCGGGGTGCCGGAGACGGTCAGGCCGATCTGTTCTTCCTGTCCCAGCAGG
>Ga0066602_10002264_pt1 | contig 11578 bp, 15 predicted proteins | sample Higcelweek5metaG_FD_59481 | JGI IMG/M metagenome (GOLD analysis project Ga0066602, IMG submission 59481) | Freshwater pond sediment microbial communities from the University of Edinburgh, under environmental carbon perturbations - High... | ecosystem: Environmental > Aquatic > Freshwater > Pond...
CGCGTCATATTGAGTCTGATCGAATTCGATTGGGATCTTGCGTGGCTGACCGAGAAATTCGGAGAACTTCCGCAGGGAATCAACTATCAGCAACACATTCTTCAGATCCTTGCCGACATTCAGGCCGACAACAGCCCGTACTATACCAGCCGGCAGAATATCAACCGCGAGATTCGGAACAAGACCGCCATGGTCGAAGATATCTCGGCGGACATCCCCGAAACATACGACGCGGTTAAATGGAAGGCATACGATCTCGGCGCTAAATACGCTGAACTGGAAACGAAGCGGAAAAATAACGCCCTGATCGAAAAGGCGCGCATGTTCGCGTCTTCCTATAACGACAAGATTCGGGGCATCAAGGCGGATTTTGAGATTGCGAAATCTGCCGCGGAAAAAGCAGTCGCGAATGAGCGCGATCAGATCACCAGCACGATCGAGAGATTAAAAGCACAACTCAAAGCCGAAGAGGATAAACTCTTCACGCTTGACGACAAGCTGATCGACAAGATCAAGGTTATCGCGGCCGATTACGAAACAGCCAAGGCCAAGCTTGACAAGGACAACGCGGTCGCTATGGAGTGGTCGGACAAGGATCCGATCGACGTAACCGAGCTGACCGAAGAGGTAGCCACAGCCGAGGCGATGAAGCTCCACCTGAACGAATACGCGCGAATGGTATCGATGCAGTCCGAAGTGACCGCCCTCGAAGAGCAGTCGAGCGAGTTTACTCGGAAAATAGAGATTGCCAGAGACCTTCCCGGCGAAATCCTCAAGACTGCGGTCATCCCGGTCGAAGGGCTCACGGTCGAGAACGGTATCCCGCTGATTAATGGACTGCCTATCAGTAACCTGTCTGACGGCGAACTGCTCGAATTGTGCGTTGACGTAACGGTACAGAAGCCCGGAAGCCTGCAGATCATTCTGATCGACGGCGCTGAAAAGCTCGACGCGAAGAGCCGCGAAACGCTGTACGCAAAGTGCAAGGCGAAGGGCCTTACCCTGATCGCGACGAGAGTCACGGATTCGGATGTCATGGAGGTTACGGAGATATGAGCAAGTGCATCGTTTGCCTTGAGGAAATCGTGCTGAATGAAAAAGGAGAATGTTCTTACTGCGCCGAATCAAAAAAACAGGCCGCAATATTTGCCGCTGAACATCCTCGCAAGCTTGTTCTCACCGCTGAAAATTATTACTCTCAGGAGTCAAATTCCGAGTATATGTCAGTCTCGCAGTTTAAAGACTTCGAAAAGTGCGAAGCAATGGCAATGGCAAGGATCCGCGGAGAATACACGTTCGAACCGTCAACCGCCATGCTCGTAGGGTCCTATGTTGACGCCTATTTTGAGGGTACGCTCCCGATTTTCAGGGCACAGCATCCGGAAATCATATCTTCCAAGGGCGCGACAATAGGACAGCTCAAGGCAGATTTTAAGATCGCCGAAACGGTCATCCAGAAGATTGAGAATGATCCGTTTTTTATGGCCCACATGGTCGGAGATAAGCAGACGGTTTTCACGGGAGATTTATTCGGATGTAAGTGGAAGGCAAAGACGGACGTATATCTTCCTGGAAACAGAATCGTTGACCTGAAGTGTATGAGATCAATTGACCGGATCATGGGGAAGTCCTTTGTCGATCACTGGATGTATGATGTGCAGCTCGCAGTCTATCAGAAGCTCGAGGGTAATAACTTGCCTGTATTTATCGCAGTAGCAACCAAAGAGGATCCGGTTGACATAGCGATCATATCGATACCGCAGTGGCGGCTTGATGAATGCCTAAATTATGTGGAAAGAAAAATGCCGCGCTATCTGGAGGTTAAAACAGGCGCGGATCCTCTCCGGTGCGAGGTTTGCGACTATTGCAAGGGAACTAAAGTTCTCTCGGAAACTATTGACTACGACGATGTAGGATATTCGGCTTATGAGCTTAAAAGAATGAAAGGGGAATACTAATGGCAACAGCAATCATTTACACGAAATCAGGAGGCGGGAAAACCGTCAACACCTCGAGGGTTGAGGGAAAAACGCGGCTGATCGACTCGGACAATTCGTCCGTGGTCCTTCAGAATTTCGATCGGGCGAATGTATCGATCGTGCGAATCACGAGCATAGCGGATTTCATGGTGGAATTCGAGGCTTCCGCATCGTCCGGAGAATTCCAGAATATCATCGTCGACAACGTGACAGACGTCATCGACCGCTGGCTCCTGGAACTCGGAGAGAGGGGCAAAAACGGAGGAAACCCCGGAATTCAGGACTATCAGACAGTCTACAACGGGATTAAGCGCCTCGTTCGCAAGGCGTCCGACTGCGGGGTAAACGTGATTCTGAACTTCTGGCAGGACACATATATTTTCACAAACGGAGACGGGGCGCAGACGTCAATGCTCAGTCCCAAAATGCCGCAGAAAATTCTCGAAAACATCTGCGGTCTGTGTAACATTGTCGCCCACATCGAAGTGTTCGAGAAGGACGACAAGAAGACGTGGTTCTACAACATGAACGGTACGAACAACTTGTACGCGAAAGACCAGCTTTTCTGTAGAAAAACGTGCATGCCGGAAGACATCTTCAACGGCAAGGGAAAGAAATAAGGAGGATCAATCATGGCTTGGGAGTATTCGGAAAAGGACTATCAGGACAGCAAAATCACAATTCCGGCAGGAAGACACAGGGTCAGAATCGCATCGATCACGCCGAAGATCAGCAAGACGGGGAAATACATGTACGAGATGACTTTCGACGTCTCTGGGTATTCGTCAAGACTTTTTAATTATCTCGTATTCATGCCGGACAACCCTAAGATGACGAACGGAAATATCGGAGATATCGTTCACTCATTCGGAGTGTCTGGGCAAATTGATCCGGAACTCGTTCCGGTCGGATGGGTTGGAACAGTCGGAGCGTGCATGGTCAAACTTGACGAGGAATCAAGATCGAAAATCAGTTACTTCGTCGCAAAAGAAAAGGCGGCCGACTTGCCGCCGTGGAAAGAACCTGAACATAAGCAGGAGTGTCACGGCGATCCGAATCCGGCGCCCGTTCCGCCGGCACCGCCCGCTTTTTATCCATCGGTCGACGATGCTGACCTTCCTTTTTAATTTTCACGCCCCGGGCGGGCAATACCGCCCGGGCACTCTTTAAGAAAGGAGGGCGCTATTTTGGCCGAAATCACAGTAATTAAATGGGATCTGGAAACCGCCGCTTTGGCAGATTTCAAAACGACCACACCGTATGCGTATCTTGATTCGATTCCCGACCCGTTTATCCAAAACATAAAACGCGAGGAAATAGCTGCGGCGGCTTCAAAGCTTGGTTTTAAAACATTCAAAAAAGCTTATGAGGAATACAAAAAATCGATCAAGCAGGGATCGCCACGAGCCGACGGGAAGCAGACGGAATTCCAGGATCAACCGATAGAACTTAATTGCGGCAACTGGACCGCGAACGATTCGGGCGTGAAGATTGATTCCGAGTACGGGCCAATTGAAGCATGTAGCCACGCGATCGAGCCGACGCAGCGTCTGATTAACATCGACACGGACACGGAAAAACTGACGATTTGGTATCGGCGCGGCAAAACCGTCCGGAGCATTATTGTCGAGAAGTCCGTTCTTGCGTCGCCGCAATCGATCATTAAACTATCCGACCGCGGAATAGCGGTAAATTCGGAGAATGCCAAAGCGATGATTAAATACCTTGCGGATCTGGAAGCCATGAACTACATGACCATTCCGGAAAAGCGCTCGGTGTCTCGACTTGGATGGATCCCGAAGTACGGATTTTCTCCATACGTGGACGATCTCGAATTCGACGGCGATCAGCAGTTCCGCACGGCGTTCGAATCCGTCTCGGAGCATGGCAAGTACAAGGAGTGGCTTAAAACCGCTCAAGAAGCTCGCAGAGGCTCACAGACGGCAAGAATCGTCATAGCGGCATCGTTCGCTTCGGCACTTGTCGAAATCTGCGGGTGCTTGCCGTTCTTTGTACACCTGTGGTCGTCCGATTCCGGTACGGGAAAAACCGTCGCGCTGATGGTGGCCGCGTCCGTTTGGGCGAATCCAACAGTTGGGACTTACATTCAGACATTTAATTCGACTATCGTCGGACGTGAGAAAATGGCCGCGTTCTGCAACTCGCTGCCGCTATGCATTGATGAGTTGCAACTCGGAAAGGACAATCACGGAAAACAACAGTTCGACGTGTACGCGCTGGCCGAAGGAGTCGGGAAGACCAGAGGGACCAAGACGGGCGGTATTGAGAAAACTGCTACATGGAGAAATTGCATCCTGACGACCGGTGAAACACCGATCACTACAAACGCGTCCGGGGCGGGCGCTCTAAATCGAGTCATAGACGTCGAGTGCAAATCCGGAGAAGTGGTCATCAAGGACGGTAACAAGGTCGTTGAATCCGTGAAAAAACACTACGGACACGCCGGGAAGATGTTTATCGAAAAGATTCACGCGGTCGGAGAAGAGCACATCAGGCAGGTTTATCAGGGGAATTACAGTGACCTGATGACTGGCGACACAACCGAGAAACAAGCGATGGCGGCCGCGCTAATCCTGACCGCCGACCAACTCGCGGATGAATGGATTTTCGGGATGGAAGCCGCCCCGAAAGATGCCGACATTTTGAAATGGCCGGTCAAGCGACTGTATCCCGACGACATCCAAAAATTCTTGCTAACAAAAGCACAGGTCGACGTGAACGCGCGGGCGTACGAATTCGTCTGTGACTGGATCGCGACGAATCGCAACCGGTTCGGAGCGGAGCAAGGCGACATATACGGAATGGTCGAGGGAGATACCGCGTACATTATCCCGACCGTGTTTCAAAGGGCGCTGGATTCCGAGGGGTATTCATATGCCGGATTTCTTGGATGGTTGAAAGGGAAAGAATTAATTCAGCGCGGAGACGGTCGGAACTGGACCATAAAGAGAAGAATTGGGAACAGTACGGTTCGGTTTATAGGGTTAAGATTGCCGGAATCGGAGTTATTTCCCGATATTTGAGCGATTTGTTCCGACATGTTCCGACAAACATATGTTTTGTCGGAACAGAATAATCCTAGAGCGCCAAGGGTTTCGGGGTTTTGTTCCGACATTCCGACAAAATCCCCCGAAAACAATCCTATACGGGAGACACACACACTGATTGTGGCTATGTGTCTTCCCGCGCAAGGAAAAATACACAAGCATGTCGGAATGTCGGAACAAAGTCTGTAATCCCTAGAGCCACAACGGTTTCGGCGTTCCGACATATGTCGGAACAGTGTCGGAACAGTCGGAACAGAAAAGAAAGGAGATCCATGCTAGAACTAAGAGATTATCAACAAGCCATCATATACCACACGCGGCAATCCATGTCATTCGGTCGCACTAGACCGCTGATATGTCTTCCGACCGGCGCAGGAAAAACCGTTTGTTTCGCTTGGATGGCGGATCAGTCGCAGCGGAAGAATAAAACCGTTTGGTTTCTTGTCCATCGCCGTGAACTGCTCGACCAGACTGTTGACACGTTTGATCGATTCAATATTCCGCGAGACCGGATTCACATCGGTATGGTTGCCACGGTTGCAAATCATCCGGAGAAACTACCGAAACCGGATCTGATTATCATCGACGAAGCGCATCACGCATCCGCTACGACCTGGCTTAAAATCATCGATGCGTTTCCGGATGCGTTCATTATCGGTCTGACTGCTACGCCTTGCCGACTCGACGGGAAACCACTCGGGAAGATATTCGACGACCTGATCGTCGGAGTCACCACGGCCGATCTGATCGATCAGGGATTCTTATCACGGTATCGGTATTTTGCTCCATCCGTTGCGGATCTGTCCGGACTCAAGAAACACGGTGCGGACTTCGACCAGGAGCAGGCAGCCGAGATGCTGATGCAAAAAGCAATTTATGGCGATGTCCTGCATCACTGGCACCAATACGCAAACGATCTGCAGACCATTGTCTACTGTTCATCAGTCAAACACTCACAGGAAATAGCTGAAGCATTCCAGGCGGACGGGATCGAGGCGGTTCACTTCGACGGAAACACGCCGGCAGCGGAACGAAAGCAGATTGTTGCGGATTTCCGGAGAGGAAAGATAAGAGTGCTAAGTAATGTAAATATTGTGACAGAGGGGTTCGATATGAGCGGAGTTGATTGTTGCCTACTGCTAAGACCTACTATGTCGCTTGTAATCCATCTACAGCAATTAGGGCGTGCACTGCGGCCCGCTCCGGGCAAAGTCGCAATACTGATTGACTGTGTTGGAAATTATGTGAGAAATGGACTTCCTGATGATAGAAGAAACTGGAACATAAACGAATCCGTTGAAAAGCCGCCAGCTTATGACGAAAAGGGAAAACTCCTAGTTAAGCAATGCCTCCAGTGCTTCTACACGTTCCCATCCGGCCCGTCTATTTGTCCTAATTGCGGGGCTGAGGTAAAGCTGACACGGGAAGAAATTAAAAACATTAAAGATATCCAGCTCGAGGAAATAAAACAGACCAGAAGAGAGGACGCCATAAAAAAAGTCGAGAAGTCAATGGATATGTCCGAGTGTCACACGCTCCAAGAATTTCAGGCGTACGCAAAATTAAAAGGATTCAAGAGCGGATGGGCATGGATGGCATTTAAGGCAAGGCGTGGAAAAAAGAAAAGGGAGTAGCTACTTGCTACTCCCTACATCCTTCAAAATTAAATTCAAAATGTAATTACTTAGCGACCTGTTTTCCGACTTTGCCTTTTCCTCTAGTCTCGCCTTAATTTCCTTGGGCATCTTGATTAAAATTCTTGTATTTTCATCCGAAATAGCCATGATTATCACCTCAACCAAAGAATATCACGGACACATAAAAGTGTCAATATAATTGACCAAGTGATATAATAGTGATATAATAAAAGAAAACAATCACGGAGGTAAGAATGAGCAGATTGATTGATTTAACTGGTAAAAAATTCGGGAGACTTACAGTCATTCGCAGGAATGAAGAATCCGTAGTAAACGGCAAGCACGCATCATGGTTATGTATATGTGAATGTGGAAAAGAGTGCACGCCAAGAGGCGCTGACCTTAGATTGGGCAAACAAGTGTCGTGTGGATGTCTGAAGAATGAAAAAATGTCGGCCAGAAGTTGGAAGCACGGAATGAGCCGTAGCAAATTAAACAGCGTATGGCAATCCATGAAGCAGAGATGCGGAAACCCAAACAACAAGGATTATCCGGGCTGGGGAGAAAAAGGAATTACGGTTTGCCATGAATGGGCGAACGACTTCAAGTGTTTTTATGACTGGTCTATTAAGTCTGGATATTCAGACGGGTCGAGCATCGATCGAATAGATAACGGAAAAGGGTATTCTCCGGAAAATTGCCGATGGGCTACGCAAACAGAGCAAGCGAACAACCGAAGTGATAACAGGACTTTCCTTTATAAAGGCAAAATGTCAACATTGTCGGAGCTTGTAAGGATGTCGTCGAATGGATATTCCACAATACAGACACGAATAAATTTAGGCTGGTCAGTACAGTCCGCTGTCGAAACTCCGGCGGTCAAGGGCCGCAACCAATACACGCCGGAGGAAACACTATGACCGAAACCGATATCCAGAATAAAATCCGCTGCGAACTGTCAGCCTATGGAATCGTGATCCGAATGAACACAGGCGTGTTCTTCACGGCAGACGGACGGCCGGTAAAATGCGGAATACCAGGAACACCAGACTTGCTGTTCATCGGTCCGGACGGACGCACTGCATGGATCGAAGTCAAGACGGAAAAAGGCAGACCATCGCCGGAACAGAAACGATTTTTAAAAATGCTAACCGACACAGGACATCGGGCAGGAATTGCCCGATCCACAGAAGAAGCGCTGAAAATTATAGGAGGGATACCATGCACGGAAACGGAACAGACATAGACGGAATTTGCAAAGAATATCAGAAGCCGGGTGCATCACTACTGTCCTGCTCGATGAAATTCTTCTGCTCACAGGAAACAGTCAGAAAAATACTGATTGAAAACGGCATTCCGGTCAATAGGCAAGGCAGCAAGGCATATGGCAGAAAGTTGACGCCGTATCTGACCGGAGACGAAATATTGTTCCGAGACAGATCAGGGAGGGTTATTGCGAGATGCCAAAATGTAGAGATTGTGGCGCCACTATAGACTGGCTTGAAAACTCCGACACCGGGCGAAAGATGCCGGTCAACCGCGAAGAAGTATGTTTTGTTCAGGACGACACGCGGAAAGCAAGATTTCTGATCGACGGTGAGATTGTCCGGGGTTATCAGGTCGGAGATGCTTATGAGGACGGTTACGAAATAGGGTGCATGGTGCACTGGGATTGTTGCAACGGAAAGGTTATTAGATAGGAGGGAAAAGGTTATGATTGATAAGGACGAATTAAGGCGTATCGAATTGCCGGTAAGCGCAATGCTCTGGCTTGCGAACGGGGAACACGGAATGAGCAGCGAGGCAATGTTTGTTGTAATCGCCTCAAAAGGAACAATCATCGGCGAAAGAAGTTACCCGCATGATCCTGATGATTTTCAGAGATGTGAAAAGTTGTTAAGGCAAGTACCGGAATTCAGGAACAATTTGGAATTTGTCGATTCCCTGTCCATTGAATGGTTGCGACTTAGACAACGCTGGTCAGAAATCGTTGATATGTTTGAGTTAGAAGCGCCCGGAATATTCGACGGAAGTATCAGAAACTATAGGGCTATGGGAACATACAGCCTCATGCGGCGCGTCATGGCGGGAGGGGCGAATTAAATGAAAATCTACGCACAGCCAAACGGAAAGCTGACCGAGGCAGACCGGCTGCAGCTGGCAACGCTGCTGGTTAAGGCAGGGTATACGGTAAAAATCGAAAAAGAAGTGATCGCCGGCAAGCCGGTACAGGTCGTGGAGGCGGAATAGTGGAACAGATTGATTTGTTTGAACTGCTGTCAGGAGTTGAGAAGAAAGAATTAGAAGTCAGCAGAGCAGATTATCCGGACATCATGACGATTACAGAAGATGATCCACTGCGTACAAAGGTTGTTTTCTGGGCAACGGATTATACATGGCACATGGCAGTTCACGAGTGTGAGGGATTGCTTGCATCGAGAAAAATGTTCCGTGAAGAAAATCCCCAGAGCAGATACATTAAGCCGGTTATTTACTGTAACGCATGGAATACAAGAGATGGCGAATCATGGAATATCGCCGAAATGGGTCACAGTTCAATTACCGCTTGCCCTCATTGCGGAGTTGACCTCAAAAACGGAAAGGGAACAATCATTATTGAACGCAGGTTCAAAGACAGACCGTACCAGTGCGTGTATGAGCGCGAGCTTCCTGAACTGCAGACCCTGTCAGAAGTCGCCGACGCCATCACCGAACAACTTACACCCGAAGAGATACAAGAGGTTATACAGGGCAAGGCAGAGGTAATTATCGAAAATGAACTCCGCTGCCACAAATGCAACGAGATGCCAGAGTTTGAGCCGCACGATAATGCTCTTAATGGTCAGACGTGGTTTGCGGTTTGGTGCAAGTGCGGAAGATTACCAAAAGACGGATTTCTATTTGGAAACATGGAGGATGCACTTGAGGGTTGGAGAAATGCGAATCAAATCAATCCTCTCTGCCCTATCTGTCACGAATCCCCGAGATTTGAAGTATGTGAAGGCGCTATTGGGCCGCCGTGCTACAAAATACGGTGCAAGTGCGGAGTCCTTCCAAAAGGCATGGATTATTCTTCTTGGGAGTCAGTGAAAAAATCATTTGACGTTTTTAGTACGAAAGAAAGAGCTTTGGAATATTGGAAGGAAAACAGAAATGAAGAGGTGACAAGATGAGAGGATTTATCGAGCTTATAACCAAGCAATCCGGTATAAAGACGCTGATTGCAGTCAAAGACATTTCGGCCATACAGCCCGCTCTAACAGGAACGGAAGTGATCTTCACCCCTGTTGGAATGCAGAAAGCCCAGTTCCGAGAGAGCTACGAGTTGGTGAAACAGTACGTCGAAGAGGCGGGAGGTACTTCATGAACAGTGATGCAGCCATTGCGGCAGCGAAGACAGAACTGGAATCCTATTCCGAAGCCTGTAGAGCCTTCGACGCGCTGGATCGGCGTTTCGAACGTGTGAAGTTTCCTTCGATCACGTCCGGATCTCCCACCGTCGGCCGTAGAAGAGGGTACAGGATGGAAGACGTGTTATCACCACAAGGAAAGCCCACAGGGAAGAAGAAAAGAGTCCAGGCATTGGTGCCTTGTCCGATCAGCGTGCAGACGCAGCATAATCCGCACAAGGAAGAGGAGGCCTTCGCCGAACGGTCTTATCTCATCTACGAGATGAGACAGCAGGCAGAGAAAGGCGAAGAGATCCGGGTGAGTCTCGAGGCTAAGATCGGGGTGCTTCGGGAACCCTATAGGAGTCTCCTAAAGCTTAAGTACCTTGAGATGCTAAAACCCGAGAACATCATGATCGCGATCCGGCTGTACACGTCTGAACGGCAGTATTACCGTTTGGCTAACGAGGCGATCGAAGAGTACGCGCGGATACATGGGTTTATCAAAGAATCTTGCGTATGATGTCAGTGATGTCAGTTATTGACATGGTATAATTGTATTATGGATTTCTGTAAGAGATCCCCCCATAACTTCACGAACCCTCCAGAGAGCCCCGACGCTTCTCCTTTCGCGCCGGGGCTTTTTTATTATCAAAGAAGCGAGGTGAACGACCATTGCGACGCGAGAAGAAGCTAAGGCATTGTATGAGCAGGGTCATTCCCTTCGAGACATATCTGACCAACTAGAGATTAAGTATGAAACCCTAAAGTCTTGGAGACGTCGAGACGAATGGGATGCACACGGTGCACCTGTGATGAGTGCACCGAAAAAGATGCACCCGCGCCGAAAGAGTGCAGAGGTCAAGAGCGTTATCGAAAACAAGTCGCTGACTGACAAGCAGCGGCTTTTTTGTTTATATTACAGCCGATCGTTCAATGCGACGAGAAGCTACCAGAAGGCGTATGGGTGTTCATATGCTACAGCATTGACAAACGGTCCGGAGCTACTCGGAAACACTAGAGTCCGTGACGAGATCACAAAGCTGAAAGAGCAACGATATTCACAGGCGCTTCTGCGGCCTGAAGACATCTTTCAGAAGTACATGGATATCGCATTTTCAGATCTTTCCGACTACCTCGACTGGGGACAGGAAGAGGTACCCGTCATGGCGGTCTTTGGTCCCGTGGTCCTCACGGATCCGGAGACCGGCGAAAAGACGCCGTTGATGAAAACTGTCAATGTGGTTCGGTTTCACGGATCAGATGAAGTAGACGGGTCTATCCTATCCGAAGTCAAGCAGGGTAAAGACGGAGCATCAATCAAATTAGCGGACCGCATGAAGGCGCTGGAGTGGCTTGCAGATCATCTTGATCTCGCCACCGAAGAACAGCGGGCTCGGATCGCACAAATCAAGGCCAATACGGCACGAATAACCGACGGAGGTACCGGCGAGGATGACGGGGTGACTATTAACTATGGCACGCGAGATTTACATCGAGGATCA
>Ga0066602_10002276_pt1 | contig 11555 bp, 11 predicted proteins | sample Higcelweek5metaG_FD_59481 | JGI IMG/M metagenome (GOLD analysis project Ga0066602, IMG submission 59481) | Freshwater pond sediment microbial communities from the University of Edinburgh, under environmental carbon perturbations - High... | ecosystem: Environmental > Aquatic > Freshwater > Pond...
CATGACTCAGATAGAAGGCGCTATAAAGAATATGATAGCCGGCATATCAGGCATGATCTGCGACGGCGCTAAGCTTGGATGCGCCTATAAACTGTCCGTTTCCGTTTCTTCATGCATAGATGCGGCAGAAATGGCCATGAACAACATATTCATCCCTTCAAATGATGGGATACTTGACAAAACCGCAGAGAGATCCATCCAGAATCTGGGCAAAGTTTCTTCTGTAGGTATGTCTAATACAGACGACATAATACTTGAAGTAATGATGGACAGATGTTAATTTAAAAAACAATTTAAAACTATTGAAGCTCATCACAAAATGTGGTGAGCTTCAATAGTTTTATGAAGTTTATGCATCATAGAATGAAAATACAAAAATAGTTTGAATATAAGTGTCAGTATTGGTACAATATGGATTAAGATGATTAATCATCAATTGAAATTGTCTTTATTTTTCAAACAGAGTATTTCTGTTTATATAGCAAATAAATAGATTTTTTCATGGGATGGATTGAATATGAAAAAGAATTATGTTGTAATATATTTGATAATTTTTTTATATTTTATACTTTTATCATTAAACTATACAACATTATCGATGGATGAGATATTGTGCTATGGCATGTCAAAGCGTATCGCTGACGGATATATTCCTTATAAAGATTTCAATTTAATTTTGACACCCTTATTTTTCTATTTTGGAACTGTATTTTCCAAATCTTTGTTATTGTTTAGAGTATATGGAGTATTAATAAATACTTCTATTGTGTTTCTAATATATTATATGTATAAAAAAAATAAAATTGAAGACCAGTTATGCATAATACTTGTTTTGTTTATTTGCACGCTTTTGTCTTTAATTGCATTTGCTAATTACAATACATTATTGCTATTAAGCTTAATGATATTATATTTAGCAGCATATAGGTTTTTTAAAGAAATGACTAGTAATAATTCATTCCTATTTGGTTTTGCATTATCTTTCACTTTGTTAATAAAGCAAAACATTCCTGCTATTTTAATTGCTACGTTTACTGTTATGTTATTATATATGCTCATAAGACGTTATATACCATTAAAGACTTTTATTTACTATGCTATTGGAGGTATAATACCTGTTACCATTTTTGTTAGTCAAGCATTTTTCAATGGCTCATTAGGTGATTTTATTGATTATGCAATTTTTGGACTAACGTCATTTTCTAATAACCGTATTTTAGACAAAGGATTTCAAAGCCAATATATTCTAATATTGGCAACGGTTGTAATTACAGTTTTTTTTACTAAAAATTTATATAAATCTAAACATGATAAATTGATCAATATGATGACTCTAATTTTAAGCCTTGGTTCCTTTATGTTGATTTATCCGTTGGTAGATTTGTATCATTCCATAATATTACTTGTTTTTAATATTTTTCTTTCATTTAATATACTAAAGGATTTAAAGTTCAACTTGAGATTCGGGAAAGCAGTAATTGGCTTTTACATAGTCATTATGTGTATTATCATTTTTCAAAGCCTGAATCCATCAAATGAAGGTTTTGTTCGTTCGAATGTTGAATATTATAATAATATTTTATTTAATAAATCCATAGAAAAAAATGTAACTGAAGTTTCCTGTTTTATTAGACAACAGGAAAAAAGAGGATTTGATGTTGCTATTATCGATGGATCTGCATATTTATATAATATTCCAGCAGACGACAATAACGGAATTCTGGACCTCTTAATAGTCGGAAATATTGGGAAAATTTCAAAAAATGAAATTATAGAATTGATTGAGAAAAAAGATATTATCTTGATGCCAGAATATTTCGGCCCTTATGATATTAAAGAAATTAGGGAATATATAATCAATAATTATGTACAGGATAAAACCATAGGCAATATGAAAATATATGTAAAACAATGATATTTATGTAAAAAAATCAATATTTTAAATTAATAGTAGACAAATAATGCAAGCATTGATAAATAATAATGAAAAATTAATGGAGGCAATAAATGAAAGCATTGAAAGAAAGAAGTGGTGAAGACAATACGTTTGTTCTTTTGATAATAATTATTATTACTGGCATGGTATTTTTGTATAGAGCGGGAATATCGGGTAATGACTTTTGGTGGCATGTAAAAGCAGGTGAATGGATAATTAACAATAAGACATTACCAAATGTCGATGCTTTTTCATGGTTTGCCAGAGAAAATGGTATAATATGGATCTCTCATGAATGGCTAACAGAAATTGTTTTCTACATTATTCATAATATTTTTAGTGATTTAGGCATTTATATTTTATCATTGTTTTCTGCTATAAGTATGTTTACACTAATAATCTTAAAAAATAAACATGGTATAAAAAACAATGTATGGCTTTCTGCAATTTATCTCACACCTGCTTTAGTACTTTTCCCTGAATTTTTCATAGCAAGGCCACAATTAATTAGTTATTTTTTACTATATGCAACGTTATTTTGTTTATTTAGTTATTATAAAAATGAAATGTCTAAAGCAATTTATTTTTTACCATTTATTTCAATGCTATGGAGTAATTTTCATGGAGGTTCATCATCTTTACCCTACATACTTTGCTTTATATTTATGTTTTCTGGATTATTTGAATTTTCTGTTGGAAAATTAACAGGAGAAAAATTATCACAAAAACAGATAAAGACATACATTATAATTGGAATTTTATCTTTTTTAGCGTTAGCTATAAATCCGCATGGTTTGAAAATTCTCATATACCCTTTCACGAATATGGGAGATGTTTTCCTGCAATCCATTATTTATGAGTGGTCGTCACCTGATGCAAAACAATTATCACAGATATTTACTTTCTTTTTGCCATTAATTGTTGCAGGAATAAGTTTGATAATCACAGACAAGAAAATAAGAGTTGTGGATTTGTTAGTATTCTTATTTTTCGCATATTTGTTCTTTAGAAGTATAAGATTCAGCATCCTTTTCTTCATTGCATCAACTTTCTTCCTCTTTGACTACTTCATGCCAAAAAAAATTAATCCTATGAAAACGAAGGCGGATATAACTGTATTCTATATGTTAATAGTAGTTTTGATCGGAATAAATATATATAGTGCTATAAATATATCAAATACATTTAGGGGAGGGAAACTCATTTCTGTTGCATTGGATACAAAATTTATTGAATTAGTAAAGTTGGAAAAGCCCAGGAGGATATACAATGATTACAATTTTGGCGAGACATTAATATACAATAACATTGATACCTTTGTAGATGCCAGAGCAGACATATTTTCGAAATATAATATGCATGATGCTGTAAATTTACTGTATTTAACAAATTCAGATAATAATAAAAAGGATAAAATATTCGATCCTGAGGAAATCATAAGTAAATATAGTTTTGATGCTTTCTTAGTTGAAAAGAATCGAAGTCTTACAGCTTATCTAAAAAGCAAACCGGAGAAATATAGTATACTTTTGGAAGATGATAATGCGGTATATTTCAAATGTATTAAAGCAAATTAACTGATTAGGAGATATTATTTTATGAAATTACTATCTGTTGTTATACCATGTTTCAATGAGGAAGAGTCTATTCAAATATTGTATAATGAATTATGTAAAGAAGCTGAGAAGTTCAAAAAAATTGATGTAGTGATTGAAATGTTATTCGTTGACGATGGTTCAAAGGATTGTACTTTAATGATTGTCAAAAAATTAAGGAATAATGATATTAGAGTTAAATATTTATCGTTTTCCCGCAATTTTGGTAAAGAAGCGGCAATTTTTGCTGGACTTGAAAAATCTTTGGGTGAATATGTAGCCATTATTGATGCTGATTTACAAGATCCGCCATCCTTATTAATGGATATGTTAAAGGCAGTTACAATAGAGGGATACGATTCAGCCGCTACAAGGAGAGTAAATAGAGATGGAGAGCCGAAAATCCGGTCTATTTTTGCAAAGCTGTTCTATAAGATAATAAATAAAATATCCAATAATGAACTTGTAGACGGAGCACGTGATTTCAGACTTATGAAGAGGCAGATGGTCAATGCAATATTAGAAATGCGTGAGTATAACAGATTTACAAAAGGCATTACAGAATGGGTTGGTTTCAGAACGAAATGGTTCGATTATGAAAACATTAAAAGAGCTAATGGAAATAGTAAGTGGTCATTATGGAAACTATTTTTATATTCACTTGAAGGGATAATGGCTTTTTCCACTGCACCTCTTGCTTTATCGGCCATGCTTGGTTTAATCTTTTGTGTTGTAGCTTTTTTGTTTATTTGTGTCATTATTGTTAAGACTCTTATATTAGGAGATCCGGTTAGCGGTTGGCCATCATTAGTTATTACTGTATTGTTCATTGGTGGGATTCAATTGTTTTGTATTGGAATATTAGGACAATATCTTGCCAAAACCTATCTTGAGACAAAAAAAAGACCAATTTATATCGTAAGAGAGTCCGAAATACTCTCGGAGAACTTGGAAGGGCGGAATTCACACAATGGATTTAAGAGAGAAGACCAATAATAATTACAGGCACCCTTGGGAATTAAGCAGAACTTATAATTTGATACATATATGCAGAGAAATAATATCGGATAAAAAAACAATAATATTTGGCGATATTGGATCTGGCGATATGTATTTTGACAAACAATTAATTATAGGATTAAGAGAAGAAAATATTTACCCTATTATTTGCTGTGTAGATAACGCATACGAAAATTTAATATCATCACAAAATGAAATCCTCTTATTTAATGATATATCTTTGCTTGAAGATAACTCAATTGACTGTATTATAATGATGGATGTTTTGGAGCATATTCAGGATGACAGTATATTCCTTAAATCATCATTGGAAAAACTTAAAGAAAAGGGGTGTCTTATCATAACAGTGCCTGCATTTGAAAATCTCTACTCTCCGCATGATGTTTATTTAAAACATTTTAGGCGATATAGCTATAAAGGATTAAGGAACTTATTACTTTCTAATAATTTGAGTATTATTAAAAATCACTATTTTTATTCATCTTTGTATATAGTCAGATGGTTACAACTTAAATTGAAAAGAAATAAATCTGAAGATAAGAATTTTGGTATAGGAATGTGGAAATTTAGTGAGGAAAATATTATTACAAAAGGTATCGAATTTCTGTTAAATATTGATTTTCGTGTTAATGCAATATTAGATAAATATGAAATACATTTACCAGGATTATCATTGCTGGCTGTAGCCATAAAAGCTGACAAGGAAAAAATAAGCGAGATGGGTGTGGAGTAATATCATATTCATGAATAATTTTAAATTTTAGGCTGTTAATTCCATTAGTCACTTTCTAATACTTTATGTGTCTATAAATTTTCATATTACCAACAGCTCCATCCAAAACAAAATTGTTATATACATATTCTTTAATTTCTTTAATATCTTTGTACCTATTAAAATCATTAGTTAAAATTATATCCTTTTCTTTAATCAAAGTTATAACCTTGTCATTTTTACCAGCTGGTAATGAATCAAGAATGCCGTTGACATCGTCCGCAGGAATATTATAAAGATAAGAATCATAACCTATTACAGCGACGTCCAATCCGCTTTCTTCTTCTTTTTTTATGTAATTAGATATCATATGAATATTTTTGTCGATATTTTCAGATATAAGAATGTTATTATAGTAATTAATATCTGAACGAATAAAGCCTTCATTTGAAGGTTTTAAATAAATTGCGAAAATACATACAATTATAAAGCTTAGTATAATTACGGGTTTTATAAACTTTAATTTTATTGTAATATCTTCAAATAGAGTTGCAAAAAGAAAAACATTTAATGTTAGCAATAGTAGCGCATGATATACATCCATAAGCGGATATATAAGCATATAGGAGCATAAACTAAAGATTAGTGTATTTGCGGTTACAAATAAATTGTTTTTTGACTTTAAAGTATGTATTGCAATATAAATCGTAATTACTATTGACATTAATATTAGTGATAGACATCCGTCTTCCAATACTGTGTTTTGAGAAAAAGTGTATACCTGAAAAATAGTATTATCAACAAAGGAAATAAATGAATTGTTATATATAGAATAACAAATAAAAATTAATACGGGTAAAATACCTCCAATTGCATAATGTGCGAATATTTTAACAGTTATATACCTCTTGAATAGCATGATAAGTAATATACTTGTATAAATAATGATTAGAATACCTGGTACATTCTGTTTTATCAATAATAGAACAGATAAAAAGAAACCAAATAATAATGCTTTTTCATTATCAATGTCTTTAAAAAATCTTATAGCAATTAAATATAATATCATAAGGCCAAGCAGTAGTAGTGTATTATAGCTTGCATATGCTAGAATTGACACAAAAAAACAATTAATTAAAATGAATATTAAAGTTAACTGCTTATCAACTTTGTTTTTATAACATATATAGAATGTTAATAATACTATTGAAGAATTTATCAATGCACCATAAAATCGAAACAACATCAATGATTTTGAGAATAAAGATCCCAAAAAGAAAAATAGTGGAGTCTGAATAAGGTTATAATCTCTATAAGGAATATAACCATCCGCAATACGTTTTGCATAACCATAACACCATATTTCGTCAAGTGATAAAAGTTTGCCATTCATTAGCAATACGAAAAAAAATCCAACAAGCATAATATACGCGATAAAATATTTTGTTTTCATATTCAACTCCTTAATCGATTATGAATACTTTTTTATTTAGTATAATAAAAAATGTCTGATAAATCAATCGGGAATTGAAAAATATTCCATTTATTGTTATCACTATTGATAATGGTATCAATAGTGATATAATTGAATCATAAAGTACGGGGAGGGATTCAATTGAACAAAATAGCGTTAATATCAGATACAACCTGCGATTTACCGGAAAGTACGATCACAAGGTACAATATAAATATTCTGCCTTTCAGAATAATCTACAAAGACAAGGAATATAAGGATAAATACGAGATTTCACCTGAACAGGTATACTGTAACCTGGAAATTGAGGTTCCGACTTCTTCGTTTCCTGCTCTTGAAGATATGGAAAACCTTTTTTCAAAGCTTGAGAAGGAAGGGTATACCCACGTAATTGCCATAGTTTTGTCCTCAGGCCTTTCAGGCATATACAACGGGATAAAAGTTGCAAGCGAAGGCTTTCCTAACCTGACAACCCATATATGCGATTCAATGTCCATATCCCTGGGTGAAGGCGCTCTGGTAGAGGAAGTAGCAAAGCTCATGGACCAGGGGAAGGATTTCGATTTCATTGTCAACGAGATTCCGAAAATCAAGAAGAGGATACACTTGTATTTTGTTGTTGGAACCCTGGAATATCTGAAAAGGGGAGGCAGGATAGGAAAGGTATCGGGAACGATTGCAGAACTTCTTAATATCAAACCTATTATATCTGTTGACAATACTGACGGACAGTACTTTACCTACGATAAGGTGAGGGGAAGAAAACAGTCCTTGAACCGACTTGTGGAAATTGGCACCAAGCTGCTGGATGAAAAGAAGTGCAAGATATATCTTATGCACGGCCACAGCGAGGAGGATGCAAAAAAGGTTTTCGATATATTATCCAAGCATCCTAATGTTGTTGACCCTGTTTTGGTCGGCTACATAAGCCCTGTTTCCGGAGTGCACAGCGGTCCGGGACTGGTGGGCCTTGTCATGTTAGAAATCGAGTAAAGCCTATGTCTGCATACAAAATAGGGGAAGATACCAAAGCTGAGGAAAAACGGCTTTATGAGGAATATAAAAGAAAAGTCGCTGAGCTTAAAAAAGTCAAGAAGGAAAACGAGGCTGTTGGCCAGGTTTTCACGAAAGGCCTGCTTCCGCTTTATGTTTTATATATTCTTAGCCTGGGGCCAACCAACGGCAACGATATCTCCCATAAAATCGGGGAAAGGACCAAAGGAAGGTGGATCCCAAGCACCGGCGGCATATATCCGCTTTTGAGCAAGCTGGAGAAAAGCAAACTGGTTTTGGGCAACTGGGACAATCCTGAAAAGAAAACACAGAAGATATACACCTTGACAGACCTTGGACATACTGAACTTGAGAACAAAAGAACGCTCTTAAAAGGCAAAATCGAAGAAGCCCTTGAAGTGTTCAATATTGTATATGAAGATTTATACAAGTAATGCAGATGAAATATCTGCATTTTTTTCTTTTATTGGGGAATTCCTATGTTTATTATTGAAAAAATATGATATTATTTGATTTATTGATACATGGGGGGAGAGAGATGGCATGATAACCGGTTATTTATTTATATTTTTTGCAAAGATAGTTGAAGTCTCGCTTATGACGGTGAGGACCGTTCTTATAACAAGAGGAGAAAAGCTTTCAGGTTCAATAATAGGATTCTTTGAGGTGGGCATCTGGCTTTATGTCGTGAGCACAGTCCTTGTAGGCATAAAGGAAGATCCAATGAGGATGATAGCATATTCATTGGGTTTCGCTTGCGGAAACTATGTGGGATGCATGCTCGAGGAGAAGCTTGCTTTAGGCATCCTGACAATTAACGCTATAACTTCAAAGGATGACGGGATAAAGCTTGCCGAAGTGCTGAGGGAAAACGATATTGGTGTCACAATGATGGATGCCGAGGGAATGAATATTCCGTTTGTGTAGTGCAACTTTTTCGGTAAACCAGTGCGCCCCAACCGGAAAACCAGTGCAGGTTTTCCGGAAAGAGTGCAGTTAATATAATTGATTACATCATAGAGTTAATGTTGTATCATCTACCCCGTCACGAAGACGGATCATTCGACCGACATGTTCATCATTTTCCATTGGATCTTGACCATTGTACATTCGCTCGATTAAAAACTGGTATGCTTCATCAGCAGCATAATCGCCAGCAAGATTCGAAAAGATGTCTGAACGAAGGCCTTCTGCTTCCTGAGGAGGCAAATATTTAATCAATACCTGTCGCCATCGGACTATTTCTTCTTCAAGGTCGTTAATCTCTTGTACCAGTGAGTGTACCAGGCGACGGAAATCAGTGATACGGCAACATTCAGCTTCACACTCGCAGGAACTTCTGCAATCAGACATGCTGTTCGCCTCCCTTGTTCCTGATTCCACGACGTTCACGCATAGAGATTTCTCCTTCAATCATGATTTCATAGGAATTAGGGAGAATACGGTCAACAATAGCATCGGATAATGTTTCGTACTCTTCAGTACCAATGCGCGACTGCCAGCCTTCAGGTTCGAACTGTGTACAGAAGATAATGGATCCATGATCCGTGCGAGGTTCAATGATTTCCAGGATATCATTGGCCTGTTCATTGGACATCGGAGTCAGGAGAAACTCATCGAGAATCAATAGCTTCACTTTCTGGTACGATTTTACGACTTTCAGAAAAGTACCATCTCCACGCGCTACTGACAGTTCACCAAGAAGGTCAGGGATGCGTACATATTTGGCAGTAATGAAGTTTCTGCATGCCGCAATACCAATAGCGTTGGAAATATATGACTTTCCACTTCCAGAGGCTCCTTTCAATATGATATGGTGGTTTTCGGTAATGTATCTGCAGGTTGATAGCCTAAGCAGTTCACTCCGGTCAAGCTTTCGATCAGGATGATACTCGATGTCTTCCATGCAGGCTCCAGGATAACGAAAGCCTGCACTGCGGATAAGTTTTGTAAGTTTGTTGCTACGGCGCTTGTCCCATTCCCTGTCAACTAGCATACCGAAACGGTCTTCAAAGGAAAGATTATTAAAATCATGGGAGTTACATTGATCTGCAAAAGCATCCGCCATACAAGAAAGGTGCAAGTCATGCAACTTGTTGAGGGTAACTTGTGTTAACATTACTGTTCACCCCCTTTTCTGCTAGCTGTTTTGCGGGTGATACCGTAACTTCCATCAGTACATGGATGTTTTTGTGTCTTTACCTTGTCCTGCCCATTCATAAGAATCGTAGTGATATTCTTAAGGCTGGGATTCGGAGTATATGACAATGCTTTTTGACAGGCGGCCTCCAGTCTTGCCGGTGTGTACTTGTCTGCAAGCTTCATCAACGATGAGCAGGACTTGTATCCCTGCTGCGGAACCTTGTGAGAATATAGAAATGTCTTAACCACTGCCATTGTATATAGCCCAATGTCTTCTGCCCACTCTTGGAAAGATTCTTCATTATAATTGAGATACTTTCTGTGGTTTTCGGGCATGTGCTCTGGATTGTATATCGGTTCTGGTGAGTAATTTAGCCTTGCATGAGAAGCTGCTCGATTATTCTGGTAGAATACCTCGATGCATTTTTCCGTAGCACGGATTTCCACTTCCCGACCGATGAGCTCATATGGTACAGAATACTTGCAATTCCCCACTGTTATGAGATAATCAGGTTGTATGGTGGCAGTTGACCAGACAGCCGTTTCGTACGGGGAAGCAGGTAATGGCATGAGGAAGTTTTTTTCTTCCTCTTCAAATGCTGACAGCCGGCTTCCTTTCTTTTTCTGAAAGGGACGATCGTTAAACTCGTTTAGTTTTTGTCGGATTGCGTCGTTCAATTCATCAAAAGAAAAGAACTTTTGGTTACGGAGTGCAGCAATAATCCAAGTGGAGATGACGCCAACAGTGCCTTCGGCATTCGGCTTGTCCTTCGGTGAAACCGGCCTTGCTGGAATGATGGCAGTACCATAATACTCTGCCATTTCCTGATAGGTACGGTTCAGAACAAGCTCCGAGCGTGTATTCTTAATTACACCTGCTTTCAGATTATCCGGGGTAAGGATTCGTGTCACTCCGCCAAAGTAATGGTATGCATGAATATGTGCCTGAATCCAATGGTCTGTTTTCATATCCGGGGTTGCCTCTGCATAACTGTAAAGGCTGCACGGAAGACATGCTACGAAAACATAGGCAGTAAGTGGAGAACCACTTAGGCTATCCCACACGGTCAAGGTGCTGCCTGCCCAATCAACCTCCATGCTCTCTCCTGGTTTTCGTTTAATTCGCAGGGTTGCCTTTTTAGAAGCAGCATAGGCATGGTACTTCTCGTTAAATTGAGTATGCTGATAAGGTATAACATGTGCAGCATCACACTTTGCGCAATATTCAGCCCAGAGCAGAGTAAGTGTTACATTGGGCTTAGCGAGTTCTTTGTAAATGTACTCAAAATCCGGGAGTTGCCGACCGTCTTTCTGAGCCCGGTCAGGAAAAAGGATAGATTCCAGATCCTTATTGGTCAATGTGTCCGGAATCGGCCACTCGAGGTTGTGTTCCTGGGCTATCTTCCAAATTTCAGCCACTTTATTGCGGGAACTGCCTGTGCTGGTGCCTACACTAGTGTTGCTGTAATCCATGCTTTTCAGCCGGATTATTTCTCGATAATTCATCATGATTATCGACCTCCATAATAGTATTTACACAGTTACCTGTGCATAAGACCATTATAAAGAATCGCATTGTTTACCGGAATGTCTGCACCCAATAACCGGAAACATTGCACTCAAAAGGCGAAAAGCACGCACTAATCAAACGGAATATTCAGG
>Ga0066602_10002287_pt1 | contig 11516 bp, 6 predicted proteins | sample Higcelweek5metaG_FD_59481 | JGI IMG/M metagenome (GOLD analysis project Ga0066602, IMG submission 59481) | Freshwater pond sediment microbial communities from the University of Edinburgh, under environmental carbon perturbations - High... | ecosystem: Environmental > Aquatic > Freshwater > Pond...
CACCAAATAAAAAGGTACCACGTCCTCCTTGGATGCTTCTACAATGGTAATCTCCACTGTATGTGCCTTCAATTCAGTGTGTTTTGTGATAGTCTCCAGATAAAGACAGTCCCCCCAGACTTCTGTAAAATTACCATCCAGAACTATTTTGTTAAATTCATCCCCATCAACAACTACCTGTGCAATAGGTGTTGGTTTGTTAATTGATTTTCTGTATTGTACTGAAATTCCCGTTCCCTCCACTAAGAATCTTATAGTGTCATCTTTTTTCCATGCCGTCCATCCTTTTTTAAAGAATTCCGTAATGTGTTTTTGTGGCATAATGTCTGGCTCAAATCCCGCAGTTACAGGACTATACCAATCATTCTGATACCGGGTAGAATTTTCATATGCATTTTTTGTAATAGGTTCTTCTGGAAACAAAGATGCTTCCTCCACTTTGTCGATTTCCAGATAAATATCTTCTAAAAACGACACAATTACAGAAGCCATAAGAGAGTGTCCTTCATCATTAGGATGTAAATCATCAGGTGTTATATCTGCATTCAGAATCTCCCCTGATGCTACCTGTGGATAAATACTGCTTTGCATACTGACACATGGGATATCATAGTACTTTCCTACTCTGTTATGAATTTCCTGTGCATTTCCACCATCGTCATATCTGACACTATTTACGATCAAGATCGCTGGTTCTTTACTATTTTTAAAGATCTTACGAATTAATCCTTCATAAGTTTCTAAAAAATGTTCTGTATTTTCATCATTTACACTAAACTCAGTGACAACAAAGTCAGGATTATAGTTTAACAGATCGGATTCTACTCTCGCTACACCAAATTGTGAAGTGGTTCCACCAATTCCTGCATTTACAAATTGAACCTCTGACTTTGGAAATTTTTCTTTCCACCAGGTATATACCAGATACGCATAGCAGGATTTAGCTGTTTGTGAACATGCTCCCTGGGTAATAGAACCTCCCAAAAAGCCTACAGTTATGCCTTTTCCTTCCATTGCCTTTGTCATAGTTTTCTTTAACCGATGGCAATTTCCCTTGTTGGCAAGTCCCTTTTTCACATCTATATTGTACACTTTTATTCCTCCGTATATCCTGATTTCTTTATGCTGTACATAAAAGGTACCATAAAGATATTTTACAATGTTTATACAAAAATATCAACCAAATGACACAAAAACATCCATTGAGCATAATAGTTATTATCCATCCAAGACACCTTCTCACTCAGTTGTCGCTCATAACAGTACATAAGGCTGTTGCAGATAAATACTGCCACAGCCATGTCTCTTTTTATTGTTTATTAACTACTACTTATTTTATTTATTATTTTTTAAAAATTCCATATTCTTTTCAATCAGATCACATCTTTGCGCAACACATTCAACAGAGCGAAGGGGATCAACTGGTGTATTAAACACATAGTCAATTAGTTTATCAATTGTTGTAGTCGCAACGTGAAGTCGAGTGTCAGAAGAAGCATAGTAAATATAAACTTCTCCATTCTCTTTTGCAATGGCTCCGTTTGTAAATACAACATTACTAACATCTCCAACACGTTCTCCACCCATAGGTCCGATTAATAGTCCTGAAGGCTCTGCTATTACTTTTGTTGGCTCTTTTAAATCTGTGGCAAAAGCATATATTACATAACGAAGACCTGCTGCAGTATTTCTGACACCATGAGCTATATGAATCCAGCCTTTTTGTGTTTTGATAGGAACGCAGCCAGCTCCATTTTTTGCTTCTGTTAAAGTATGATACTTTCTCTTACTAGTTATGATTTCTTCGCCCACTACAGGGTTATTAATATCATCGCAAAGTCCAAACCCAATGCCACCGCCTGATCCTGTGTCAATAAAATCATCCATAGGTCTTGTATAAAAAGCATATTTCCCATTTACAAATTCAGGGTGTAACACTACATTTCTTTGTTGTGGTGAGTTAAGGGTTTTTAGATTAGGAAGTCTCTCCCATTTTATCAAATCCTTGGTGCGTACTATTCCTGCTGCCGCTACTGCCGCAGATAAATCCTTGGATTTTGTGTCCTTACTCTCCGAGCAGAACACACCATAGATATAGCCATCTTCGTGTTTTGTAAGACGCATATCATACACATTTGTCTCTTCAGGGCAGGTATCATCCAGTAAAATTGGATAATCCTGGAATTTAAAACCATCTACTCCATTGTCACTTTCAGCAATTCCAAAAAAAGATTTTCTATCATTGCCCTCAATACGAGCAACCAGATAATATTTACCATTCAATTCAATGGCTCCTGAATTCATAACTGCGTTTACGCCAATGCGTTCCATAAAATATGGATTTGTTTCAGGATTCAGATCATATTTCCAGGTAAGCGGAATATGCCCTCTGGTTAGTACAGGATTGACATATCTGTCATAAATACCATTGTACCATTCAGATTTTTCATTTTTCTTTGAAATTAATTCCTCATACTTTTTAAGTTCTTCATAATATTTTGCATGTAACATTTTATAATCCTCCTCTTTTAATCACTTCAATGCACATTCTTCCATTGTGATATGGGCACTTCCATGGTTCTACAATTGGTCTGTCTGGATAAGGGGTTCCATCTTCTGACACTTCCCAGTACCATTCTGATCCAGTTCTGGTGTCTACCAGATTTTTTTTGATAAAGTTCCACACAGCCTTTGCTGCCTCCAGATATTCCAATCGGTCTGGTGACTTTTGATACCCATTTAAAAATCCAACAACTGTCTCTGCCTGAACCCACCAGATTCTGTGAGTATTGACTTCTCCTTTTTCACACTCATTGTGCAAAGATTCGCCATTAAAAGCCACTTTATAAATCTGCTCTGTTAAATCTTTTGTAATTGGAGTCATTTTTTCTTCATATGCTTTTTCACCAAGCACTTCAACTCCCCTGTCAATCAGCCATGCTGTCTCGATATCATGACCATAAGAATGCAGGTCTAAAATGCTGTTCATATTAGTATCAAAAAATACTTCCTGTCTATGTAATTTAGGATTGTAAATTTTATCTGCGATGACATCCATCATCCACTCCAGACGATTTTTCACTGCGCTATTTTGAGTGACTCTGTATAATTCAGTATAGGCTTCAAAAACATGCAATAGTGTATTCATTGTTTTATGAGCAATTACTCCATTTTCAGAAAGCTTATCATTTTCTACTTCTACAAATTTTATATCAAAAGCCTCTTTATATCCCACAGAATCTGTACATTTTTCTTCAATGATATGAAATAATTCCATTGCCATATCCAGGGCTTCTTTGTCTTTGGTTGCCTGATAGTAGGTAGCAAGGGCATAAATGGAAAATGCCTGATTGTAAGTATGCTTTGTAGTATCATTTGGTGTTCCATCATAATTCATTGACCAGTAAATACCACCATTTTCTTTATCCATACAAAAATCCTTCATAAAGGCAAATCCATGTTTTGCTTCCTCAAGTAGGCTTTCATCCTTTAGCAACAAGTAGGCGCTGGAAAAAAACCAGGTAATTCTACTGTTTAGGATGCACCCTTTGATAGCCTCTTGATCTATTTCCAATTCGTAATCCATATAGCCATAATATCCACCATACTGATTATCTCTTAAATTTTTCCAAAAAGGAATAATAACCTCTTTTAAGTGCAACTCAAATTCTTGTATCATCGATCTCTCTCCTTATTTCAAAAACTCTTGCCATAGTATCTTTTGGAAACACTACAGTTAATTCATCTGTTTCTTTATCATATTCATATTCTGCAAGGTCATTTTGAGGGTATGTCTGCTTACAGGAATAATCACTGTCACAAAGAAAAAATCTTCCCATTGGTATTACAATACTGTTTTGTGTTCCACCTCTGCGCCATACTGCAAGATACACACAATCTGGTGTCTGTAGTCCCAGACACAGCCAGTTATCCAGGTTGTCGGCTATACCAAGAGGCCAGACTGGCAGAGCAACTTTTATATGAGACCGAATTGTTTTATAATAGCTTAATGCCTCTTTTACCAGTAAAAAACGTTCCTTTGACAGCTCCGCAAGATGTCCACTCTGATGAACGCGCAGTAAAAGTGTGTTAACCATATTGAAAATAGTCTCTTCACGATCCCCGTCACGCTGTGGATAGGACCACACCGCTGCCTGTTCCATGGTAACACCAGTGGGAGCATTTGCAGAAATAGTTGCATAATTGCGAAAATCTTCCTGGTCGCTGGTAGATTGAATACTGTAGCGGCTAAGCAGTGCGTAGTCAATACGAAGTCCACCACTGGAGCAATTTTCTATTACCAGATCAGGATATCTTTGGAACACGCCATCCAACCATGCCAGATATGCTCTTTCATGTTCCAGCATACCCTGTCCAACGCTATCAGCATATAGTTCTGTTCCAATTCCAGGTTCAATATTGTAATCCATTTTTATATAGCCAACACCATAATCTCTTACCACACGGTCAATTACTTCATCCACATGGACAATTACCTGAGGATTTCTAAAATCCAGCTGGTATCTGCTTCTGTCAAAAACTCTTTTCCCATGACGAACAAAAAACCAATCATCAGGAGCATTTTTTGCCTTTTCACAGTTAATACCCATAACCTCTAACTCTAACCACACTCCAGCTATCATGCCTTTTTTACGGATATAATCAGTTACTTCACGAACACCACCTGGAAAACGTTCCAGACATTCCTGCCATTCTCCTACACTGTCCCACCATTCGCCAGGAGCATACCAGCCTGCATCGATTACAAAATATTCACAGCCAGCTTCTGCTGCTGCATCAATTAATGGAAGTTCTTTTTCCGTAGTAGGATCCCCAAAAAGGCAGTTCATATAATCATTGAAAATAATAGGAAGGGTCTCATTGTCTTCATTTGGTCTTCTGATTTTTCTTCTATATTTTGTCAGTTCACCCATTGCTTTATTAAAATCACTATCACTTACCCCGACTGCAACTGGCACTGACTCAAAGCTCTCCCCAGGTTTTAAGGTTTTAAACCAGTGAGACTGGATTTCTGTAGGACCACTTACACATAGATAAAAGTGTTTATTCTGATCCCCAATCTCATAGTGCCAGGAACCATTATGCTCAATTTGCCAGAAAAGACTTGTTTTAGCTTCTGTATTTTCAAGATAACCCATAGGCAGGTATTCCTTGGTAGACCAATTTCCTGTATTGGTTACTTCAATCGTCTTAGAAGTTCTCTGGTAGACAGTAGGCTGGGTCTGGGCAAATCCTAAATCAGGAAAACTATAGGTTTTCCAGCTCATTTCCTTCTGCCACCCATTGTGAGGTATGCTAATTCGCATTTTATCGTCAGTTGAAAGATCTCCTTCTTTTTCAATTCCCGTATAGCAAAAGGAGGAAATATATTCCAAAGTCTGATCCTGTTTACCAATATTGGTTACAACATTCTTACAGCGAACAACAGATGTTCCATTATAAAACTGCATGTGTGTTACAACTCTTGCTCCTGTAATATCATCTTCCTGAGTAATTTCCAGTTTTCTTCCTATTTCATTCACTAAATCTGTCATAGAAACATACTTCAGTAAATAACCAGGTGCTGTAACAATATGTTTATTTCCATGTTTCTCATAAGGTCGGTTATAACCTGAAAAACTCACCTGCACCAATTGAAACGCTTCTTTTACATAATTAGGTTCAGCCAGTAGACGTTCTTCAAATTCTGCACTGGAAAAATGCAGCAGTTTTATCTGGTTGTCTTCATTTACTGCAAAAACTATATTAATTCCATTCTCTACAATTCTAATATATTTCATATCAGCTCCTGCCTGCGCCTTAATAGCACTTTACATGAATTAATTTTGCTCTAAAGTCGCCCCAGAGGTTTTCAATATTAATCCCTGCATTCATCAAGGTAGATCCAAAATATTCCTGGTCTGTTCCTTCAATTTTATATGTTTTTTTAGCATCAAGTCCTCTTAAAAATATTTTTCTGCTCTTGCAATTTGCTCTGTTTAAAACTTGAACGAAAGTATAAAGGGCTTCTTTTTTATCCTTTGAAACAACTCCATAGCAGTCAAATTCGCGATTTTCACTATAAGAAGCAAGTCGATAATAGTCACCAGTACGAACCAGGTCGTTGTATTTATGGTACATTGCTATCTGCTCTGGTATTTGTTTTCTATCCTCTTCTGGTATTTTTGTAACATCCAGTTCATAGCCAAAAGTTCCGGCAAGTGCTACAATCCCCCTGGTTTCAAAAGGAGTAACACGTCCTACTGTATGGTTCGGACAATCACTGACATGAGCACCCATTGCTGAAAGCGGATAAATGAGGGCCGTTCCTTCCTGAATCTGCAATCTTTCAATAGCATCTGTGTCATCAGAACACCAGATTTGTGGGCTGTAATATAGCATTCCAGGATCAAATCTGGCTCCACCGCCAGAGCAATTTTCAAGTAGAAGATAAGGAAATTCACTTGTGAGACGCTCTTGCATCTGATAAACCCCAAGAACATAACGATGATATAACTCGCCCTGACAATCACTGTCTAACATGAGACTTCCCATATCACTTAACTGTCTGTTCATATCCCATTTTACGTATTCTATATTGGCACTTCTCAAAACAGATGCCACCATCTCATAGACTGCATCTATGACTTCCTGTCTGGAAAAATCCAAAACATACTGGTTGCGGCTAAGTCCTGGCACTCTTCCTGGTACAGCAATGGCATAGTCTGGATGGGCACGATAAAAATCAGAATCAGGAGATACCATTTCAGGTTCAAACCAGATACCAAATTTCATACCCATTTTATTCACTTCATCTACCAGATATTTTAGTCCGCCTGTTATCTTTTTCTCATTAACAAACCAGTCTCCAAGAGCCATATTGTCGCTACTTCTATGTCCAAACCAACCGTCATCCATGACTAGCATTTCGATTCCAAGACCTGATGCTTCCCTTGCAATTGCCAAAAGTTTATCTGTATCAAATTCAAAATAAGTAGCTTCCCAGTTGTTGATTAGAATAGGACGTTTTTTATCTTTATATACACCGCGAATCAAATGATTTCTATACAAGTCATGATAGGTACGCGACATTTCTCCAAGCCCCTTGCTAGAATATACAAGCACAGCTTCAGGTGCATGGAAGGTATCACCTGGTTGCAATTTCCACGAAAAGTCTTCGGAAAGAATCCCTATAACAGCACGAAGTGTTTGAAACTGACCAACTTCAGCCTGGGCAATAAAGTTCCCTGAGTAAACAAAGTGAAAACCATATACCTCGCCAGCATCCTGTGTTGCGTTTTTTGTAGCAAGAGCCATAAAAGGATGATCTTGATGACTGGATTCTCCTCTGCAGGAGGATACACTTTGTTTTCCAAAGCCTACAGTTCTTTTTTGAATGTGTCTTTCTCTTGCCCAAGAACCATGCATGGTCAATAATTCATATTCTTTATTATCCATATCCAGACATGCGGACATTACCTTTTCCAGATACAGTTCCTGCTCTCCAGCATTTTTCACTCTGACACTTCTTGTAATAACATCCAAATGACGAAAAACAGAATATACTAAAGTTACTTCAAGATTCTGTTCCTTATCCACACACAATAACTCAAGTGTATCGCAATCCTCTTCGCCTGCAAATGTAGCTGGCATGTTAGGTATCGCTGGCTTTCCTGCATAGATTTTATGAGACTCATAACTTAGCTTTGTTGCTACATGTCCACTTTTTGTCTTTATTTTAATTCCACTTTCTCTGTAATCACCGATTCCATGTGTGGGATATTCCATTGGAAAACAATCATAAAAGCTCAAACGGTCTCTCTCATTTTTGCTTGGAACAAAAGGCATTTCACTTGTTCTAAGCAAATAGGTCAGATCGTAATCTTCTACTTTTTTTCCATAATATGCATGTCCGATGAATTTTTCATCATCTACAATTGCAATAACATAACTGGTATCTGGCGTATCTAATTTAAAAACTGCTTCTTTTTCATAAAAATTTATTCCCATGATTTAACCCCTTTATATTTTAATTGATTTAGGTAACTGGTTCTTAGTAGGTATCTTTTAAACTTCTTATTTTTATTCTTGTTTCAATATCTTTTGCAGATGTGATGGAACCTCTGAATATATCTTGTTTACAAAGGCTAATAAGCTTCTCTTCATTTTGTGATAATGTAAAATAATTATCCTCAAAAATAACATCTGTTTCTTCAAAATCAAGTTCCACAAAAGGAGTAAAGCTATCTGTGGACAAATGTATCAGGTAACTGTCTTCGTTTTCTTCCACTCTTAGATTAATCTTTGGATCTATCAGTTCCAAATGCTTATAAGGTACAAAGGTCTGTGTTTCAACTTGTTTCCTGCCATTCTCATATTGAAACTGCGCTTCAACAAACAGGTTGTTTTTTGTAAGTTCCTGATTCTTCTTAAAAACATTCTCTAAAACCGTTCCATAATCGCCACTGTATAATTGTTCTGCCTTTAGGGAATCCACCAGGAAGGGAATGGTTTTGGAATCCAGCACTTCCAGTTGCATGTTTTTAATACTGAGGATAAGAGTACCACTTACGGCCTTTAAGCTTTCGTTTTGCAAGGTTACTTCTACTTTATTTTCTTCACAAACAATGCTTCCAGCCACAGGTTCATAAAAATTCTTCGCCATATAATGAAGGGCTTTCCACCGTCCATAATAATCAATGCTGGACCAGGATGCTACTGGCCAGTTGTCATTGATCTGCCAGTACAAAGTTCCCATACACCGGCCTCTGTTTCTTCTCCAATGTTCCACACCACTCTTAATAGCAACCGCCTGTAAGACCTGGGAAACATATAAGAGGTTGTCAAACCCATCTGGATATCTGAAATTTTCTGAAATATAATAAAGAATTTTTCCATTGGCAACACCATTTTTCTGGTGACTTTCCATAACTGGTGAAAAAATATTTCTGTCTTCTTCTATTGTAAAGGTATTGACCGTTTTACTGCAGGGAAAGGACTGAAAACCAAATTCTGAGCAAAAACGGAAGTAATGTTTTCTATAATCACTAAAAGGTTTTTGTCCGTGCCAAACATCCCAGTAATGATTGTCTCCTCTGTTTTCATCATCCGGATTGTCCAGACAGCCCCCTGAGGAAGGTGACGAAGGCCAGAAAAAGGTCTGATGATCTGTTTCTTTCACGGCTTTTGGCAGTAAATACTCAAATTGTTTGATATAATCTGCGCGAAGGTAAGGGCTATGATCCTGAAAATTAGCCCAGTGATGCCAGGCAGATTCTATTTCATTATTTCCACACCAGATACCCAGACATGGGTGATGCCTGAGTCTGGCTGTATTGTCAATGGCTTCCTGCACTATGTTATCTGCAAATTCCTCTGTTACATCATAAATATTGCAGGCAAACATCAGATCCTGCCAGACGATTAACCCATTTTGATTACAAAGTTCGTAAAATTCATCTGATGGATAGTAGCCACCTCCCCATACTCGAAGACAATTATAATTGGCTTTAACACTGGATTTGATTAAGTGCTCTACCTTCTCTTTGGTGATCCATGGATAAACGCAGTCTTCTGGAATATAATTGGCTCCCTTGGTAAAAATCTTGATTCCGTTTACGCAAAATGCAAACTCTGATCCCCACTGATCCTTTTGTGTACTTATGGTCAAGGTTCTTAACCCAATGGTGTACTCCTTGGAATCCATTATTATATCATTCATAATTAAATCTACATTTAACTTGTAAAGTGGCTGCTGACCAAATCCGTTAGGCCACCAGAGTTTCGGCTTCTCTACTAGAATAGAAACGGGATTTATCTGTCCCAATTCATCTACATAGGCACGGCTTTTTCCTACAATTTCACCTGTTCCTGAATCTGTTAATATGAAGTTTATACTCAGGAATTCCGGGTTCTTTTCGATTTTTTGTCTGGCTGATTCTGTTACCTGAATACCTTTTTCAATAACTACCGTTATTTTATCCTCATGTTTTTGAGTGATGAGAGCCTCTGTCAATCTGGCAACACTGTAAGCCTCTATCTGAATATCTCGAAAAATTCCCGCATCAGGTAGTTGTGCGCCCCAGTCCCAACCAAACATGGAATGTGCTTTTCTCAGATACTGATGGTTTTTCATGGCATCCATAACAAGATGAATCTCTTTGTTTTCATCTGTGGTTATGTTATCCATATATTCTAATGTTGAATGCAGATAAATTCGAATGGAATTTTTACCTGGTTTTAAATATTCTTTAATCGGAAAACGATATGTTCTGTGCATATTATTAACAGAAGCAATCAGTCTGTCGTTAATATAGACATCAGCTAAGGTATCAAGGCCAAAGCACACCAGATCCAGACATTCCTGAGCCAGCAGCTGTCCGTCTGCTTCGAATTCTCTTGAAAACTCAAAGTCTTTGTAAAACAAATCACGAACTTCGTATTCATTTTTTCTGTAATAGGGATCTTTTATCGCTTTTTCTTCTAATAAACAGGCCAGTACTGAGCCTGGAACTTTTGTCTCATAACTTGTAGCTGTACCTGCTTCCTTCATTTTCCAAACGCCATTTAAGGTTTGTTTTAACATGTTACTCCGATCTGCGTATCACTAACGCCTCACAAATTTTGGGATTTAAAGCCTTATAAATTTCTCTTTATAATAGGAAAGGTTGATAAGGTGATCATGGCGTTATCCATTTTTTTATCTTTCACCTTGTCTAATGTAGTCTTTACTAACCGCCGGCCTACTTCTTCTTTATGAATTTCAACAGTCATAATATCTGTTTTAAAAAACTCAGGCTCCACTGTATTATCGAAACCAATCAAAACCGTATCCAGTGCTTTTTTTAAATCTTTTTTCATCAGGGCGATTGCCACATACTTGGCAATATCATCATTGCTACAGACAAAGACTTCTGGTATTTCCTTCATGGAATAGACCAGACTCTCAACAACTCCGTAATCATAATAGCTGTGCTCTGCTTTTGCTGTAAATAACATACCATCATCTGGCTTGATTCCATTTCTGGCAAGAGCATCTAAAAATCCATCATATCGATCTCTTACATTTGAAGAATGCTGAATATAGCCGATAAAAGCAAATTTTTTCTTGCCCATATCAATGGCATGCTGAACCAGTGTTGCCACTGCATTTCTCCCCTCCAGGGTAACAACATCCCCGTATTTTAGAAAATCAATGGGGCTGGCTGGTGTATTAAAAAACGTCATGGGAAGGCCTGCTTTTGCCATACCTTCCACAAAACTAATTGGAAATTCGCATAAAAAAACAATGCCTATAATATCATCTGCCACTAATTTTATGGTTTCACGGGCATTTATGTCGTCATCATCCACAATATGTAACTGCATTCTGCAGCCATTTGTATTGATCTCATCGCTGATTCCTGTCAAAATCTTATTCCAAAACAGGGATTTTGAGCGGTTAAAGAGTACAAGAATGGTGCCGCAGGTTCTCTCCTGAATAGTTTTACGATATTCTTCCTTCAGGGCATCATCTA
>Ga0066602_10002293_pt1 | contig 11483 bp, 10 predicted proteins | sample Higcelweek5metaG_FD_59481 | JGI IMG/M metagenome (GOLD analysis project Ga0066602, IMG submission 59481) | Freshwater pond sediment microbial communities from the University of Edinburgh, under environmental carbon perturbations - High... | ecosystem: Environmental > Aquatic > Freshwater > Pond...
ATAATGTACCGCAGATATGAGAACTCACCTGATGTAGTTTTTTCTCACCTGTATTAATAGTACTAATGTAGCGAAACTGTTCGACACGTATATCATTGGCAATCATTCCTAAATCATTGCGTAAGAGATCAACGATCATGGTATGTTCAGCAAACTCTTTCGGATCATTTAGGATAGTGTCGATAGCATTTGGTACTGAAGCATCAATCGTCCCTTTCATAGGGTACGTGTGGAGCGTATTATCTTCAATTGTGATAAACGGCTCTGGTGAAAAACAGACAAATTGCTCTTTTACCCTGAGCTTGTACTGAGCATGTGCCATCCTATAGATATCTTTGAGATTGTAGGGGGATTCAATCGGTGTCGGTTGTGTCAAATTGAGAAGATATGTATTGCCGCTGCGGATATGCTCTTGAACACGTTCAAATTTTCGGCGGTACTCTTCAAACGTAATCGGTGTGAAAAGCGGCTTGTGGGGTGCATTTTTTTCATGAGGAGCACTATGAAAAGAAAATTCGATGTCGTGTGAAGCGAGTTCATCAATTTTGTAGCAATGAAACCGCTCTCCGGTAAAATCGGTATAAAAAAGGCAGGGAACTCCTGATGATACGAGTTCACTGAAGTATCGGGTCATTAAGCAATAAGCGCTTTAAGGACGGACATACGAATCGCAACCCCGTTACGCACCTGTTCTAACACTTTGCAGCGCGGGTCTTTTAGCATCATATCGTCGATATCGATATTGCGATGAACGGGACCCGGATGAAGGAGGATCAAATCGCGATTGCCGACAAGTTCTTTGGTGATGCAAAAATCGCTGGCGTAATCTTTGAGCGAACCGTAGGTTTGATGCGAATGGCGCTCCGTTTGGGTCCGAAGGCTCATGATAGCATCGACATGATCGATAACGTCCTGGAGGTTATGGGTCATTTTAAGATAGGTGTCCGGGAGAAAATGAGGCGGTGCCACCAAAGTGATATCCATCCCGAAGCGGGTCAGTAACTCGATATTGCTGTTAGCAACACGGGAATTTTTAATATCCCCTACAATAGCGATTTTTTTGCCCTTTACGTCACCGAAATGACGACGGAGGGTAAAGAGATCGAGAAGTGCCTGAGTGGGATGGGCATGCGCACCGTCACCCGCATTGATGATGGAGGCACGAGTGTGTTCTGCGAGAATGTTGGGGACACCGGCATGCGCGTGGCGGACGATCATGGCATGAGGCCCCATTGCATCAAGATTAAGTGCCGTATCGACGAGCGTTTCCCCTTTTTGGGTCGAGCTTTTTTGAACATCGAGGTGAACGACCTCAGCTCCGAGACGTTTGGCAGCGATTTCAAAAGAGCTTTTAGTACGGGTCGAGTTTTCGAAAAAGAGGGTGATGATAATTTTTTCTTTGAGAATGGGATCAAATTGCCCCTGGAGATAATGTTCCGCATCCTGTAAAACCTGAAAAATTTGTTCAATTGTAAAATCATCCGTGCGAATCAGGTGTTTCATGTTTTCTCCTCGTTTAGTAGTGAAATTGTATCCAAAAGTGCTTTGCCTATGGCATCGATATCTTTCTCAATTCGGTAGATAGTTTCAAATTGATGGTCAAAATAGGGGAGAGAGACCGTTTCGAAGTCTGTGTCCTCTGCTCGGCAATTCAGACCCCATACATAAGGAAGAGCCACATTTTTAAGTGCATTGATACTTAAGAGGGTATCATTGATACACCCCAGATTGCAGTGTGTGACCAGAAAGGTTACGGCATTAAAGTATCGGGGAAGATCAATCATCATAGTTTGCCTATCGATCGGAACCATTAATCCGCCGGCCCCTTCGATAATGACGATATCACACAGGGCTTCGATTTTGGTTAGCGCTTTGTCAAAGAGCGTTAGATCGATCACTCTGCCTTCGTTAGCGACAAACGGGGCGGCAGGAAGCGTGAATTGAAGGGTAACGATATCGTCCAACGATAATACCGAAAGCTCCGGATTAAAAGATAAGGCATATTGATAAAGTTCATTTCCGTCATAGGGGAGAGCTATCACACCCGTTTCAATCGGTTTGTAAACACCGACACGGTAACCTAAGCGTGAGAATGCCTCTATCAGCAGTTTCGAGGTATAGGTCTTGCCGATATTGGTGTTGGTCGCACTCACGAAAATTCGTTTAGACAAGGTAAGAGCCTTTTAGGTTATAATTGTCTAATTTTAATATAGGTTTAATGATGAATCGCTTTGAAGAGTTAACAACCCGCATTGTTCAGCAAATGGGGAAAAAAGAGGGGGCGATCAGCCCGGTGATAGTTAATTCCGCATCGTTCGGATACGGTAGCAGCGAGAGCGGAGAGGGGATATTTGAGGGCTCGGTGAAAAAACCGCTGTATGCCCGTGTGGGCAATCCGACATCGGCGCAGCTGGAACAGATTTTAGCTCAGATGGACGGCGGAATCGGTGCGGTCGCGGCCTCCTCCGGAATGGGGGCTATTGCGATGGCGACGCTCAGTTTGTTAAAAACAGGAGATGAGATCATCAGTATCGGCGGGTTGTTCGGCGGTACCTATTCGTACTTTAGCGAAACATTGACCCGTTTTGGCATCACTACCCATTTTTTCGATGTAGATGAGTTTGACGCGATCGAAGAGGCGATCAATACCGCAACGAAAATACTCTTTTTGGAGAGCGTCGGCAACCCCAATATGCGGCTTCCCGATATTGCCAAAATTGCCGCGATCGCTGAAACTCACGGTGTGGTGTTGATGGTGGACAATACGATTACCCCGCTGAGTGTCGTACCGATAGCACTCGGAGCGGACATCGTCGTCTATTCGACGACCAAAATTATCACAGGGAATGCATCGGCGCTCGGGGGTGCGGTTATTTTCCGCACCATCAACGAAGGTGATGACAAATTTAAAGGGGATCGCTACCGCGATATCCACCCCTTTATCAATAAAATGGGCTCAATGGCACTGATAGCTAATGCCAAAAAACGGGCTTTGCGTGATTTCGGAATGTCGGCAAACGGATTCGGGAGTTACCTGACGATGTTGGGATTGGAGACGTTGCCGCTACGGATGGATCGGATCGTCTCCACGGTCGAAGCGGTGGCCTGTGGGTTGTCGGAGAGAGGTTTCAATGTCAATCACCCGTGTTTGCCGCATCATCCGCACCACGAACGGTATGTGAGCCAATTTTCCAACGGATGCGGCACGATTCTTACGATTGATTTGGGAAGCAAAGAGCGCGCGTTCGAGTTTCTTAACCGTTCGAAAATAATTACGATTACCGCCAATATTGGAGATAATCGTACGTTGGGACTGCACATGGCTTCAACGATTTACCGTGATTTTGATGATCAAACCAAAGAGTTTTTAGGGATCACTCCCGGCCTGGTGAGAATTTCGATTGGCTTGGAAAGTGCTGAAGCGATCATTGATGATTTCGCTAACGCGGCAAATATTTAAAAAGATTCGGTATAGTTCAATTATGGCGACACAACACGAGCATTCAACACAGTTAGAAAATATTATAGAGCATCCCAAGCAGTACAAAGTTTTTTTACTAAATGACGATTACACATCAATGGATTTTGTAGTAGATATATTGATGAAACTGTTTCGTAAGAACTTTCATGATGCCCATCGAATAATGATCGAAGTGCATCAAAACGGTCGCGGCTTATGCGGAGTGTATCCGCATGAAGTAGCGGAGACGAAAGTACATCAAGTTTCAATCTTGGCCCGAGAAAACGGATTTCCCCTTAAAGCAATAATGGAGGAGGCATAATCATGGTAAGTACGGAACTCAATGCAATTTTCCAAAAAGCGATTGCGTTTGCACGACATCAGCGTCACGAATATTTAACGATTGAGCATGTGATGCTCTCTTTGCTCAATTCACCTGACGGAGATGCTATCATCCGCTCCTGCGGTGCGGATGTCGAGCTTATCCGAGAATCATTGGGTGCTTATCTGATACAGACAATGGAACCGCTGCCGGATGATGTGGAGCAGGAGCCGTTTGAAACGGTGGCGCTGGCACGGATGATTGACGGGATGATGCACCATGTACGAAGTGCGCAAAAAGAGGCTGCCGATGTGGGTGATTTGATCGCTGCGGTGTATGAAGAACGCCATACCTATGCCTGCATGCTCCTCGAAGAGTACGGGATCAGCCGTGTGGATGTCCTTGAAGCGATATCCCATCGCGATTTGGAAGCGGCGCAGGAAGAGTCACGCGGTGAAGGAGCGCTTCAAAAATATGCCATCAACCTCATAGAACAGGCACGAAAAGGAAAAATTGATCCGGTGATCGGACGGGTCAATGAGATTGAACGCGCTATTCAAACGCTGTGCCGCCGAAAGAAAAATAATCCCCTGCTGATCGGTGAACCGGGTGTCGGGAAAACGGCGATTGCCGAGGGATTAGCATTGCGTATTCTTAGCGGTGATATCCCTAAACTCTTGGAAAATGCCGAGATTTTTGCCCTCGATTTGGGTGCGATGCTGGCAGGAACGAAATACCGGGGTGATTTTGAAAAACGTCTCAAAGCGGTGATGGATGAGGCGGCTGAACACCCCAATGCGATCCTCTTCATTGATGAAATTCATACGATTGTAGGAGCAGGCGCGGTTGGAGGGGGAAGTATGGACGCTTCCAATCAGCTTAAGCCCGCGTTAGCTTCGGGTGCTTTGAAATGCATGGGGGCGACGACCCATGCCGAATATAGAAGCGTATTTGAAAAAGACCGCGCCCTCAGCCGCCGTTTTGCCCGAATCGAAGTAGGTGAACCGAGCGAAGAAGAGAGTTTTTTAATCCTCAAGGGACTTCGGGCCCGGTATGAACAGCATCATGGCGTTAAATATACCGATAAAGCGTTACGTTCGAGTGTTGAGCTGTCCAAAAAGTACATTACGGACCGTTTTTTACCCGATGTGGCCATTGATCTGATCGATGAAGCGGGTGCGGCTTTTCATCTTAAAACCAACAAACGCTCTACGGTAACGCCTCATGATATTGAAGCGGTTATTACGAAGATGACGGGAATTCCGACGTCAAAAATCGGAGTGGATAACCGCGAGAAACTCTCTTCTCTCGAAACGGATCTGAAAACTCTTGTGATCGGGCAGGATCAGGCGGTTGCTCAGGTAGTTAAAGCGATCAAGCGCTCTTACGCGGGATTGAGCGCTTCGCATAAACCGATCGCCTCCTTTTTGTTTTCCGGTCCGACCGGAGTGGGAAAAACCGAATTGGCAAAATCGCTGGCGGGTGAGTTGGGGATTTATTTTGAGCGGTTTGATATGTCCGAATACATGGAAAAACATGCACTCAGCCGTCTTATCGGAGCGCCTCCGGGATATGTGGGATTTGAGCAGGGGGGACTTTTGGTCGAAACGGTGCGAAAACACCCCTATATGGTGCTGTTACTCGATGAGATCGAAAAAGCCCATCCCGATTTGATAAATGTCCTTTTACAGGTTATGGACAGTGCAACGTTGACCGACAATACGGGATTTAAAGCCAACTTCGCCAATGTAGTACTGATTATGACGTCAAATATCGGTGCAAGCGAGCGGACGGTGATGGGATTCAATGCCGACAGCTCAATTTCACGACACGAAGCACTCAAATCGTTTTTTACCCCTGAATTTCGTAACCGGCTTGACGGGGTGATTGAGTTTGGAGCGTTGCCGATGAGTGTTGTCGAGGGGATTGTCGATAAATTTATCCGTGAACTTAATGTCCAACTGAAACCGAAAAAAGTAACGCTCAGCCTCACCGATAAAGCCAAAAGGTATGTGGCGAAAATCGGATACGACAAAGCGATGGGTGCACGACCTCTGGGTAGAGTTATTTCCGATAAGATCAAAGATCCTCTTGTGGATGAGATGCTGTTCGGGCGTTTGGTACAGGGCGGTAAAGTATCGGTTGATTATACCGATAAGCTGATTTTCGACTATGCGGTATGATTCCAAAACTCACCCATCATCTTTCTTTCCCCAATCCGTCTCATGCTTCCGAGGAGGGGATTGTCGCATACGGTGGCGATCTCTCACCTTCACGTCTTATGCTGGCCTATCGCTCTGGGATTTTCCCCTGGTACAGTGCCAATGATCCCATCCTCTGGTGGTCGCCTGATCCCAGGCTGATATTGGAATTGGATGAATTTAAGCTAAGTCGGTCCTTGCGTAAAAAAATCCCACAATTCGAAATCCGTTTTGACACCGCTTTTGCCGAGGTCATTCGTGAATGTGCCGTAGCACCGAGGCCGGGGCAGAACGGGAGCTGGATCGTGCCGGAAATGATCGAAGCGTATGAAACGCTTCATGCACTCGGACATGCACACAGTATCGAAGCGTATCAAGACGGTACGCTCGTCGGCGGACTGTACGGTGTGAGTGTCGGAAAGGTATTTTGCGGCGAATCGATGTTTGCTAAAGTTTCCGATGCATCTAAAGCGGCATTGGCTGTTTGGGTAGAACAATTGCGGGAATGGGGATTTGAATTTATCGATTGTCAGGTTCCAACCGCTCATTTGAAAAGTTTAGGGGCTAAAGAGATTTCAAGGGCGGCTTTTTTAGAGCGGCTTCGTTTGGCATTTGACCAGAAAACTGGAGAAAAAGAGTGAAAGAGATAAATTATTAAGGTTCATTTTCCTATACTCTTTGTAAATTCTTAATGATAGAAAAGGGGTTTCAATGAAAAAAGTATTGATCAGTATTGCGGCAATTGCGGCGTTAAGTACAGTAGGTTTTGCAACCGTGAACAACCAAACCGGATGCGGACTCGGTTCTCAAATCATCCGTGATGACAGTTCTGCCGTTATGTTGGCGCTTCAGGCGACGACAAACGGAACATTGGGAAACCAAACATTCGGTGTTACTTCAGGGACGTCAGGGTGTAGAAAATCGAGATTTGTGATGAACGAGCGTGCGGCGGAATTTGTTGCATCGAATATGGATCAGCTTTCTCGCGAAATCGCTATCGGTCAAGGTGAGAGCGTTTCGACGTTGGCAGAGCTTTTGAACGTTCAGGATAAAGCGGAATTCGCATCAGCGCTTCAAGCCAATTACAACGCTATTTACACCAGTGAAAAAGCGGATATGTCAACGGTTCTGGATAACGTCTCTACTATCGCAGGGTAATTTTAGATTAATTCCCGTTCATGGTGAGCTTGTCGAACCATAAATCACCCTTTGATATACCCAAAGGGCACAAGCGCTCAGGGCGAACGGGAATAAGCTTTCAATTTACAAAATCAAGGTTTTTTTTGCCGTTTCTTCTTTTATTATGCGCACTGAGTTTATCGCTGTATGCAACGACGAGCGATGAACTGATTGCACAGGCTCATACCCAAAAACTCTCCGAAACACGATACTGGCATCTGCTGATGCATGCTCCGAGCGGGGAGAGTGAAATCGATGATCCTGCTTTTTTTCTCTTGCCGGAGGGGAAAGCAAATCTCTCTTTTGAACTCGATGCAACCGTCCGCCGTTTTAATGACGATACCAATCGCAGCAATGAGTCTGTTTTTTGCCGATTTCCGGCACGTCGGGCGTGGCTGGAGCAAGAGCTTAACACTTCATTCGGAGAGGGGGAATGCAGTGAATACGAAGCGCTTGTGATGAAAATGGACCCCCAAAAAGTCACCCTTGTTTTTCCCAGTGCCCATATCAACTCCCCCGCTTCGATGTTCGGACACACTTTTTTACGGATCGATTCGTCGATGGAGTCCAAACTGATGTCGTATGCGATCAATTATGCAGCCCATACGGATGATACCAACGGATTGTTATTCGCCTACAAAGGGCTTTTCGGCGGCTATTACGGCTATTACTCCATGCTCCCCTATTATGAAAAACTCAAAGAATACCGTGACAGCGAATCTCGAGATGTATGGGAGTACGATCTTAACCTCACCCGTGATGAGGTGATGGCGATGGTGCGTCATATCTGGGAGCTGCAGCGTATGAATTCATGGTACTATTTTTTCGACGAGAACTGCTCGTACCATATACTGTGGCTCACCGAAATCGCCCGTCCGAGCGTCCGTTTGCGAGACCATTTTTTCTATTACGTTATCCCTCCCGAAACGGTTCGGGCTTTTGAAGAGGAAGGGTTGGTAACGACTAAACATTTCCGCCCCTCAAAGAGGACAAAACTGTTGGCGTATGAAAGGGTATTAAGTCCTCAGGGAATACATGCTACTCGAGCACTTAGTGAGGGCAAAACAGATGTAAATCAAGTACTCTCGGATGTGAAAGATCGCCGTTTTACGCTCGAAGCGGCGGCTGAACTCGTCGAATACAATTTTATAGAAGGGAAGCTATCCAAAGAGGTTTATGCTCAGCGGTATCATGCACTTCTATCACAGCGTGCCGCATTGGGTGAGGGGAAAGCGCTTCCAATGCCTGATAAATCCGATCCCGATACGGCGCATCATGCCTCGCGCATTCAGATAGCGCAGGGGTGGTATGAAAAACGCTCCCCTTTATTGATCGGATGGCGCCCCGCTTTTCACGACTTAGACGAAGACGATACGGGTCATCTTTTGGGTGCACAGATAGAATTTTTGGATACCGTGATAGGGTTGGAGCGAGATAATGTGAGTCTGGAAAAATTAACCGTTCTATCGCTCGCTTCGATTGCCCCTGTGAGTCATTTTTTTAAACCGTTTTCCTGGCGGATGAAAAGCGGATGGGATCGAGAGTACGGAGATGATAGTCTTAGTTTTCTGACACGAGTGGGAGCGGGTACGGCAATCGGAGACGAACGGCTGTTCGGATACTTTTTGAGCGAACCGGAAGTGAGACTCGGATTTAACCCTGATATCGGACTCGGTTTTAGTACCGGAGGGGGGATAAATTGGGGGAATCGGATGAAAAGTTATGTAGAAAGCGGGCATATTTTTTATCTCGACGGTGCCGATCGCAGTCGCATAACACTCTCTCATCTATGGCAGTGGAATAGTTTCTCGGCAGTGACATTGTCTTACGAAGCATCGTATCAGCTGCACAGAGAGGATAGTGTTAAACTCGGGGCAAACCTCTATTTTTAATTATTTTTTGGCATAATAGGCCTAATTTATGTTTCGGAGTTTATATGTATATTGCGGAAGCACGCTTCGCCCTATGGGCCGATTTTATTGAGCGGACATTTTTAGAAGAGGAGTTTAAGGAGCTTATTGCCAACGGGATCGTTAACGGAGCAACCTCCAACCCCGCTATTTTTAAAAATGCGATCCTTACCTCCCCGGCGTATAAAGAGCAGCTCTCGTCATTAGCGCATCTTTCCTCCAAAGAAAAATATGAAGCGGTAGCTATTTACGATATCCAAAGTGCGGCTGATATTTTACGTCCGTTATACGATGCCGGAGATGACGGATATGTGAGTATCGAAGTCGATCCGTTTTTGTGTGATGACGCAAACGCTACGATTGCGGAGGGAATTCGGCTTCACGCAACGATAGAGCGTCCTAACGTTATGATCAAAGTACCTGCAACAAAAGCGGGTTATATTGCCATGGAAGCTCTTGCATCTCAAGGGATTCCGGTGAATGCAACGTTAATCTTTTCGGTCGAACAGGCACTAAAATGTGCGGAAGCATTTGAACGCGCATCGCACAAAGCGGGCGTTGATACGGTTATCAGTGTTTTTGTCAGCCGGATCGACAGAGCGATTGACGAAACGCTACGTGAAAAAGGGGTAAAAACCGGATGGATGGGGATCGTGAATGCCGCCGACATCTATAATCGGGTAGAAGCGTTGAGTGTTCCGAAATGCCGTGTCCTTTTTGCCAGCACGGGTGTTAAAGGAGATGAATACCGTGCCTCATACTATATTGACGAGCTTTTGGCCCCGAACAGTGTCAATACGGCTCCGATCGGAACCATTGACGCCTTTGTAAAGGGGGATGACAGAGTGATCAAACTTCCTCTTTCGCAACAGGTTATAGATGAACATGCTGAGGCTGTACGTAATGCCGGTGTTAACATGGATCAGGTGATCAAAACACAAATAGATGAAGGTCTGGAAGCATTTAAAGTTGCTTTTGACGAAATCTTAAACGCATTGGAGTAAACGGATATGAGCGAACAGTCTCAACACCATGTGAATGTCAGCGAGCTTAATTTCGATGTTTTAAAAAAAGTACGGAGTTATCTGCGCCGAATGGTAGAGGCGGGGGGAAGTGACCTGCATGTGAAAGCCAACAGTGTCGTCCGTGCGCGAATCAACGGGGATATCGTCCCTCTCTCGGGGGAGATACTCTCCAAAGAAGATGCCCTGACTTTTGCTAAAGAGCTGCTTCGTACCCGTTTTCCGGAATTGGTAGAGAAAAAAGAGCTGGATCTGGTCTATCCGTTTGATGAGAATACCCGTTTCCGTATCAATATCTTTTTTCAAATGGAAGGGATATCGGCAGTTTTCCGTCTGATTCCGGTCAAAATTTTGTCGATCGACGAACTCAAGCTTCCCGAGGTCGTCCACACGTTTTCCGAAATGGAACGGGGACTTGTCCTGGTTACGGGGGTTACGGGGAGCGGTAAATCAACAACGCTGGCGGCATTGATCGACGAGATAAACTGGAAGCGTCGCAAACATATTATTACGATCGAAGATCCGATCGAATTTGTCCATAAAGACCGCAAGTGCATCATCAATCAGCGCAGTGTCGGACAAGATACCATCAGCTTCGGGAATGCGCTGCGCGCAGCGCTGCGTGAAGACCCCGATATTATCCTTGTCGGGGAGATGCGGGATATGGAGACGATCGAGATCGCCCTTCATGCCGCCGACACGGGACACCTCGTTTTTTCGACACTCCATACGTTGGATGCAAAAGAGACGGTTAACCGTATTATCTCCGTATTCCCCCCTGCAGAGCAAAATCGGGTGCGGATGACACTCTCTTCCGTATTAAAAGGGGTCATTTCCCAACGTCTGATTCCGACGGTTGAGGGGAAACGGGTTGCGGCATTGGAAATATTGGTTCGAACGGCGCGGATCGAGCAGCTCATTGCCGAAAACCGTGATGTTGAAATCCCCGATACGATTGCGGAGGGTAAAGAGCTTTATAAATCTCAAACGTTTGATCAGGGGATATTGGATCTGTACCTGGCTGGGCGAATCAGCCGGGAAGATGCATTCGCTTATGCAACGTCGGCATCCGATCTGAAGCTGAAAATGGAAGGGCTGGGCGCAACGATCGATAAATCAAAAATCGGGGTTGATGAAGGGCCGAAAGTATTTAAAGAAGATGAATACTTCGGACTTAAAGGGTAAGTGTAGTTTAGAATAATCTAAGCTATGTTTAAGTATAATTCGCCTCATTTTATTTGAAGGACATGAATTATGTTAGAAGGCATTGTAAGAGAGAGTATTGGCAAAGCTGCTACAAAAGCATATCGCCGTGATGGTTATCTTATCGCCAACATCTACGGAAAAGGGCTTGAAAACGTTCACGCCGCGTTCAAAATGAACGATTTT
>Ga0066602_10002297_pt1 | contig 11464 bp, 12 predicted proteins | sample Higcelweek5metaG_FD_59481 | JGI IMG/M metagenome (GOLD analysis project Ga0066602, IMG submission 59481) | Freshwater pond sediment microbial communities from the University of Edinburgh, under environmental carbon perturbations - High... | ecosystem: Environmental > Aquatic > Freshwater > Pond...
CGCGTGGCATGGCAGTTGATCCAGGAACTGGCGGGAGCCCAGGGGCGGCGTCTGGGTTGACCCCTGGACCTTTCCCATCACCATCCCCATCTGGCACAGAAGTTACCCCCAAACGGGCCGGAGGCCGCAATCTTGAGTACGCTGGCGGCGGACAACGCTTTGATCTTGCAGCGGGCTGCCGACTGGTTAGCGGCGGGCAAGCCGGTGGCACTGGCCACCGTCATCGGCACCTGGGGTTCCGCCCCGCGCCCCGTCGGCAGCCTGATGGCCATTGCCGGGGACGGGGCCATGGCCGGATCGGTTTCCGGTGGCTGTATCGAAGGGGCGGTGGCGTTGGAGGCGGAAAAGGTGATGCAGGAGGGGGAGCCGCGCCTGCTCTCTTTCGGTATTACCAATGATCTGGCCTGGGAAGTGGGCTTGGCCTGTGGTGGCAAGCTGGAGATTTATCTGGAGCCTTTGGCATGAAACGCCATGTGTTCGAGGCCCTGCGTCAGGCACAACAGGCCAGCCAGCCGGTTGCCCTTATCACTGATATGGGTAACGGATTCCAGACCCTGGTGGGCAGCGATGGGCGCCAGCAAGGCGATGCGGGGCTGGAGGATGAATTCCTGCCCCAGGTGCTGGATGCCATCCGTCATGACCGCAGCGGCATGGTGGAATTCTACGATAGCCGTTTCTTTATCAATGTCTTCGCCCCACCGCTGCGGCTGTTTATCATCGGTGCGGTACATCTGGCCCAGGCATTGGCCCCGGCGGCGCAGTTGGCGGGATATCAGGTGACGGTGATCGACCCGCGCGCCGCCTTTGCCACGCCGGAACGTTTCCCTGATGTGGCTTTGGTGCAGGAATGGCCGGACGAAGCGCTCGCCGCCCTTCGCCCCGATGCAAGCAGCGCCATCGTAACGCTGAGCCATGACCCCAAATTTGATGATCCGGCCCTGAAAGCCGCCCTTGGCAGCCAAGCCTTCTATATCGGTGCCTTGGGCAGCCGGAAAAGCCATGCCAGCCGCCGCGAACGGCTGTTGGCCGATGGGGTGGCCGAGGCGGATTTCGCCCGCATCCGTGGGCCGGTCGGGTTGGATATCGGTGCCGTCAGCCCGCAGGAAATAGCACTCTCCATACTGGCGGATATGGTGCTGCACCTGCGCGGCCCCAGGCAGAAAACGCCAAAGGAATAAGGCGGATGCGTTTCGGTTCCGTACCGACCCCTATGGCCGTTGGTCATATCCTGGCCCATGCCCTGTCCCTCCCCGATCTGCGCCTTCGCAAGGGCCATGTGCTGACGGTCAACGATACGGGCAGGATCATTGCATCCGGTATCGAAACAATTATCGTGGCCCAGTTGGACGCTGACGATGTGGCGGAAGATCATGCCGCCACGCGTATCGGCCTGCCGCTGACCGGGCCGGGCCTGACGCGCGGTGCCGCCTTCACCGGGCGGGTCAACCTGTTCGCCGCCAGTGACGGCTTGCTGGTGCTGGATCGGGCCTTGATCGACCGGGTGAACCGGATTGATGAAGGTGTGACCATCGCCACCCTGCCGCCCTTCACACCGGTGGTGGCGGGTCAGATGGTGGCGACGGCGAAGATCATTCCCTTCGCTGTTCCTGATAGTATCATTTCGCAAGTGGAACAGGTTCTGGGCGATGCACCAATCCGGCTGGCGCCCTGGGCTGGTCTGTCGGTAGGGTTGGTGCAGACGCTGCTGCCCGGCATCAAACCCGGCATTCTGGACAAGACACGCGCGGTGCTGTCCCAACGGCTGGAAGGCATCGGCGCAACATTGGTCTGGGAACAGCGGGTGGCGCATGAGGAAACAGCCCTGGCCGCCATTCTGGCGGAAAAGACGGCTGATCTGCTGCTGATCGTCGGTGCGTCGGCCATCACGGACCGGCGGGACGTGATCCCCCTGGCGCTGGAACTCGCTGGCGGGACGGTAAGGCATCTGGGCATGCCGGTTGATCCCGGCAATCTGCTGATGCTGGGGGAACGATGGGGCAAACCGGTACTGGGCCTGCCGGGCTGCGCCCGTTCCCCCAAATTGAACGGGGTGGATTGGCTGCTTTGGCGTTTTGGTGCCGGGTTGGATATGACGCCGGATGATATTATGGGCCTGGGTGTCGGCGGCCTGCTGGCAGAGGTGGCCGAGCGTCCCGTGCCCCGCGCCGTTGGGTCCCGGCAGCCGCGCATCCAGGGGCTGATCCTGGCCGCCGGCAGCAGCCGGCGCATGGGCAGCGCAAACAAATTATTGCTGCCTTTCCAGGGCAAACCCCTGCTGCGCCATGTGGTGGATGCGGCGGTCGCGTCTCAGCTATCCGGGCTGACCCTGGTGACGGGCCATGAAGACGCAGCGGTACGGGCAGCGCTGGAAGGCCTGCCGCTGACCATCACCCATGCCACCGATCACGCGGAGGGCATGAGCGCCAGCCTGAAGGCCGGGCTGGCAGCCCTGCCTGCCGATCTGGACGGGGTAATGGTGTTGCTGGGCGATATGCCGCTGATAACAGCGCGCGATATCGACCGGCTGATCGCCGCCTTCTCCCCCGCTGATGGGCGCGGCATCTGTGTGCCGGTCCATGGCGGACAGCGCGGTAACCCGATCCTGTGGAACAGCACCTATCTGCCGGAAATGCAGGGGTTGAGCGGTGACAGAGGCGCGCGAGCCCTGTTGCTCCGTCATGCCGCCGCCATCTGCGAAGTGCCGACGGATGAGGACGGCGTGCTGCGCGATGTTGATACGCCGGATGCCTTGTCCGAACTGATCGCGCTCAAGGGCGAACGATAAGCGACCGCCCGCCACTCCGTACCTGATCCATCTCCACCGGCTGGGCCTTGCCCGCCGAACCACCCAGGAAGGTCAGCACGTGCGCCATGGCGCCATGGGCCATCAGGTCGGTATGCGCACCCTCTGCCGGGCGCCAGGCGGTGACCGGTACTGTCGCCAGCACCTCCAGCGCTTCCCCCAACGTCACCGGGATGGTTCGGTCGGCGCGACCATGCAGGATAAGCACCGGTGCCCGCACATCCGCCATGGACGCGGCATTGTTGAAACGGTGCCGCAACAAGGCGCGCACGGGCACGAACGGGTATCGCTGGGCGGCAACATCGGAAAGGCTGGTGAAAGGGGCTTCCAGGATCAGTGCGGCAAGTCCGCGCTCCGCCGCCAGGGGAACGGCAACACCGGTGCCCAGGCTTTCGCCCCAGATCACCAGCCGCCGACCCGACACACCCTGCCCCACCAGGAAATCCAGGGCGGCCCTTCCATCGGTCAGCAGGCCCTTTTCTGATGGTTCGCCAGCATTGCCAGCGTAGCCACGATATCCGGCGATCAGCACGCCATAGCCGGCATCGGCCAGCGCACGCGCCTTGCCTGCCCGCATACCCGGATGGCCGGCATTGCCGGGAAACAGGGCGATGGTGGGTTTGGTCAACCCATCGGGGGGGCGATACCAGCAATCCAGCGCCAGACCATCGACCGTTGTGGCCTGCACCACCCGGAAATCAGCCAAACCCCAATCGGGTGGCGCCACGCGCCCCCGATGGGGCCGGAAAATCAGTTTTTCCTGCTGTATGGCAAGCCAGGCGACGAAGGCGAGATAGCACAGCGTCAGGATCGCCAGCAGCCAGAACATCAGCCCTCCAGCCCTGCCTGCAAGGCGTAATAGCGGGCATAGGCACCGCCAGTGGCCAGCAATTCATCATGCGTGCCTTGTTCCACCACCCTGCCCCTGTCCATCACATAGATGCGGTCGGCATCGATGATGGTGGAAAGCCGGTGCGCGATGACCATGGTGGTGCGCCCGGCCTGCAGCCGGCGCAGCGCATCCTGGATGGCCCGTTCGGATTCACTGTCCAGGGCCGATGTCGCCTCGTCCAGCAAAAGAATGGGCGCATTCTTCAGCATGGCACGGGCAATGGCGATGCGCTGGCGCTGTCCGCCGGAGAGTTTCACCCCCTGTTCCCCAACCGTCGTTTCATAGCCCTGGGGCAGTTGGAGGATGAAATCATGCGCCGCCGCATCGCGGGCCGCCTGTTCCACCTCTGCCTCGGAAGCACCGGGGCGGCCATAAGCGATATTGGCGCGGATCGTATCATCGAACAGGGCGGTTTCCTGGCTGACCAGGGCGATATTGGCGCGCAAGGATGCCAGCGTCACATCCCGCACATCCTGCCCGCCCACCAGCACCTTTCCTGCATGTACATCATAGAAACGCGGGATCAGGTTCAACACCGTGGTCTTGCCGGAACCCGACGCCCCCACCAGCGCCACGGTGCGCCCGGGCGGAATTTCGATATCGATCCCGTTCAGTGCCACGGCTTCCCCGCCATAACCGAAGCGCACATTATCCAGCCGGATACCATGCATGGCTACGGGAAGGGCCTTGGCATCGGACCTATCCAGAATAGCCGGTTTGGCATCGAGCACCGCCAGCACCCGTTCCGCCGCCGCCAGACCCATCTGCAGCTGGGCATTCAGCTTGGTCAGCGCCTTCATCGGTTGAAATGCCAACATGAAAGCGCCGATGAAGGCTACCAGTTGACCAGCGGTGCTTTCACCCGTGCCGATGGTATAGCCGCCGTACAGGATGATGCTGACCACGGCAACACCGCTGAAAATCTCGTTGATCGGCATGGTTGATGCGGCAGTGCGATAGCTCTTCGCAGTCAGTTTGCGCAGCCGGTCGATCGTCGCCCCCACCCGCTTTTCCTCATACGCCTCCATGCCATAGGCCTTCACATGGCGGGCACCCTGGAAGGTCTGGCTCAAGACGGCGGAGAAGTTGCCCAATTCCGCCTGCTGACGGGTGGCAATGCGGCGCAGCCGCTTGCCAAGGCGCGACAGGAACAGGCCGGAAAAGGGAAAGACGGTGAAGGCGATCAGCCCCAGCAGCCAGTCCTTGTCGAACATCACCACGACCAGCACGATCAATGTCAGTAAATTATTGACGATACCCGTCAGGCATTCCGACACGGCCATGCGCATCTGATTCACATCATTGACCAGATGAGAGATCAGTTCACCCGAAGCCCGACCATTCAGATAGGCCAGATCGGATCGGATCAGGTGGCTGTAAACCTGCCCCTGGATGCGGGCAACCACCCGCTGACCGACATGGTTGACCATGACCGAATGGCCATATGACGCGGTACCGCGCACCACGAAAGCCAGGAAGATTACCCCGACGAAGGGAAGCAGATAATCATGGTTATCGGGCTGGAACGCCTTATCCAGCAGGGGCTGAAGCCCCTGGGCAATCGTCCCCGTGCCCACCGCCTCCGCCACCATCAGCACCAGGGCCAGGGCCAGCCGCAGCTTGTATGGCCCCAGATATGTGCGCATAAGGCGGCGGACCAGCTCGATGGTGGGCTGGGTGCGCTTATTGTCCCCTGAGGGAATTATAACATTCTTGGAAAGGGGCGGTGTGGCCAAGGCGGGGGAAGTCCATCAACAGGCAGACAAAATTCCGGCATCCGTCAGCGCGGGACCGGTTGCGAAGGGTTAGCATATCGGCGACCCGCAGGCATCCGCCAAGAACAGGCGATGCAAGGCGGTCATGCCCCCGCCAATATCATGCCAGACCTGACGGACTCTGCCCCCGTACCCAGCCGGCGATGATGGCACCCACACCATCCTTGGAAAATTCGATCCCGATGCCCTGGGGTGAATGGCGCACAATACGCGCATCGGCACTGACAAGCATCGGGGGTACCTCCAGCACCACCAGAGTGCCAATCGGGCTAGTCGGTGCACCGGCCAGCAGCGCACCAGAGGCGGAAACATCGATAATTCGGCAATCGACCGTTTCCGGTCCGACATGCAACCGAACCGGAAGGGCAACCGGGCGCCGATCATACCGCCGGCGATTCGGCTTGACCAGGGCGACCAGGGCACGGAAGAAATCGGTAAGCGGCATGACCTACAACCTGCTGATGCAAATGGCGGTCAAATCATCGGCCAGGGGCCGTTGAACCACGGTATCGAAGGCGGCGAGCAATCGCGTAAGCCGTTTTTCGCCCCCGGTGAAGGTTTCCTCCACCAGTCGCAATAATCCTTCCTCTCCCAGCAGATGACCATTGCGGTCCAAGGCCTCCGTCACCGCATCGGAATAGACCAGCAGGCTGGCCCCAATGGGAAACGGCACCTCGTCCGCCGTCAGCAGCGGGTTGTTGGAAACCCCCAACATCAAACCGCTCGCATCCAGAAGCGTGCTTTTCCCCTGATCATACAGCAATGGGCTGGGGGCGCCGGCTGCCGCATAACGCAGGGTGCCACTCCTACGGTCGATGATACCGTAAAAGCAGGTTGCGAACTGCCCAACCGGCAGCAGATCTTTCAAAGGCCGGTTCAGCATGGTCAGCCAAGCCGCCGGTTCATACCCGTGGGGGGGAATCCGCTCGATCAAGGTATGAAAACGGAAAGTATTGATGGCGGCGGAAATGCCATGCCCGGAAAAATCAGCCGCCATGATGCCCAACCGGTTCTCATCCAGATCGAACAGAGTCCAGAAATCACCCCCCAGTTCGTCCGAGGGCTCGAACCGACCTTCGATGGCAAGGCCATGGCGGGTTGCGACCGATGCGATCACCCGTTGATCGGGGATCAGCGAAAGCTGCATGTTGCGGGCCAGCTTCAGATCGCTCTGCAGGCGGCGGTGGAAGTCTGACAGATTACGGAAGAAGAACTGCTTTTCCAGATGCAACCGCACCCGCGCCATACACTCACCCGGATTGATCGGCTTGGCCAGAATGTCGGAAGCACCAGCCTCGAAACATTTAACCCCAGCCGGATCGGACCGGGAAGATGTCTGCATCAGCACCGGAAGATCGGCCCAGGCAGGATTTGCCCGGATTTGCCGGCACATGGCAAGCCCGTCCATCACCGGCATATCGATATCCAACACCACCAGATCGTAATGGCGGGCGGCCAGCCGTTCCAGCCCTTCCTGTCCATTGGTGGCGAAATCCACGCCGCCGATGCCCACCCAATGCATGAACCTGGAAAGGATTTCCCGATTGAAGCGGCTGTCATCCACGATCAGCACACGGGATTCGCCAAAGGCGATCCGCTGTGGTGCTGTAACCATTGCGCCCTTTTCCGTTTCCATGCCGCCCGTCACCGTTTGAACAACATGGCGATGCGGCGGCCATCGGCGGTCAGTTCCACCGTGTCGGCCAGTTCACGCAGAATCCGCAGGCCGCGCCCCGATTTGGCATCGGGCGCCACTTCCAGGCTGAATGGCTGGTACCCAGCACCTTCATCGCCGATGGCAATCAGCACACCCTCCACCTGGTCGCTGATATCGATAGAAACACGGCGGCGGGCAAAGTCACGCACCGCCATGCGGCTATGGATTTCCCGATGAAACCGGTCAAAGGCGTCCCGGTCGCTGCCGGGCCCGCTGCGGATGCCAAGATTGCCATGCACCACGGCGTTACTGACAGCTTCATGCAGACACAATTCAAAATCAGGCCGCCGGTCATCCGGCAACAACCCCTGTTTGTTCAGCAACGCGCCCAGGATCGGGGCGATTGACATGCTGAAACAACTGGCCGTGCTGATTGAGACATGCAATTGACCCGGTTGGGCCAGACGCAGCAGAGACGCCACCGGCAACCCCAGGTCGCTTTCAATCTCAACATAGCCACGCGCACCAGCTGCCAGGGCCCTTTCCAGTTCCCGGTCAGAGGCACGCAAGGTCATGATAATGGTGGAGGGCTTGCCAGCCATGGCCATGCCAAAACCATGCAGAACAGCGATCCGTCGCAGCAAGGCAGGTGCCAGATCGCCGCCGATGGTTACGCCATCCGCCCCCTCGCCCGCCGGTTGGGCGGGGGAAGGGTCGGGCGGATCGGGCGGCAGCGCGGTCACGGCTGACGGTTCTCCATCCTGTCAGGGCGTCACACGGAACAAGGTCTGGAACTTGGCGATCTGCAGGATGCGTCGCACCGAATCCTGTGCTCCAAACAGCTCGATCTCCACATTCTTGGGCAAAGCCACGTCGCGGGCGATCAGGAACATGCCCAGGCCCGAGCTGTCGACGAACTCCAACCCGCTCAGGTCGAACACACAGCGTTCGCCCTGCATCCGCTCGATGGCTTCCACCACGGCGCGGAACTTCTCATGATCAACCAGCGTCATGCGGCCAGCCAGGGTCACCCGTAACCCATCTGCGGCGGTCTGGACGGCGTAATCCATCGAAGGTCTCCGTGATTCAGTCGAACAGATTGTCGATTTCAGATTGGTCCAACGGATTCGGCGGTTCGTCAACTGTACTTGCGGATGCAGGAGACGATGCCGGCTTCGCTGGAGGCGGGGGCGATGGTGGCGCGATGGTCTTACCGGACAGCAGTGCATCCACCTCGTCCTGGTCCACACCATCGGAACGGGGTCCGCCCAGAAGGTGGGCATCGGGCCGCTTATCCTCGGGTTCCGTCGGCGTGGTGGGCTTCACGCCTTCGATATTCCAGATGGCGATCATGGCGTTAACACGCTGTTCCACATAGCGCAGCGCATTCACCACCTTGCTGGTGCGTTGGCCTGTCAAATCCTGGAAGGAACAGGCGGTGAAGATGTTGGTGACCTCATTTTCGATATCGGCACACAGGTCCGCATCGGCGCCACCCCGTTTCAGGCGACCGGCCACTTCCATCAGCCGTTCAGCCGATTGCAGGATTTCGATGGAGGCCCGTTCGGTGGTGGAAACGATCGCATCCAATTCATTTGTGGCGATATCGAGTCGGTTATTACCCGTTTCCTTGGGACGCAGGGCCGCGATCTCTCTGCGGGCCTGTTCGATGGAGGCAGCCATCTCAAGCAATTCGCCGCGCAGCGCCTCGGCCCGACCGGCTGTCTGATAGAGGTTGGCCTGCTGTCCGAACATCCCACGCAATTCGGAGAGGGCCGTTTCCAGCCGTTCCTGCCCCGCCTCCCCCGCCCGGCGCGAATGTTCACGCAGAAAGGCAACACCCTGATGGGACGCAGCGATTCGGTCGAACAGGGCAGTATAGTCTTCTTCTGACAAGCCCCGGATGATGCCCATTTCGTTCAAGATACGCGCTCTTCCATATAAGGGTCAGGTTGCGCCTGCACCCCAGCTGTTGCCTTGTCCAGCCGCGGCACGTTTGCCCTGTATATTGCTACCACCAACGGGGCAACCCCAGCAATTGCCGAACCGACAACCTGATCTTTTGCCTACGTAATTATCACCCCGCGCCACGAGAACGTCCAAACTGGACAAAGGCGCCAAAATTGCTATGTTTGTCCAAAATGGACGGAGTTATGATGCTGGATGTGGCGAAACTGGCCAAGGTCCTGGCTTTGGCCGACAGCGCCAATGCCGGTGAGGCGGCGGTCGCGGTTGAAACGGCCCGCCGTATGCTGGCCAAGGAGGGCAAGCGGCTGGTCGATCTGATCGCCGGCCTGGACCTGCCACAGCCGACGCCAGCCCCCGCTGCGGAACCGCCGACTCCCCGGTCGCAGCCTCCCTCCCCGCGTGATCATTCCCCACCGCCGCCGCCCAGATCGGGCCAAGCTCCGCTGGAGGCGCAGGTCGTGATCAACCGCTATGGCAGCCAGGAAGCGGCCCTGGCCCCCTGCAGTCGGGAAAAGCTGCTGCGGGCGGCGGTGGCCCGCTGGGCGCGCCCACTGGAAGCGCCTTTGGAACGCTGGACGCGCAGCCTGGATGGATGGACAGCGGCCAGCCTGCCCCGCCACATGCCCCCTGATATCCGCCGCGCCGTGGAAACCGCCTATTCCCTGCCCACAACCATTGCCGGCGCGTTGGCGGAATTGGAATATTGGGAACGACGGGAGCGGGAAATTGCCGCCCTCTGGTCGCGCCTGGCACAGGGCGACGGTGCCGCAACATACCTGGATCTGCCTGCCCATGCCCGTGCCATTGTTATCCGTCGGCTGGTGGAACATGGTTTGCGCGCCCAGACCGCACAGGAAGCTCTGGCACGGGCCGAATATTGGCGCGCGCGCAACGGGCGCGGCAGCTGGGTGGAGGCAGCCCTGCTGGAAGACCTGCGCCACCTCGCCCGGCTGGAAAACACAAGCGAACAAAGTGAGGAAGATCAGGGAAAGCCCACCCATTTCCGCACTGCATCCGAACGGCGCGAAGAGGTGATGCGGCTGGTGACGGATGCTGCAACAGCCGGCCTGTCGGATCGGGAGATCGCCCGCCGGGTGGGTGTTTCACCGCAAACCGTGGGCAACCTGCGTCGGCGGGCCGGCGCCAGCGCCTGATATCCGTTCCCCGTCACCTTTGCCAGTAACCGGATGCCTTGATCCAGGCGGGATGGGCACGGCGTTCGGTTTCCAGCCATGACCGCACCGCCTTGGCGACGCCCGCTTCAGCGGCGATCCAGGAGAACCAGTCACCTGCCGGGAAATCCAGTGCGGCCAGCGCCTGGATGAACGGTTGCGGATCATGGGCCTGGGCCAGCGGACGGTGAACCCAGGTCACGCTGGTCGTGGCGGCACTGGTCAGCGGCAACTCATGCTCCGGCCCCGCCACCGCCATCACCACGATGGCGAGGCTGCCGGCGGGCAGTTCCTCCAGCCGGCGGGCAATGGCCGGCAAGGCCGTTTCGTCCCCCACCAGCAGATGCCAGTCATAGGCCAGCGGAATCAACATGGAACCGCGGGGGCCACCCAGGCTCAACAGATCGCCGGCCTTGGCGCCACGCGCCCAATCCGATGCCGGGCCGCTCTCATGCAGGGCGAAATCAATGACCAGCCGGTTGGCCTGGGGGTCATAATGGCGGGGGGTGAAATCGCGCATGATCGGCATTTCGGCACCGGGCTCCGCATCCGGTCGGGGCGGCTTCACCGGCGCCGTTTCACCGGGGCGGGGGAAGAACAGCTTCACATGATCATCAAAGCCGGGGCTGTGGAACCCTTCCAACTCCGGCCCGGTCAGGGTGATACGGCGCATGGCGGGGGCAATATCCGTCACATCTGCCACCACCAGCTGGCGGAAGCGCGTTTCATGACGCACCCGGCGCGGCGCGCGTTCATCCACCACAGCATTTTCCATGGCATATTCCTCAAATGAATTGACTTACGTAACGATAAAACGATATATCGTTTATAACGTCAATCGATATTCGTGCCGGTCATCCGGTCAGAACTAGGGATGCGTAATCATGCGCGGTGGTGGTCATGGCGGGCGGGGGCATGGGGATCATCATGGTGGCGGCGGGTTCGGCCCCGGTCGGCATGGGCGGGGCGGTGGGCGGGTTTTCGGGCCCGGCGACCTGCGGCTGGTGCTGCTGACCCTGTTGGCCGAACAGCCCCGCCATGGGTACGAGTTGATCAAGGCGATCGAGGCGACTTTCGGCGGCACCTATTCCCCCAGTCCCGGATCGGTTTACCCGATCCTGGCTATGGCGGAAGAACTGGGCCACGTCACACCGGGCGATGGTGAAGGCTCCCGCCGCCCGCTGGTGGTGACGGAGG
>Ga0066602_10002304_pt1 | contig 11442 bp, 9 predicted proteins | sample Higcelweek5metaG_FD_59481 | JGI IMG/M metagenome (GOLD analysis project Ga0066602, IMG submission 59481) | Freshwater pond sediment microbial communities from the University of Edinburgh, under environmental carbon perturbations - High... | ecosystem: Environmental > Aquatic > Freshwater > Pond...
TGTGCGTAAGTGATTGAGAAATAATTTTTTCTGACAAAGAAATACGAAGTTTTTCAGAGGCTCCTTCACTTATTTTATCAGCTTATACACTTTTGCGATATACAAGAGATTAAAAAACAAGATGCCCGCACATCCGACAAAGATGGAGATGTCTCTATCTATTAATATTCCAGCAATCAGTGGTCAAGCTATCATTCCAATGGATTGAAAAGAGCCCAATACTCCCATGATTTCTCCGCGTTCTGATTCATGGGTGGCTTCCACGATTTCGCTTGAGTAAATAGCAGAAGCCAGTCACGCAATTGGAATCATAAAATAAAACACTCAGAGAAATGCTGGAAGTGAGGTGAGGAATGCCAAGAGACAAAACAAAGCAAATACTCCGATATTTACGAGCAAAAAAAGGTGTTTCAGCTGAAAAAAATGCATCCGAAATCTTTTCAAGAGAATTGCTTGATTGATCGTAATCACCAGCCCTATTCCTCAGATAATGTACCCTACGAGATTTCCACCCAGTCCAAACTCAGTATGCAAAAACACGGGGAGCATTCATTGATACACCGAAAAACTCAAGACAGCAATAAAAAAAGAGCTCAAGATAAGATTGACTCTTGGTTGGTTGAAAAACTTCCACAGACTCCCAAAAGGGTTGATAGAGATACTTTTGGCAATACGGTGCATATTGGTTTCCTTCAAAAAGAAAAATACGATATAGGTTTCCAAAGTTGCCAATCCTGTCATCACAATAAAAGGAGCTTTAATCCCAAAATTGAGAAGTAGTGAACCGATGATTGGTCCTACAATAAACGCAGTTCCGTAGATGGCTCCCAAAAGACCGAGATTGTGGGTTCTTTCTTCTTTGGTGGTGGAAACATCTGAAAAAATAGATTGAAGCACCGAAATATTTCCTCCTGTCACCCCATTGATGACACGGGAAAAGAGAAAGAATCAAAAGATTGCGGTGAAACACATCATCAGATTGGAAAGAAAAGTTCCAAAAATACACAGCATCAAAATATGTTTTCTCCCAAACCTATCAGACAATTGTCACAAAACTGAGGCAGATATAAACGAAAAAAAAGCATAGAGCGAAATAGCAAAAGAGATTCTATAAGCAGAAACTCTGAAATAGTCAGCCAATTCTGGAGTGAGTGGCATGAAAATAGAGAGTCCAAGAACATCAAGAAAAGCAACCAAGAGGAGAGTGTATTTTATTTTGTTCATAGGGAGGAGAATTTATAGGAGTAGTGATGAACCCAAGTTTGGTAGTAAACTCTTCTTGGCGTGATTGTCAGCATAAATTATATTTTTTTCTTCCGTGAGTGCAAATTTTTATGTTATATTAATATGTTTTTATGAGACGTCGATAGAGACTCCATTGAGGAGAGGTACTTTTTGTGCGAGGTCGATAGCATACGCAATCGTAGCATCTATGAGCGCTTCGTTGGGATAGTTACCAAACTGTTCTTCAAACCGAGTTTCTATCTGTTGGGAAATAAGTTCAGAAACACTTCCACTTGCGGGATCAATAGAAAAGCTTGCTCTTCCAAAGGGGCGAGGAATTTTTTGAATCTTTTGTGTTTGTACCCATTCATTGAGAATTTGTTCGATGGGAGCTTTGTTTTTGTGTGCTTTAAAATGAATGACGACCGAGTCGTTGTGACTCAAAAAACCCAGCAAACTGCTTGGAATTTTGACTTTGATACTATCTTGGGAGTCTTTTGCGAGTGCGGAGAGTTTTACTGCGAGTGCAAAGATCTTTGATACCGCATCAAATCCTCTGGCATCGATACTCAGGTACTGTTTGAAATTGACTTTTTCTTGACTCTCATCACGGTACTGAGAATTCAGTGACAGCCATGCTGGATTTTCTCCATACTCGATGCCTGATGTGTCGTCACAGAGTCGTTTTATTTCCTCGATCGTGGCACTATAATACGCATTTTGTGCTTGTACTTTCTGTAGATAGTCCACCAAAAATAAATCATTATCTGCACTTTCACTCAGTGCCGTAAACTCATCTCTCGTGGTGAGCATGGTATAGATGATGCTTCCTACATTTTTGGGAGGGACTCACTTTTGAGTATTTTCTATGACCTCAAAAAGTTCCTTTTTTGCATATCTGACACTCGGAGACTGGCTAAAATCTTGTGCCAAAATCTCTGAGATTTTTTGTGCGATGAATTTTATGTCTCCAAAGTTTTTTGTATCGGATGATGGCTTCATAAGAGGTCCTTTTTCCACGTTCTTCATACCAAAAGCTAAAGAGTATTTGGACCATGATAACATATTTTGCAAAATATGACAATTAAATGTGTTTTTTTGGGGCATTACCGAAATCAAACGAACTCGCTTTTTTCAAGTGACTCAATAAACGCTCTTGATGCAAGCAAGTTGACCCCCTGAGATTTTGCCGTGACTGCTGATGGAGCTCATGTTTTGAATTATCTCTGAGGCAACCAATGGATTGAAGCCGATCCAAATTTGATGAAAGTAGTCATCGAGACCGTTCCCACAAATAATTATTGGTTTTGAGTTCCTGTGGTGGTGTTGAGGTGGAATTTTGAACCATAAAAAAAACTACTTCTTGGAAAAGAAGTAGTTTTTTGAATTTCACATGGTGGGGCAACCGTGTCGCCCGTCGAACAGAATTATATAAATATATGATTAATAATCAGGCTGAAGTTATAATGATATGTGAGAATTTAAGGAAAGTAATAAATAGTATCTAAAAATTATTTATATTTTAAATACTCAGATTCAGTAATAATTTCTCAATCTTTATAATAATAATTTTTATCTTTTCAAAAAAATACATATTTGTTTTCATCTGATATAAATATATCATTTAAGTCCTCAAAAGTATTAATATCAGTATTTGAGATTCTTTTTTGTTTAAAATAAATATTATTTTTATCTTTTGAATATACTTCATTAATTGGATTAAAAGAAGCATAGTCCACATCTTTAATTATATTATTCTCATAAAAAATATTATTACTGTCTTTAGAATAGTTTCATAATGGAACTCAATTTGGTAAAGATAAATTTTCAAAAGTTTTTGAATCAACTCATTCAATTATTTTATCTTGAAAATATACATTATTTTTATCTTTTGAGTATCAATATGATAAAGTTGTAAATGACTCTTTATCAGTACTATTCATCATCTTATTTGCCCAGTAAATATTATTTTTATCTTGTCAGAAATCAAAATTAAAGGTACTTCAGTCAGGATGAGTAAAAGCTATAATAGGCTCAAAACTATCATAATCAACATTTTCTATTTTTCATCTAGCACATGAAAAAATATTAATTCAATCCTTAATATAAGGCATTTTTATAACTTCAACATTCTTAATATTAACTCCTTCTATTTTTTTTCAGGCACAATACAATCAATTATTATCTTTATAAAGTGTAAACTCTAATACTTCCACTGTACTTGGGTCAATATTTTTTACCACAACTCATGCTTCATAAAAATAATTTTTATCCTTTGCGTATACTAAATCTAAAGCTTCAAAAGTGGATATGTCAGCGTTATTTAATTTCTGACCGTTAAAATATATATAATCTTTATCTTTTGCATAATAATGAAAATAATCCTTTAAAAATAACTTATCATTAATTAAATTATCTTTACTAGGAGAAAGAACATCAAAAGAATCATAATCTGAGACTAAAACTTGATTATTAAAATATATATTACCACTATCTTTACTATAATTTCATCATAAATTAATTTTTTTATCTATCTCATTTTCTTTTATCTCACTTAAATTAGTATTATTTTTATAATTTCAACAAGAAATTAATATGAAAGATAAACAAAATATTAAAATAAAATTTTTCATATTTTTTTGTTAAAAATAAATTTATCTATTTTTACTTTACTTATTATTTAATTTTTTTCAATTTAATTTTGCAACCAACTCAAAAAGTGCAGGTGCAATTTCTTTAGCATATTTTCTGATATTGCTCTTAGCCTCTTCAATTGTCATATCATCAATATAATAAGCTGAATTTATCCATATCCATTTTTTACCTTTGTTATCAATATAACTTTCTCAATTTTCCATATTTTTTTAGTTAAAAATTAAAGCAAAAACCACCTTGTGGTCCTCGAACTTTACTTTTATCTATTTTAAGCCGTTTTGCAAAATACCAAAAAGCACTTTTCCTTTATTCAAGAGAAAAGTGCTTTATCTAAGCTTTTTAAAAAATGGTGGATCGAGCGGGATTCGAACCCGCGACCTTGTCCTTAAGAGGGACCTGCTCTACCAGCTAAGCTATCAATCCATTGAAATTACAACGCGGAGTATCTTATAGAAAAAAATTAAAAAATCAAATTTCACTTATAGTTTTTTAAAAAAACTTTCCAGAATTATCTACTTCGATGCTTTTTTCTCCTGAGTAGCTTTTTGTAAAATGTCTTATCTAAGCTAAAAAGTATTATCTTTCTGCATTCTAAAAATACTTACAAAAAAAGTCAAAAATAAATTTGCATTCTCGATATTTTTTTATACAATACGAAAGCTTTTTTGATTTTGGGATAGTAGCTCAGCCGGTAGAGCAGCTCCCTTTTAAGGAGAAGGTCGTGGGTTCGAATCCCGCCTGTCCCACCAAAAGCAAAAAAAAGCCAAAATCCCAAGAGAAATCTGGGGATTTTTTCGTAAATGTAAGAACAGTATTCCTTATCTCTATTATATTTCTATGCAACGTCCCATCAGAATTCCAGCGAGTCTCAATCCTCTTCACAATGGTCATCTGCTCGCATTTCAAATCATTCAAAACGAGACCCAAAAACCACTTTATATCGATATTCAGACTCAAGCAGATACTGCTGATGCTTTTGCTATTGATCTTCGTAAACAAATGGTTCTTGCTACGGTTGACGGGATAGTACCATGAATCACAGTGGGGAAGTCTGAAATCTATAGTATAGTTCCGAGTGAGTATTCTGGGGTCGCACTGGGGAGCGACCAATTCAATATATTTATACAAGCAGTTACTCAATCACCAACTTCAAATCCAAAAAGATTAAAATTTCTCTCATTTGAAACTATCTATATTGTCCCTCGTCCTGACTATCCACTTTTTGATAATTGGCAAGAAATCTTGAAAACAAACGGATATCCTTCTGAAAAATTCAAAATTCTTTCAAACTCACACATTGCCATGAGTTCCACGTATATCAGAAAACTTTTACGTGATTCGTGAGTGGAGTCGATTGTTGAGTATGTGCCAAAAAAGGTATATGAAATTTTAAAAAAACACACATCAATGATCTAAAAAATTATTACAACAATATGATTGATTTAATAGATAAATTACTTAAACCAATCATATTGTTGTATTTATTTGATTATTCAATAATTAAGTGATAATATTTAGATGAAATTTTTTTATTATTTAAAATAAAGTCGTATGCTTGACTCAAAAAAAACTATTAAAGAATTACAAGAAATTATAAATCAAAAAGTTGAAAAAATTAAGGAATTAGAAGATGAAATGAGGGAAGTGAAAGAGGAATGCTATAATCTAGAAAAAACGAATAAGAAACAAGCACAACAAATAGCAGATATCAAAAGAAAAAATGAAGCACTCACTAAAGATTTAGAATCAGCAAAAAATAAGATTTTTTGGTTACGGTTTTGCTTTTGAATAGCAATTATAATTATACTCTTCTTTGTTTTTAATAAATAAAAAACTCCTTCACCACCTTCTCATACCTTTCACCATCCTCAAACAAAGCTCCTACATGCCCACAGTTTGGAAAGATTTCCAGACGGGTCTTGGGATTTGCTTGATGCAGTTTTTTGCTCTGGGATACGGGAATCATCGTATCATTTTGACAATGTATCAGCATGACAGGAGTGGGGAGCTTGGTGAGTACTTCGCGGGGTTGTATTTCAAGGATGGGCTTTCCTATCAAAAGGGAAGTAAGTTGATTTCAAACTTTCTTGAGATACGTGCGGTACCATCATGGAAAGAAACGGTAGGCATGGTCGATCATATCTTCACTGCGAGCAAAGGAACTGTCCATAACCATCTTATCGAGTATGGGGTACTGGGATTGAGCAAGTAACATTGCGGCTCCTCCCATGGAATACCCGACTCAAAACAGTCGTTTGGTCTTTTGGGGATAGTGTGAACGAAGGTATTTTTCTACTGCGATAATATCTTTGGTTTCGTGAAATCAAAAGCTCGTCAAAATACCATCACTCTCACCGTGTGCTCGAAAATCAAAGCTTGCCACGTTGTATCCAAGATAATAAAGACTGCGGGCTTGGAGATGAAAGTTATTTCGATTGGCACCCAATCCATGCGCAAGAAGAATCGTATCAGGAGCATGGGCATCAAGAAGGATTCATGAAATCTGATATCCATCAGAGGTGGTAGTAGTGAAGGGAAAAAACGGTTCAACGATAGTATCTGTTGAAGGATTTCCTACTTTGAAATGCACGCACTGTAGCATCGTGGTGGCAACAGGGAACCATACAATAGCGATGATAAACACAAAACCACTTCATATACAAAGATTTTTTTTTCATTTTGAGAGCTTGGGGTTTATAGTTTGTATGCCACGTTGTATCATCCAAAGGACCCCGTACGCACTTCCGATACTTCCCAGTACCATCAAGGTGCACCAAAGCCATCACACGAGAGAAAAGCTTCCTCCTACCATCCGTACGAGACTTTCGTAGTATCATCACGCAAATACAAGATAGGTGAGAATTTTGAGTATTTTTCTTTTCATAACCAGTTTGTCCTGAGAATATATGACTGACGATATTATTAAATAAAATTGACAAAAGTCAATTTTTGAATATAAAATATCTTGTTTCCAACCATAACTTTTTCCCTACAATCTGGAGAAATACCATGCAACAACTTCTTAAAAATTTGGCACTCGGTTTTTATTACATCCTCTTAGGGATGGCAGTATACATTACGGGGACAAACGTAGGAGGCTTTTTTGCAATCGTATCACTGCCCGTTGTTTTCTTCGGACTTGAACAATGTCTTGCAAGTTGGAAACGGGAGAAACACTAACCTTTGGAGGCATGTATGAAAATGGTGTTGGCAATTTTGCTCCTTCTCATTGGTGTTGCGATGATTTGGCAGGTGGTTCCGGCTACCCTGACCAATATCGTCACCGTCACCGTCGCGGTCATACTCCTCAAGTATGGCTGGAATCTCATGATGAGCGTATGGTCAAGTTCGTCTTGAATCCTGCGTCAGTCACATAATGATAAGGAGGCGAAAGCCTCCTTATTTCTTTTTTTTTCTTGACTTTTTGAAAAATTTCATAAAATAGCACTCATACATTATATGTGCTAATCTTATTTGCTAACAATAGTATTATGTCAAAAACCTACCTATTTGAAGCTGAAACCGAGCGTTTGCTTGAGCTTTTAACGCATTCTATCTATTCCAACAAAGAAATTTTCTTGCGTGAACTGATTTCCAATGCATCTGATGCCATAGACAAGGCTCGTATTCGTTCGTTGACAGATGTGGCGTACTTGGGAGATGATAATGCCTTTTCTATTCGCATAGAGTCTGATGAGGATGCTAAAACCGTGACCATAGAGGACAATGGTGTCGGTATGAATCAATCCGAAGTCATTGCTCATATTGGTACGATTGCCAAGTCAGGAACCAAAGACTTTCTTGACAAACTCAAAGAATCAAAAGAACAAAACAACCTCATTGGGCAGTTTTGAGTTGGATTTTATTCTGCCTTTATGGTGGCAAAAAAAGTGATTATTGAGACCAAATCTGTAGGAAGTGAAGCCGTGAGATGGGAGAGCGAAGGAAAGGGCGAGTTTGATATTACTGAGTCTCAAAAAACAACTCGTGGAACGACTATCACTCTCGTGCTCAAAGAGGAAGAATCAGAATTTGCCAAAGAATGGAAACTCAAAGAACTGATTAAAAAATATTCCAACTATTTGAGTGTTCCTATTATGATGAGAGAAGCAAAAAAGGATGAAAATGCTACGGATGAGAGAAACTTTGAGACGATCAATGAGACCAAAGCGCTCTGGAATAGACCAAAAAATGATCTCAAAGACGAGGACTATCAAGATTTCTACCAACAATTGACCTATGATTTTCAAAAACCACTCAGTCATCTTCATTTTTCGACCGAGTGAGTGACAAGCTATACTTCGATACTTTTTATCCCAAAAGAAAAAAATCCATTTGCTCATTATGAAGACACGACCAAAGACTATGGTCCAAAACTTTTTGTGCAAAATGTAATGATTTTGGAACATGCAAAAGCGTTGCTTCCGGTGTGGCTTCGTTTTGTCTCAGGAGTGGTTCAGACTTCTGATCTTCCACTCAATATTTCCAGAGAAATGCTTCAATCCAATCCTACCCTTGATAAGATCAAAAAATCACTTACCAAAAAAGTAGTAGATCGTTTGGAATATGAATTGAAAGAACAGAGAGAAAGTTATGAAGCATTTTACCAAAACTACCAAAGATACCTCAAAGAAGGAGTGTACTATGAACATGACCTCAAGGAAAAAATTGCATGAGTTCTCTTGTTTGAGAGCCTTTTAGAATCAAAATTCACCTCTCTTGGAGAGTATTTAGAAAAAACTACTCCTCCACAAGAAGGAGCTCAAAGCGAAACTCCAACGCTAGCACCGATCTATTATATTACCGCTACGAGCAAATCAGAGGCACTTTCAAGTCCGTACCTTGACCAATTTTCAAAAAAATGAATCAATGTATTATTGCTTACCGATCCTATTGATGAATGGCTTGTTTCATCACTCACAGAATTTTTGTGACATCAATTGGTCTCTATCACTCAAGCAGATTTGGAACTCGATGCTGAGGATGAAGTGTCAAAACAGAAAAAAGAAACCCAATCCAAAGAACTCAAAGATGTTCTTGAACTTCTCAAAAACACCGTAGGAAGCGAGATTTTAGAAGAAGTTAGAGTCTCAACTCGTCTTGGAGACCATCTTGGAGCACTCACGACCAAAGCAGGAGCACTGACTCCACAGATGGAAAAAATGATGAAAGCCATGGGGCAAGCGATTCCTTCACAAAAGAGAATTTTGGAAGTCAATCCAGACCATCCAATCATCAGACATCTTTCTGAAGAATTCCAAAAGGATTTGAAATCTGAAAAAATCAATGACCTGATGCTCTATATTTATGAGCAAGCATTGCTTTTGGAATGAGGAGAACTGAAGGATTACAAAGCATTTGTACAAAGAGTGAACCGTTTTATCAAATAAAGAAAGCTTGCTTTCTTTTTTTTGTTTTCAAAACCTTTGGAAAAAGACAAGAGTTTTTTTGTTTTTTTCAAAAAAATATGGTACAATACTTTCACTTTAAGAAATATAAACCAAAATACATGGCATCTCGTAAATCTTTTTCAGAGAAATACTATCTACATTCATCCGTCATCAGCTTTGTACTTTTTTTGTTTTACATGTTAGGGGTAAATACTTCTTATTTAAATAGTTCGATTCTCAATTTTTCAAATGTTTCACAAGATGCTTTTGATGGAACTGTGTATCCTATTAGTTTTGTCCCAAATCCTCTCAATTTTTCATACGACGAAAGACAGCGTGCCTTTGAACAATTTGATTCAAAAGACTTCATCAAAATTCCACACTATGACCCGAATATTTTTGGAAAAGATCCAAAAACTTTGACCCAATGATCTCAAGAATACCAAGCGACCATGCTAGAAAGAATGATTTTTACGGTTCCGTATCTTGGGAATTATCTGTTTGACTATAAAGAAAATGTTTGATCTCATCCATGAGTAGATATCATAGCACCTCTCAACACCCCGGTCGCTTGTATTGCCAATGGGGTGGTGGTTGAAATCGGATATCAGGCTGCAGGATATGGAAATTATGTTTTGGTGCGTCATACAGGAATCGATTTTGGCTGACAAGATTCGACCTTCTACAGCCTCTATGCCCATCTTAATAAGGTAATTGTCAAAGAATGAGACTCCATTTTAAAAGGAAAATACCTCTGAGTGGTAGGAAAGACAGGAGCAGCTACGGCATATCATCTTCATTTTCAGATAGATACCGATTCAGCGCAAAATCATCCATTCTGGCCTTTTTCCTGACAAGATATGAAACAAGCCTGAGTGAATCTCATAGAGTGAATCAACATCGGATTGGGAAAATCAATGGCTATCAGTTCCACAGTCAATCCATTTCTTTTTATCCATAACTTTGAATCTTGAGTGACTCCTTCTCAACCTATTCCATCTCCTCAAGAAGAAGTTCCCGTTCCTGAAACTCCCGCAATCCAACCAGAAGTGGAAAACTCAGGAAGTGAGAATCCTCTTCCTCCTCCAACCGAACCACAGTCCTTTTCATGAACTACGACGCAAGCAACATCTCCTCTGGTAGTAAAAAGGGAAGAAAGACTTCATAAAGAAGCAGAAATCGTTTGAGATGATGACCTTGTTCTTCATGATAATGTGGAAGTAGCATTGCTTTGAAATCCAAATATGTTGTTGGAAAATAGAGTCCCACAGTCCTCAACCTCTCAAACACTCTCAGGAGCTTCATCACTCATCCCTGTTTCATCCTGACAAATCACACCTCCTCCTCTTGCTGACAAGCCAAATGTGGAAATGATTGATACGCAAGAAGATCATTCTCCGTCATTGGACGCAGGAACTGGGTCTTCAGAAAACAGCTCTTCTGGAGAGAGTCTCACTCCGACTCCGAGTGATGCTTCATTTTCGGGAGTGCTCTACAAAGATATTGATAGCACTTATCCATACTACCAAGCGCTCCAATACCTTACCGATGCGGGAGTTATTCATGGATATCAGGATAGTACCTTCCGTCCACACTCGCTCGTAAGTAGAGCAGAAACGCTCAAGATGTTTTTCAAAACAACCAAAATCAGCATTGTTAAAGATAGAGAATCGATCTTTCGTGATATCGCTACCAATTCTTGGGAAAATGCGTACATAAATACCGGAATCGAACATCGTATGGTGACAAAAAAGAATGCCTTCTTCCACCCTACCTATAACATTACCAGGGCTGAAATCATGAAGTTTATCATCCTTCTTTCCAGAAAGAAAATAAATATTTCGCAAGGAACTTCCACTCTCAACGATGTGAGTCCTTCAGATTGGTACTATCAATATATGTTGATAGCAGAAAAATTAGATTTGTTTGAGATCAAAGATGGAAATATCTTCCCAAACCAACCTGTGACTCGTGAAGAACTTTTGAAAATACTCTACAAAATTCGTCAAAAATAAAGCGAGACCACAAAAAGTCCTCTGGAATTCCAGAGGACTTTTTCCACTAAAAAATACTTTATAATTTTAGTATCCATTGACTCAACAGAGAGCTTTAGCCCAATGCCATTAAGTTAAGAAAAATATAAGACTATAAAGCCAAGAAACACTACTAAAAA
>Ga0066602_10002311_pt1 | contig 11421 bp, 9 predicted proteins | sample Higcelweek5metaG_FD_59481 | JGI IMG/M metagenome (GOLD analysis project Ga0066602, IMG submission 59481) | Freshwater pond sediment microbial communities from the University of Edinburgh, under environmental carbon perturbations - High... | ecosystem: Environmental > Aquatic > Freshwater > Pond...
AATCCCCCGCAGGGGGACTTTATGAAAATCAACATCTTACAAGTCCCCCTGCGGGGGATTTAGGGGGCGTGATACAAATTTTAAAATTTTATCTGCGTTTTTTAAGATTATTCCTTCAGTGCTGCTAAATTCTTTTCAAGTTTTTCAAGATTACTATAAAGTCCCTGCAGCTTCTCTTTCTCTTTTGCCACAATATCAGCCGGTGCCCTATCTGTAAAGCTTGGATTTTCAAGGCGCTGTTTTGTGCTGTCTGCAAGATTTCGAACCCGATCAATCTCTTTTGTCAGGCGTTCTGTTTCTACATTTTTGTCAATCAGCCCTTCAAGACTCAGATACACCTGAGTTCCCATAACTACTGACGATCCTGCATATGAAGGTTTAACAGCATCCACACTGCATACTGAACCGGACATTTTTGCAAACTGATTAACAAGCGCAATTTGTGAAACGATCCAGTCCTCTGTATCTTTACCTGTTGGAATAATGACTGCATTTCCTGTTTTGTCAGGTGGTATATTATTTTCAGACCGTATCGTGCGTAAAGCTGTAATGATATCCTGCAGCATGGTAAATTTTGATTCTATATCATCATTCACAAAATTCTTATCTGTCTGCGGAAATGTCGCGTTCATCAGCCATTCACTGTCGATTATTTCTGCAAAATCAACTTTTTCACGCAGATGAGACCATATCTCCTCAGTAATAAAAGGCATTACAGGATGAAGCAGTTTTAAAATTGACGCAAGAATATAACTTGACATAGTCAAAGCATCCTGCTTCCGCACAGGATCTGTTTCCTGATAAAGATCTGCCTTCTTTGCCTCTATATACCAGTCACAGAAATCACGCCAGGTGAAATCATATATCGTATGACATACTTCATTAAACCGAAAACCACTGATTCCGCTGTTTACATCCGTAATAGTCTTCTGAAGTCTGCTCAGAATCCATCTGTCCTCGGCTTTTAAACGTGCGGTTTCGGGCAGGGATGTAAATGTCAACTTGTTTTCGATATTGCTTAAAAGAAACCGTGATGCATTCCACAGTTTATTGGCAAAATTTCTGCCGATATCAAAAGTATCTTTCCCAAGGAAAACATCAGCTCCCTGAGCAGTGATCATAACCATGGAAAATCTTAATGCATCTGTTCCATATACCGGAATAATTTCAAGCGGATCAATTGAATTTCCAAGTGATTTACTCATTTTACGGCCGGTCTTGTCACGCACAGTACCGTGAAGCACTATTTCGGTAAACGGCAGCTTTCCCGTAAAGTGAAGTCCTGACATGATCATGCGGGCAACCCAGAAGAAAAGGATTTCCGGAGCAGTCACAAGCGTATCTGTCGGATAAAACTTATTCATTTCAGCAGTCTGCTGCGGCCAGCCCATTGTAGAAAACGGCCACAGCCAGGATGAAAACCATGTGTCAAGCACATCTTCGTCCTGATGAATTTCTGTTGATTTACACTTCGGACAACACGCCACAGCGTCATCTTCTGTAACTATCATCTCACCGCATTTACAGTACCATACCGGAATACGGTGACCCCACCAGATCTGACGCGAAATGCACCAGTCACGTATGTTTTCCATCCAGTCAATATACGTGCGTTTCCAGCGTGACGGGAAAAACGCAATTTTATCATCAAGCGCAGCCTGTAAAGCTTCTTTTGCCAGGGGTTTCATGCTGACAAACCACTGGTCACTGTAATACGGCTCAACAACAGTCGCACAGCGGTAGCAATGACCGACAGAATGAGCATGATCATCAATTTTCTCCACAAGTCCAAGCTCAGTGAGATCATCAACAATCATTTTTCTTGCTGTAAAGCGATCAACCCCTCTGTATTTTTCTGGCACAGGTCCTGTCATGTGCGCAGTTTCACTCATTATGACAATTGGTTCAAGGTCATGGCGCTGACCCATCTGAAAGTCATTCGGATCATGTGCCGGCGTAACCTTGACAGCCCCGGTACCGAATTCGCGGTCAACATAGTCATCTGCGATAACCGGAATCAGTCTGTCAACAAGCGGCAACCTGATTTTTGTGCCGACCCTGCCGAAATAGCGTTCATCCTTTGGATTGACAGCTACAGCAGTATCACCAAGCATTGTCTCAGGCCGTGTTGTTGCCACTATCATGTATCCTGAACCGTCCTCATACGGATATTTAAAATGGTAAAGTTTACCATTAAGATCCTTGTGTTCCGCCTCTTCATCGGAAAGCGCTGTCTGACAACGGGGACACCAGTTAATTATATACTTGCCTTTATATATCAAGCCCTCATTGTAAAGTTGAACAAAAACTTTCCGGACAGCTTTTGAAAGACCCTCATCCATTGTAAAGCGTTCACGGTCCCAGTCACATGAACTTCCAAGTTTTTTAAGCTGATTGGTTATAGTAGCATGATAATCTTTTTTCCACTTCCATACTTCCTCGACAAATTTTTCGCGGCCAAGCTTGTGACGACTGGTTCCTTCTTTTGAAAGTTTACGTTCCACCACATTCTGTGTTGCGATTCCGGCATGATCAGTACCCGGAACCCAAAGTGTTTCAAAACCGCACATCCTTTTATACCGGATAAGTATATCCTGAATCGTATTGTTGAGCGCATGCCCCATGTGCAGAACGCCTGTAACATTAGGAGGTGGAATTACTATTGAATATGATGGTTTTTCAGAGTTCTCATCTGCATGAAATAATTTTTTTTCGATCCATTCCTTATAAAGGCGTTCTTCAACCAGTGATGGGTTGTACTGTTTCTCCATTTATTTTCCCGCGATTAAAGTGAAATCTGCATATTTTCAAAACTGCAACACTAAAAATAGTATTCGGAAGTACACTATTTTTATGAAACTCGCGTAATCATTACTGAAAAAAGCGATATTTATAAGAAAATTTGGTAAATGGTCCAATATTAAGTTATTTTCCTGATACATTTTGAAACTATGTTTTTAGATAATTAATCTTTTATGATATTTCAGGAGTTGTTTTTATGAATCGAATTATCTGCACTACAGTTTTTATTTCAACTATTGTTACTTCCATATTTGCAGGACCAAAAATTGAATTTGATACAAAAACTTTTGATTGCGGTACAGCAATTGAAGGTGTCACTGAAAAAATTCATGCCACTTTCGTTGTTAAAAACTCCGGAGATTCAGTACTGAAACTTACAAATGTAAAACCTGGATGCGGATGTACAGTTGTAAAGTTTGACAGTATAATTGAACCCGGAAAAACAACAAAAATTGAAGCCGAAGTAAATATAAAAGGATATCACAGCGGGCCGATTTCAAAATATGTCAATGTTTTTTCAAACGCTGAGAAAGAAGCAGTACGTCTGACTATAAGCTCAACTATTCAGGCTGCTATTGATGCATCAGAAAACTATTTAAGATTTGACCCTGCAAACATGAGTGATAAACTGCTCACTCTTTCTTCAAAGAAAGCAGATTTGAAAGTATCGGGCATTTCTTTTACTTCCGACAATTCAAACACTGATCTGGCAAAGAGAAATCAGAAACTTCCGGTTACATTCAAATTCACACCGACGGATTCGGTTCGCGCTGATGGCTACAAAATTTACAAACTTCAGATTACACCGCCAAAATATGACGCAAATCTGTATGGACAGTTTGTTATTACAACCAACCATCCTGACAGAAAAGAAGTTACAATCAGGGGAAATCTGAACAAATAATTTCAAGTTTTTACTCTTGTAAATCAAACCTGATAATAAAAAAGGCCGGATAATACCGGCCTTTTTTATTATCAGACAATCTGATTTATTTTTGACAAATGCAGTGAATCAGTCTGTTACGCGGTCCTGATGACACAATGGTAAACCCGGTATCAGCGATTATACCGGCGACAACCTGTTCTGTCAACCTTAATTTCTGATATGAACTTACAAGCTGTACCCATCTTCCATTATTAGATTCATGCAGAATATCCGTAACGTTAACTTTATTATCTTCATATTCCAAAAAACATGTCAGTATGCGATATTCATCAGATTTAACAGGAATAAACCTGCTGTTGCCACTGAGTGCTTTTGAATAATCCCTGTATGATATGACAAATTTACCGCCGGGTGCAAGCATGCTATAGCAGCTTTGAAAAAGTCTTTTAAGGTCATCAAATGATTCAAAATGTGCCAATGTATCGCCCATGCAGACAATAACTTCCGGAATAATATCTTTACTGCTTTCAAGATATGAAAAAATATCATTTTCAACAATCAGAACGGGTAATTCTCCTTTGTTATTGTAGAGCTCAATAAGCAATTGCTTATTGAAATCAACAGAAATTACTTTATATCCTGAATTTGCAAGTGCAACAGACTGTATTCCATGACCGCAACCAAGATCAATGGCAAGAGCGTTTTTTGCCTCTAATGAATGTTCTGAAAAAAACAGTTCGCAATCTTTAACATTCTGATTAAAATCTCCCATCATCCATGAATAAAAATTCCCCAGATGAAAATCATAATGCTCTTTAACGCTCATGGCTGTCCTCTTGTCAACGGGTTCTGTTCTGTTTTAAAAGTCGGTTCTCTTTTAATATTTGAACCTTTTAAATGAATCTGTCTGCATTCTTCCTAATTATCGCACTCACTGAATTCTGACCAGCTGTCAAATCCTTCAATGTCCCTGATAAGAATCATCCGATCCATATCATACATTATCTGCAGCTGTTTCCTGATTTTTTCACCAGATTCATCTGAATAATTAATTGTTATTATTCTATCAATTAAATAATATGAAAAATCAATTTTCTCAGCCTTGCCGTTTTTATTGATAAGTGAGTATGTTCCCAGAGTGTTGCTGCCGAAATGAATATCAGGTTCAAATGCCCGCCTGTTCATCTTGTACCATCGCCCGATAAGCATAATTTTCAGAAGGCTGTCACTCTGCGGGAAACCATCATGCAGTATTGAGTACGCTTTTGTCAACCTTAGCGGAGTAAGATCTGAATCATTGGCAATAATTTCCTTACGGAATGGATCAAGCCGCAGTTCGAAGAGTATCTCATAAAACGCACTAAACATTTTGCAATTTACATCTTCTTTTAAAAGTGCACATGCAAGATTGTGATGAGCGGCAATAAAGGTATTATCAAAATCCAGTGCAAACTGAAAGTACTCAATTGCTTCGCCATATCTGTTTTTTTTATATAACTGATACCCCATTGCATTAGATCTGAGCGCTTTTTCTTTTCGTGGAAGAGTATCATTGGCAAATATTTCCTGAATTTTTGTCTTATTGAAATGTGAATTTGCCTTTTCAACAGGTTTTTTTACAAAAGTTTTTTCTTTTATCTTAATCAGCTCAGGCCAGTAAAACCATGCGGCTGCAGCTGCGGCGATTGCAAGGCAGCAAAATACAATTAAAATTATATTTTTTTTAGAAGCTCTCATAAAATAGTAGCTCAAAAATAACAATTCACATATTCAACAATGTTTCATCAACTCTTTAATATAGGTTGATATATAACCGTTTGCAAGTTGAAGATAATTTGCCATGACAGATATTTTTATAATATTAAAATGTTTATTAACTATAAATAACAGCTTTTTCTGATTTATAAATCAATGGTCTTATTATTGATTATAATTAAATCAAAATAAATCGTTTCTTTTTTTTACGATTTTTATTAATTTAATGTCACCTTGTATTCATAAAAATTGTAATATCTCAGGGTAATCAAAAACCGGGTTGTTCATATTGAATTTGAAAACTATTATTATAACCATTTTCTGCTTCGGACCATTGTACTTCTCTTTTGGAGAATCTTATTTACAATTCGAAAATGCAAGAGGCATGCTCATTGATGCACGGGATTTAATCTATAATTTTGATAATAATGACAGCATTATTGAACAACATCTGTTAAACTGTAAACGCACATTTAATTCACTTGGTAACAAAAAAGACAGGCTGCTCTGGACTGCGCAGGTAGAATATTTTGAAGGACTCTTTTTTTTAAAAAAGGAGTTGAAAAAGGATGCTGACCTGCACTTTAACGAATGCAATATTATTCTAAACAGATTAATTAAAGAGTGTGGGGAATGCAGTGAAGCGTACTCACTGCTTGCAGACTCACACATTCAGATAATGCTCCAGAAAGGGCTTGCATATCAAATCCTGAATGGGCAAAAAATAAAAACCTTACCTGAAAAAGCCATTAAGCTTGATCCATCAAATGTACCTGCATATCAATCTCTGGCCATATATCTCATGAATGCCCCTGAAGCATTTGGGGGGGGAATTCATAAAGCTATTCAAATTCTTGTAAATCTTAATAGTCAGGATAAAAGTGATATGTTTAAAATTTACTATCTGCTTGGCAATGCTTATATGAAAATTCATGATTCAATACTTGCAACAAAATATCTGAAAATGGCCCTTACTATTTATCCTAAAAATCAATGGGCTGAAGCAGATCTTCAGATTGTCAAAAAACAGATGAAAAATAAATATAATTAAAATTTTAAAGATTACAGAAAACGCTGTCTCTTTGTATCAATGAATTTTTGTTTATCTCAAGATAATCTGTCTTTCAGGTTAAACTTCTCATTAAAGGAGCAATTTACATGGATTTCTGTCCCTGCGGTTCACTTAAACCATATCAAAGCTGCTGTGAACCATATATTTCTCACTCAACAAATGCCCCGACTGCCGAAGAACTGATGCGTGCCAGATATACTGCTTATGCAAAAGGCGCAATTTCATATATTCTTGAAACTACTCTTGAAGAGAAAAGAAAAGAATGCGATGAAAAGGCAATTCGTGACTGGTCTGCCAATTCACAGTGGCATCAGCTTGAAATAGTATCAACCACAAATGGAAAAGCTGATCAGACAGAGGGTACAGTTGAATTCATTGCACACTTTACAGAGTTTGGTGTTAAAAAAAGTCTTCATGAAAAAGGTATTTTCAGAAAAGTAAATGGTCAATGGTTTTATATTGATGGAGAAATTCAGAAATCAAAACCATTTATAAGAGCAGATCTGAAAATTTCAAGAAATGATCCATGTCCTTGCGGCAGTGGTAAAAAATATAAAAAATGTTGTTATAAAGAATAATTTTAAATACTTGATAAGTACTCATTTATCAATAATTTATCGTATCCATTCATAGATAAATGAGTACTGTTTTTTCAATATATTGTATCTGATTCAAAGCAAATCCCCATTATAGATGGTTTTAACAAAAAGCCCCGACAGGTAATTATTTGTTTAATTTTAATAGAATAAACGTGTTAATTATTATCGCGTTATATAGATTAGAGATGTTTATTTAGAAACGTTATTATGTTAAACTCTTGTTTTACGCTGTTTAGGTTTACTCGTATGCCGCAATTGTTCCGATCGATTATCTGTATTTTGTTTTTTATCTCAATTATTACCCGGATTTCTCAATCTGAAGAAAAATATCTGACTCAATTTGAAATCGACTCAATAATCGATAATACCCTGCTTGACTTCAGCAATCTGTCTGATTCTTCAAATAAAAAAACACAAGCCTCAATTATTCAAAATGCAAAAAGTATTTCAGCAAAACTTCGATCTTTTGCCCAAAATGATATTAATAAAAAATATATACTTACAAAAGTAATTGAGCTTGAGTATCAGACATACCTTGAAGAACATAGTTTGACTCTTGAGAAAACATTGTGGAGAAAAAATCAGGTAAACAACATTATAGATGATTTTAACAGAATAATTTCTTATACAAGACCTGATTTCATTTATCTGAATGATTTAAATGATCAACTTTCAAAACTTGATTCATCTCTGGCTTGTCAAACTTCGAAGTTGTTCATCAGCAGAGCAGAATCATTTCATACTTTACTTCCGGATCTTATAGAGCAGCAGCTTAAAAACAATCATGTTGACAGTGCATATAATGAACTGGCATACTGCCATATACATTCGGTTTTTTTGAACTTTTCACCTGCAGATCTTGCACTTATGGAAGCAAAGTTTATTTCCAATACATCCATAGCCGAGTCGGTAAAATCTGTCAGCAATGGTTTTGATTCTTTAAAAAAAAATCTTGAAAACAATGATTTTTTAAGTGCACACCGTTCTGAATCTTTTATAAGGTTCTTTATTAATCTGCTGAAAAAAGAGCTTACAGCTTCTGAATGGAATAAATACTTTGTCAAGTTTCAGATTGCCATCAGTAAAATTGATATTCAGGAGGATTCATGCATATCTATTGCTCAGAAGTTGATTAATTCAGGTAGAATACTGGATGCCGGTGCTCTTATTGATACACTCGGTAAAAAAGGTGTTAATTCTGATAAAATGCTGATTATTAATAACAAACTGCTTGAATCTCTTATTGCCCAGCATCACAATCACTCTCTTATAAATATTTATTCTTATGATCCTGACACATCAGAAACAAATCCTGTGTTTACTGAATTCATTCTTGCGGCCAAATCACGGGTACTTGCTGATCGCGATATTTTATCAAAAAAGAAGGAAGAATATTCGTCTCTTACAAATATCAGTGAGGTACGTAAAGAACGGCTTTACATCTGCAGAATGCAGCAGCAGAAAAGAGACGAGATAAGAAAAAATTCTTCTTTCCAGAAAGCATATGATGAATTAGTCACTATTTTTGCCTTTCTTGAAAAAGATTCAGTCGCACATGCAAAAAAATATTTTGAAAGTAACAGAAAACTTCTCTCAGACAATCTTTCAGCGGAAGATCTTTCGAAACTTGAATCTGTTCTTATAAGTAAAACTCCTTCTGCAGATACCATTATTCATAATTAACTGCATTCCGCAGCTTTTTTCTGATAATCAGACCAGCTGCAGAATGCCGATTACAACTTTACAATACTAAACAACTACTTTTTAAGAATCTCCGCCAGATCTTCATCCGGGGTTTTTATCGGCATAATATTAAACTTCTCAACAAGAAATTTTAAAATATTAGGTGTTACAAATGCCGGCAGTGTCGGTCCAAGCCGGATATTTTTTATTCCAAGAGATAAAAGCGAAAGTAGAATAACTACTGCTTTCTGTTCATACCATGACAAAACAAATGATAACGGCAGATCATTGACACCACACTTGAATGCATCCGCAAGTGCCAGTGCTATCTTGACAGCAGAGAATGCGTCATTACACTGACCGACATCCAGAAGCCGTGGAATTCCCCCGATATCACCAAGATCAAGATGGTTGAATCTGAATTTACCACAAGCAAGAGTCAATATAACAGTGTCTTTTGGTGTTTTTTCAACAAACTCTGTATAATAATTTCTGCCGGGTTTTGCACCATCACATCCTCCGACAAGAAAGAAATGTTTGATCGCCCCGCTTTTAACTGCCTCAATAACAGCCGGCGCAACGCTCAGTACAGCATTTCTTGCAAATCCGGTTGTCAGTGTATGTCCCTCTTTTGCAGGCAATCCGCCCAGGTCTTTTGCCTTTTTGATAACTGCTGAAAAATCATTACTTGACACATGCGTTGTTCCTGGAAATGCAACAAGTCCTGTTGTAAAGACCCTGTCGGCGTATGATGGACGGGGCTTCTGAATACAGTTAGTGGTGAATAAAAACGCTGCAGGTACATTGTCAAATTCCTTCTGCTGATTCTGCCATGCAGTTCCAAAATGACCAACCAGGTGTTTGTATCTCTTAAGTTGTGGATATCCATGCGCAGGAAGCATCTCACCATGCGTGTAAATATTCACTCCCTTCCCTTCTGTCTGCCTGAGAAGATTTTCAAGGTCAAGAAGATCATGACCGGTTACCACAATCGCCGGCCCCGCTATCCAGGCCGTTGATACTTTTACAGGCTCAGGATTTCCATAAGTTCCGGTATTTGCTTCATCAAGAATTTCCATTGTTCTTATGTTAACCTGTCCGCATTTCATGTTCAGAGCTATAAGCTCATTCATGTCAGGTTCTGGTTTGTTAAGATAAGAGAGCGCCTCATGAAAAAATTCAAATATGGCATCATCTGTTTTACCAAGCAGAAAAGCATGATCTGCATATGCTGCCATTCCTTTAAGACCAAATGTTAAAAGCTGCTGTAAAGAGCGGATATCTTCATTTTTCTGACTTTCAGGAATGGTGTGCTCCGTACCCTGAACAATCAGTTCAGACAGATTTTCTGACGGTGTAAAATTGACAGATGCCGGAGGTTCAATCAAAGTGATATTTTTTGCATGTAATTTCTTGACAAACTCCTTTTTAATTTTTTCACCCTCATAAATTTTCTTTGCAATCACTTCATTGTCAAAATTGACATTTGTAACAGTTGTAAATAAAGCCTCCATTACAAAGCGGTCAATATGCTCATCTTTAAAACCTGCTTTACGTGCTCCATGAGCAAGATAACTGATCCCTTTTATCTGGTAGATCAGAAGATCCTGAAGTGATGCGGTTTCAGGCTGCTTTCCGCATACTCCTGCAACACTGCACCCTTTTCCCTGTGCTGTCTGTTCACACTGATAACAAAACATACTCATTTGTACTCTCCCTTTTAAGATGTATATCGAAACTGATAAATATTATTTATCTGTTAACTTTTTTCAAACCCAGTTTTCACTCATTATTTCGCCATGTATTCCTATTACGATTGACTTAAGCGTAATCTTTCTTGATGCCTGAGACAATGCTTCCTGTGCAAGCCTTAAAAGTCCGCAGCAGCAGGGAACCTGCATAATTACAACTGTCAACGTGTTGATTTTTGCAATATCGACAAGCTGTTTTATTTTTTCTGCATATACTTCCTGATTTTCATCCAGTTTTGGACACGCAATTGCAAGAGTGTGATGTTTTAAGATATCGCTGTGAAAATTACCCATTGCAAATGCCACACAATCAGCGGCAAGTACAAGATCGCTGTTCTTATAATGGGGCGCCTGCGGTGCGATAAGATGCATCTGTACAGGCCAATGCGACAGCTGCGACTCAGCATTATTACTTGTATGGTTAGAATCGGAATCCACTTTCTTAAAAGCCATTGACCGCGATCCCGGACATCCTGTATGTAAACTTCGAACATCATGTGTCTCTTCAGGTATTTCAATATTATAAATTTTTAAATAATCAATTGCCTGATTGTAATACTCATCCTGATTGTGACTTTTCAGATGATGTAAATGTGCTTTTATTGTATTTGTACCGGCTTTTACAATATTTCCCATAACCTTTATTTCATCATAAGCAATTGCATCACGTTCCTCTATGGAGATCGCACCTTCAGGACAATGACCCATACATGCCCCGAGTCCGTCACACATCAGATCACTCACAAGTCTTGCTTTTCCATCAATAATCTGTATTGCACCTTCCGGACAATTTGGAATACACTGGCTGCATCCGGTGCATTTTGTTTCATCAATTGTTATAATTTTTCTTTTCATGATACCTCCATTTTACTG
>Ga0066602_10002325_pt1 | contig 11371 bp, 7 predicted proteins | sample Higcelweek5metaG_FD_59481 | JGI IMG/M metagenome (GOLD analysis project Ga0066602, IMG submission 59481) | Freshwater pond sediment microbial communities from the University of Edinburgh, under environmental carbon perturbations - High... | ecosystem: Environmental > Aquatic > Freshwater > Pond...
ACTTCCGGAGGGTACGAGGCTTCTTGACTTCTATTCCGGCGTGGGAACTTTTTCCGTTTTCGCAGGATCCCGTTATAGGGAGACCGTGCTCGTCGAGCATAATAAAGAGGCGCTCGCGATGGCGGAAAAAAACCTCGCGCGGCACGACGGACCGGTAACGCTTTGCGCCGTCAGCGACGAGCGCTGGCCCAGTCATCCCGCCTCGCGCCTCGCGTACGACTGCGCGATCGTTGACCCGCCCCGGCAGGGAATCGGGAAAGCTGCGCTGGAATGGTTCGCGGCCTCAAAAATCCCCGAGCTGCGCTATGTCTCCTGTGATCCCGTCACCTTCGCGCGAGACGCCGCGCGCCTTTGCGCCTCGGGTTTTACCCTTGACGACGTTACCCTGCTCGACTTCTATCCGCAAACGAGCCATATCGAGACCTTCGGGGTATTCAGGCGATGATTGGCCGTCCTGCGCGCGCGCGCGCGATCCTGACTATACTTACCCTTTTGTCCGCGGCGGTATATGCCCTTGAGCCCGAGTGGGTATCCGCGCTCACGGCTGACCCTATCGCGGGTCCCGTGGTCGCCGGGGGCAACGTGTATCTCGTCCTCGATGACCGCACGGTCGATTGCCTTTCCCCCTCCGGCGCGTATCTCTGGCGAAAGCCTCTCTCGGGAAAGCCCGCCCCGTTTCTGGGCGTTTTGGCTTCAGGCCAGGTGCTCGTGTGCTCCGAATCCGGCGTCATCTCCTCATTTAATGCAGACGGGAGCTTCCTCTGGAGAATGTCCGGTTCCGGTACGCCCGCGTTTCCTCCCCTTGAGGGTCGCGACGGGCGGGTTTTTATCCCCTTTAATAACCGAATTGTCTGCGTGTCTCCCCAGGGATGCGTCAAATGGGCGCTCCGCCTTGAGGAACCGATTACCCAACCCCTGTCGGAGACCGGCGACGGCGACTTAATCGCCGTCGGAGGGCTTACCTTGTTTAGGATTTCGCCCTTTGGGGAGCTTCTTGAACGGACAGTGCCGGAAGAATCCATCCGAGTCGTCTTTCCGATCCCGGGCGGCTACCTTACCGGTTCTTCCTCGGGCTCAATCCGGGCGTATGACGTTCGCGACGGACGCTCTGGTGGCACGCGTCCCGCAACCGAATGCATTTGGAAGATATCGACCCCCGCGGAACCGCTCGCGTTCGCCCTTCTCGAGGGTACGGTCGTCGCGATCCACGCGGACGGGATCGCGCGCTCCTGCAACGTTACCGACGGCGTTCCCCTGTGGTCGCAGTCGACGGGAGTATCCGGCGCTTCCGGGGCGAGAATCCAGTGGGATTATGGCCAATATACCCTGAGCCTTCCCGGTTCCCTCTGCGCCCTTTCCTCCGGCGGGAAGGTAATTTGGCAACGATCGATCGGCGGACTATCGTCGGCGCCCGTTATCTCCGACGATGGTCGCATGTACGCGTATACAACCGGATGGAGGCTCTCCTGCTATCTCCCGGAAACCCGCATAAAAAGGGAAAAAAAACACCGTAAAAACGAAAATTACGGTATACTTAACGGGAAATCGACGGTATTCGGTATATCGTTTATGAGCGATTTCGCCCAAAACGCCGATTTTTTCGATCGAGTTGAGCGCGATATCTCGGCCGGTACCGTTGGCTCGCGCGAAGTCGAGTACGCGCGCCGTTTGGCGGAGATACTTTCCGGCGACGACGGCACGGGGTTTGGCGGCAGATCGATTACGGGCGCCGAACGCGGCAGGGCCGCGAGCCTTCTTGGGCAGCTCGGATCGTCAGAGTATCGCGATATCCTGCTGCTCGCGGCGCATGGATCGGATGACGAGTCCCTGTCGATCGGCGTTTTATACGGGATTGGGGCGACTGGCTGCGATACGGACGGCGCCTCCTTAACGGCGATCCGGACCGTTTCCTCGGAGGCGGGGTTTTCCAACGACATGGCGCAGCGCGCCGCGATCGATGCCCTGTACTCGGTTTTGCGGTATTCCGCCGGGGAGATCGCGCGCGAGGGCGCGCGAACGCTTTCGGCGTACCTTGGTCCGCCCTATAGCGCGGATGTTCAGAATCACGCGCGGAAAACGCTTGGCGATATACTAAAGTAATTGTTGGAGGCATCGGATGAAGAAAATCGCGGCACTCTTGATGGCGGCCCTATGCGTCGCGTACGTATCGGCGCTTGACGTCGACAGGAAAGAGATCGACACGGGCGCCGAAGGATCGGCGATCGAGTTCATTAACTATACGGGTCCACAATCCGTCATCAGCTCCGTGGAGGAGATCGAGGGAATCGGCAAGAATCTCGGTTCGCTCATCGTCTCGAGCGGCACGGTCGGCGATCGGTCTCGCTATTACGTAATCCATGCCGTCGACGCTAAGGTGACGACCGGCCTGGACGCCGATATCCTGATCCTCGGCGAGGGCGTCGGCGTTGACCATATCGATAACCTCAGGCGCATAATCTCCGCCTACCTGTCTTCGGCGTACGGTTATTCCAAGAAGGACTCCTCGACGCTCGCCACGTTCATTACCGTGTATAACGCCGTGTATCGCGGTAAAATCGATACCTTCAAAACGCGATACAAGCCCGTCGTAACCGGTTATCTCGCGGCCGATAAGGTCGGTCTTTCCGTTCTTTACAGCGATTGGCCGGGAAAGAGCCAAATCGTGATTCCCCTTTCCGACGCGCGTCTCTCCGGCACCTTAAGCGCCATCGACACGAGCGCCGTTTCGGGCAAGGACGTCGTTACCAAGATGCGCGAGGATAAGGACGCGGGTATCGACACGAGAAAAGACATGGTGGACCTGAAGGAACGCGAGAGCGACCAGGCCCAGAAACGCGCTGACACCGCCCAGCAACAGTCCGCGCAGGCAAAGGCCGATCAGACCACGAAGAAACAGGAACTGACCCAGGCGCAAAAGGAAGCCGAGACCGCGAAGAAAGAAGCCGAGACCGCGAAAAAGGAAGCGGCCGCAAAGCCGGACGATAAAGCCGCGCAGGAAAAGGCAAAGACGGCGCAGGCGACCGCGGACGAGAAGGCGAAGGAAGTTACCAAGAAGCAGGACGAGGTGCAGAAAGCCTCCGACGAATCCGCCAAAAAGGAAGAGGCGGCGAAGGTAGACCAGAAGCTCGCGGATACCAAGCAGAAAGAAGCCCAGAACGACCGCAAGGAAATCGCCTCGGACGTACAAAAGCAGATCGAGGAGGAACGTAAGGAAGCCAAGGCCGGGGGCGAAGCGGCTCTTGCGTCCGCCCTTCCGGGATATATGCTGAAAATCGTGGACGAAAAATCGATGCTCGCTGAGCTCGTCGTCCTGGACCTTAACAACGGGCGGGAGCTTAAGAAGTCCGGGATTAATTCCATTCGCGGTCGCACGATGATCGACTCTGACGCGGGAATCGTCGCCATCGCCGGCAAAAAAGGCGGAAACGCCGCGATTCGATTGGTAACGATCGATAGAGATAAACTGGAGATTACGGCGCAAAGCGCGGATTCCATGGCTGAATGGAGCGCCCTCGTTAAAAACGGCAACGATTACTACGCGGTCATCGAGGAACCCGGTGGTTCTTTCGTTCTTGGCCGTTTTGACGCCAAGATGGAAACGAAGGCAAAGTCGACCGTAACCGTCATGTCCGTCACGCCGATCGTCGTTTCCGAAAAAGGTCTCCTTGTTCAGGATTCGTCCGGTAAGGTTCTCATACTGAGGGCTACCGACCTGACCGATCAATCTAAATAATAGAAATAATTAATAAAGCCCCCGGAAGTTCATCCGGGGGCTTCGCTTTTATACTGGACTCAACTTCTTATTTGTGCATCGCTAACGCCGCTTCATACACCTCAAGATAGCGTTTAGCCGAGACATCCCAGCCAAATTCCTGTTCCATGCCGCGTTTCTGCATCGCGCGAATATGATTCTTTTTATTGTACCAGGCGTATGACGCCCAACCGACGGTATCGTAAATGCTTTGCGGAGTCAGGGTATCCAATATGAACCCCGTTCCCTCGCCCGTCTGCTCGTTGTAGTTTTCAACTGTGTCGGCTAATCCCCCGGTTCGGCGGACGATCGGCAGGGTTCCGTAGAGCAAGGAATACATCTGATTCAGCCCGCAGGGCTCGTATCGCGACGGCATCAGGAAAAAGTCGGAGCCCGCCTCGATCAGGTGGCTCAAGCTTTCGTCGTACCCGATGTACGCGCTGAAATTCGGGAGGCTTTTATTAAGCGCCGATAGCTCGTTCTCGCACCAGGCCTCGCCTGAGCCCAAAACGACCATTTGCAGCTTGATCTCGCTGCAAATGCGGGCGGCAGACCCATACGCGGGACCGAACAGTTCCGAGACCCCTTTTTGATCCGCGAGGCGCGTCACGATACCGACTATCGGTACGTCCGGATCGACGGGAAGCCCCATCTTCTTTTGCAGCGCTTCCTTGTTCACGGCCTTTTTATCAAGGGTCTTCGCGGTGTAGTTCGCCGCGATCAATGGATCCTTCGCGGGGTTCCATATCGTCGTGTCCACCCCGTTTAATATACCCGAAAGGTCGGCCGTTCGATACCGAAGTATCCCGTCCATGCGGAAGCCATACTCGGGGCGCTGAACCTCGCGCGCGTAGGTCGGCGAGACGGTGGTCAGCTTATCCGACGAAACGAGCCCTGCCTTCAGGAAATTCATGCGGTCCCAGTCCTCGAAGCCCGCGGCGTAGAAATTGTCCCAGCTGAGCCCGGTATACGGGAAAAGATGCTTCCCGTACACGCCCTGGTAGCCGATGTTATGGATCGTGAACACGCTTGCGGTATGCGCAAACTCGCCCTGCCGCTCGTTAAATCGGAGGAGTATCGGCGCGAGGGCCGCGGCCCAGTCATGCGCGTGAATGACGTCGGGGATCCACTGGATTTTGCGGCATAGCTGAAAGGTCGCGTGACCGAGCAGCGAAAAGCGCTGCGGGTTATCGTTGAAATCTGTCTCGCCGGGTACGCCGTAAATTCCGTCGCGCCCATAGCTTTGCTCATGGTCGATGAAATACACGGGAACCTTGGAGCCGGGAAGCACTGATTCGTACACGCCGGTCCATATTTCCTGATACCCGGGATGAACGCCCATCGGACCGGGGATAAGCTTGAGTTTGCTTCGGTCTATTCGATAATAACGCGGCATGACGATTCGGACGTCATGTCCCTGCTCGGCGAGCGCGATGGAAAGCGCGGAAACGGCGTCGGCAAGTCCGCCTGTTTTCGCGAAGGGAACCGCCTCGCTCGTTACCATGAGAATCTTCATCGCGTATCTCCTTCTTTAGAATTATCGCCACTCCGCGGCGGCTTTCGCGAACGCCTCGGAGGAACCGTTAATTGATGCTTCGGGAACGCAATACGCGAGGCGAAACCAACCCTTTTTGCCGAATCCCGTACCGGGTACGCCAAGGATGTTGTATTTTTTCAGATGGTCGCAAAACGCGACGTCGTCGCCGATTGAGCCGTCAGCCTCGCCGTTTTTCGGGGGGACGCGGCAAAAGAGGTAAAAGGCGCCTTCGGGCATCGCGTAAGGGATCTTCGCGCGGTCAAGTATCGCGGTCAGCTTATTCCTGCGGACGAGATAGGATGAGTAGTCCACCGGCTCGTTCCAGCATCGCTCGACGATTCTCTGAAACGTGGCCGGCGCGTTTACGTAACCGAGAATACGCGTCGTGAAGATGATCGCGTCGACGAGGGTTTTCGCTTCCGGGCAGGACGGGTTAACCGCCGCGTACCCGATGCGCTCGCCGGGAAGGCTGAGGTTTTTCGCGAAAGACGCGACGACGACCGTGTCTGGCCAAACCGGGAAGATCGGCGCTATCGCGCGTCCGTCGTACACGATCTCGCGATACGGTTCGTCCGCGATGATCGCGACCGTCCTTCCGGTCTTTTCGCGATGCGATTCGAGAATTCCCGCGAGGCGTTTGATGTCTTCTTTCGAGTATATTTTTCCGGTCGGGTTATTGGGCGAGTTGATGATGATCGCGGCGCTTTTATCGGTTAACGCCGAGGCGATCGCGTCGGTGTCGAGCGAAAAGTCCGGTGTGGTCGGCACGGGTTTCAGGACTCCGCCGTGATTCCTCGCGTAGTGGCCATATTCGGCAAAATAGGGCGCCGGCACGAGTACTTCGTCGCCCGGCTGCAAAATCGCCTTTAATACGGCATTAAGGGCACCTGCGGCGCCGATTCCCATCACTATATGGGAAAAGTCCACTGGAACGCCCTGTTCCCCGGAAACCTTTGCGGCCATCGCCGTCCTTGTCGACTGATACCCCGCGTTGGGCATATACGCGTGCAGTCCCGTCTTTCCCGATTTCGCTATATCGATAAGCAGTTCGTTAACCTTTGCGGGCGGTTCAAGGTCCGGGTTGCCAAGGCTGAAGTCGAACACGTTTTCGGCGCCAAAACGCGCTTTTAGCAGAATTCCTTCTTCGAACATTTTACGGATAAACGATGAGGAATTCATCAATTCTTTTATATTTGGAGAGACGGACATGCTGGCGCTCCTTGTTGTAATACTTGAATCATGATATCACAATGCGTTTCTTTTGTAACTATAAACCATTGTCAAGGATTTTTGTGTATGGTATTGTGCGTACGTCCTATGTATATGCGTGAAAAGGCCTCTTGGAATATGAAGATCAGACGTTTTATAATGATTATTGCCTGCGTTCTCGGCTTTGCGGCGCTTCCCGCCGAGGACATCTATACGTCGACTTTTAACGGTAATCTGTCCGCGTCCGACATATCCAGACTCCGTTCCGGCGAGATTATCGTTCGGAACATCGGAAGGCTCGACCGGGTCTCCCTTAAGCCGGTAACACCCGACGCGACTCGCCTCCTTAACAGCCTAAAAGGCCTCAAACCCGCCTATCTCGCGGAGATCATCCGCGTGGTTCCCCGCGACAAGTCTGATTCTTTTATGAGGGGGATGACCTCCAGTCTTGAGAGCGTATCGGCCTATAGCGATATTAAGTACTATTCGGAGCGAAACAAGGTTTGGGATAAACTCTATCAATACGTTAACGTTAAGTCCGTTGTATCTTCGGCGAAAGGGTCCGACATATCCGCTTGGGGAGAGGTATATCCCTTCACTCCCTATGGATTCGATATCCATTACGAGCGCGGCGACGAGTCGTATTACTATACCTCGCTCAACAATTCGCCCCTGAAATACAGTGGCTTTACCTGCATCGAGAATGGCCGGTTCCTGACCGCGGTGTATGCTTTTCCCCGCGATGATTATATAATTGTGTATGGCGTCGGCGGCATTAACGCGCCGACGTTCCCGGGAATCAAGGAACGCATCGAACTGGCCTTTATCAATAGGGTTATTACGTTCTGTACCTTCGCCTTAACGAGTCGCTGATAATTATGTTCGTCAATGGAGATATGGCATGAATAAGAAAATCGCGCTTTTTGCGCTCGTCGCCTTACTGTCAGCGTCCGTGCACGCGCAATCGGTCATGAACCCCTCAGACTCCGTGTATGAGGATATACGCGACTGGCAGACTAAAGGCCTCGTGGGTCTCCTTCCTCAACTAAGGCCCTATCCCGCTCAGCTCGTAAAGGACGTACTCGCTAAGGTGAGCGAATCCGGATCCGCCGTCGACGCGAATCGCGCGCGCTATCAGTCGGAGCGACTGTTCGGCAAGCCGATCGTCATTGGCGTCAAAGCCGAGGGTACCATGCTCGCGGGAACGGGCGAATCCGCGAAACAGCTCGTCGGCGGTATATTCGCCGCCGGGCACATTGAGCCGATAGACCTTACGTCCATCGAATTCGACTTTAATATCCTCGCCTCCAATAAAAGCTTTTCCACCCTCATTGCGCCCGCGCACGAGAAAACCTCCTATGATCTCGTCGACGATCCGATGACGATTTCCTCGTCGATCCCTATTTTCGGTTACTTCCTGGGGAACGCTTCCGCCGCGTTCGGAACCTCGGAGGCCTATATCCAGGCGGGACTAAACCGCTCATCCTGGGGCGATTTCATCGATGACGGAATCGTCGTTTCCCCGGACGCCTTTCATATGGGCAATTTTACCGCGGCGCTCAATCGCGACACCTGGAATTACGGGCTATCGATGTTTTGCCTTTCCGCGACGACCAATGGCAATGGCGGCTTTTATCCCGAAAAGTTCCTCGTGCTCCATTCGATCACGGCGGCACCCGCGCCCATTCTCGAGATTACGTTTTTCGAGAACATCGTCTATGGCAAGCGGATCGAGCCCCTGTACCTGGTTCCCGTCGTGCCGATGATGATCAGTCAGGGAATGGCGGGGTTCAACGAGGATAACCTCATGATGGGCCTTTCCCTCAAGGTTAAGCCGATCAAGGGACTCGCCTGGAGCACCGCCGTCATGATGGACGACATGAACCTTAACGAGTTCATCAAGCTTGACTTCAACACCCAGATCAAGCTCGCGGGCCAGACCGGCATCGTGTGGACCCCCGAAAGCGCGCTCGTTTCCTCTGTATCCCTCGACTACACCCTGGTGATGCCTTACATGTATACGCATTCGTCAAACGATACTGAGACTGATCACTTTTCTGTCGTGAATTACCAGAACTACACGAACCGCGGCTATGGGATCGGCTCCCAGCTCAACCCGAACTCGGACAGCATCGCCCTTAAGACTACGGTCCGTCCCTTCGACAGCCTTCAGCTAAAAATCGCCGCGGCGTTCATCCGCCACGCGAACGTCAACGAGTCCCTTCCGGACGATGTTGCTCAGAGGTACCTTGATGCCGCGAACGGGGATTATCATTCTGACGGCGGGATCAATAACTACCCAGAACTAGACGAGCAGTACATTAAGTTCGCTCGCGAGAATCTCCTGTTCCTGAGCCAGGAAACGATGGAGTACACAATCCGCGGTAGTATCGACGCGAGCTGGGAACTTCCCCGCGAGGTATGGGGTCAGATATCGCTGACCGCCGCCTGGACCTGCGAATACATTATCAATTACGGCGTGGATAGGGATATGTATCCCTCTAGCGTGACAACGCCCGCGGCGGCTAAACAGGCATGGAAAGATAATCTGAAAAACGTTATGAATAATTATGTATCGCTTGGATTGAAGTATTCTTGGTAAGCGGCCAAGGCCAAACGCCAAGAAAAGGGGATATTGATGGTAAAGGAACTTCTAGTCCTTTTTATCGTTTTTCTATCGGCCGCGGTTTCGGTCGCGACCGTTCTCTTCCTGACTAAGAAGTTTAACCTCTATGATAGCATAGACGAGCGGAAGATACATACCGGCAACGTTCCGCGCCTCGGCGGCGTTGGGATTTTCATCGGATTCCTTATAGGAGTTATCCTTTTTCAGAGTCTTTTCGACGCTTCGCTACTCGGAAACAACCTCTGGACCCTCGCGTGCGGAAGCGCCCTGATTTTCATCATGGGCGTATGGGACGACTTGAGCCCGTGGAAGGCACGGCTTAAGCTACTCGCACAATGCGTCGCCGCGGTTCTAGTCCTGTGCGGCAATTTTACCTTTTCGCGCATCACGTTCGGGTATTTCGATTTCGTATGGGAGATGGGAATCTGGAAATACCCCCTAACCTTCGTGTGGATAATCGGCGTCACGAACGCCTTCAACCTGATAGACGGCCTCGACGGCCTAGCGGGGGGGCTTGCGATACTTTCGTCCGCCGCGTACGCGATCTATTTCGCCAATTACGGCAATATGCCGGCTATGTTTATCTGTCTCCTCTTAGTGCTTTCGGTGAGCGGCTTCATGATTTTCAATGCGCCCTTCCCGAAGGCAAAGATATTCATGGGCGACGGCGGCAGTCAATTCCTCGGCTTTGTGCTTTCCGTGCTGCCTCTTATGCACAACGCAAGCGACGGCTTCGCGACGATCGCGTTGCCCTACGCGGCAGCCATACTGATGATTCCTCTCTACGACATGATCGCCGCGATCTGGCGAAGGCTTCGGGAGCGACGTCGCATCGATAGCCCCGACCGCTTTCACCTTCACCATAAACTGATTCTGATGGGGTTCTCCCCGCGCGAAAGCCTGGTAATAGTCCTGTTTTTTCAGGTCATTATCTGCATATTCGTGTCCTGCGCCGTCTGGATCCACGGAATCTTCGCGCCGATACTTCTTTTCGCGGTGTATTTAATGGGACTATTGTTCTTCGCCATAATTCATTTCCGTAAAAAGGAAATCCTTTATAAAAGCGACCAAAATCCGGAGCGTCAATGAAGCGTTTTGTCATCATCGCACTGTTCCTTTCGGCGTTCTCAGGCGTCGTTTCTGCCGAAACCTCGCTTCGATACCGCATCGATGGCGTCGCGTATGATCTGGACGGACGCACGCGGTCGTATGCCCTGTCCCGAGCGGTCAAAATCGATACGGCCGCGGTCTTCGAGTCCGAGGAAGCGATTAATCTTTATATTGACGATATTCTTACGCAGTTGAGGAATCAGCGAGTTCTCGATAGCGTCGATATGACCCGGACTTTCGGCGAACCCGACTCGGAGGGAATCGTTCCCGTAGCGCTTACGATTAAGGCAGTCGATACATGGAACATCATGGCGGTTCCCTACCCTAAATACGACTCGAACACGGGTTTTCAGCTCAAGCTAAAGCTCAAGGACTTTAATTTCTTTGGCTCGATGCAACCGCTTACGATGGACGTTATTTACCGAAATGACGAGAATCATCTCACCCATTTGGGCGGAACGATGATTTTCCAGATTCCGTTTCGCATGTACGAACATGACATGGTTTGGAACGTTGACGCGTCCGTCGACGTTCCGATCGGGGACGTCCCCGAAATCCATTTTACAACATCGCTCGACGTTATATTCCCGGTGAACCCTATCGTCGAGTTTCACGTCGGCGTGAAACAGGGTTTTGCGCTCAACGATCGCGATGATAACGACGTAAAATACGCGGATGATCCGAACTATTTTACCGAGATCGTCTACGCGAACATGCCCGTCTTACTCTACGACTTCGATGAATTCGGCAAGGCGTACTGGACGCCGTCGCTGTCGTTGACGAGCAATTGGGAACCAAGCGGGATGCAGCATCCGGACCTCATGGGACCCGATATCGCGATCGCCCATGCCCTTTCGTTCGGTCGCGTTGACTGGACGGGCAATTTCCGCGACGGCATGATGCTTTCGATAAAGAATTCCTACACATACGATTTCAGCAAGCCCAGTTACGTAGCGCCAGAGATCGATTGGGCCGTGCAGGGATACAAGAGCGTCGCGGGAATATTCGCTATAAACGGTCAATTCTCCGGATATTCGCGGTTTGACGGTTCCGACAAGACAAACGCGGCCGCAACCCTTCGCGGCATAAGCGACGACCGAATTAAGTCCGATCAAGTCATCATGCTTAACGTCGACTT
>Ga0066602_10002328_pt1 | contig 11356 bp, 20 predicted proteins | sample Higcelweek5metaG_FD_59481 | JGI IMG/M metagenome (GOLD analysis project Ga0066602, IMG submission 59481) | Freshwater pond sediment microbial communities from the University of Edinburgh, under environmental carbon perturbations - High... | ecosystem: Environmental > Aquatic > Freshwater > Pond...
TCAAAAAGTTTTATTAAAATTTTTAGTGCAGGGCGGCAAATTGCAGATTTAAAAGACAGCATGTTTTTAATTAATCAGGCAACAACTTTATTTGAGGCACAAAACATTTATCCTTTAATTGTGGAGAATTCAATAAATATTACTTATGATTCAACTTTAACGGATTTTATTTTTAACAATGTTTATTTAGCTTATTGCGAATATATAAGAGTAATTTTTAAGAAATAAAAAAACAAAATGAAAACAAACACATTAGAACAAATTATTGAAATTTTACGCAAAAGCAAACACCCCTTTTTATACTTGTATTTGCGCAAAAACTCATTTGAAGCCCCTTTTGTTGGTTCCTTTGAATGTGAACCATTGCCGGACGGTTCAACATTAGAACAAAAATTAAACGCTGCTGAAACTTGGCTTATTAACTTTTTAGAAACAAGTTTTGAGGGCGAAAATACTTTTTTGATTGAAATGAAAATGCACACGCGCGCAAATGGAAACGGAGTCATTGGAGCTTTATCCTTTACTTATGGAACCGCAAAAAATCAAGGAATAAACGGAATTGAACAAACAAACAACAATATTTACAGCCCGGCAAGTTTGCAGGCATTGGGCTACATTCCGGAGTCAGAAGTCAATTACAGACTTTTAAAACAAGAGTTGAATTTTAAAGATTTATTGCACCAAAAAGAATTGCAGGACTTAACCAAAGAATATAAAGAAACTTTGGAATCGGTTAAAGACCAATCAAGTCTTTGGACACCCGAATCAATACAAAGTTTGATAAAAGAAATTTCAGGAATCGCCGGTGTTTTGTTAAACAAAAATAAACCGGTTGAAATTGCAGGAACGACACCGGAACCGGAAAAAAAACAAACTGCAAAAGATGTAATAATAAACAAGTCAGTTGAAAAATTACAGAATTTCAATTTAAACGAAATAGTTGTAATAAATAAACTGATTGACGATTTTAAACAAACTATTGAAAACAACAGATTAAAATCTGAACAAAAACAAACAGAAGAAACAAAAACAGAACAAGAAACTAAAAACGAAACAAATGAATAAAGAAGAGATATTATTAATCCTTAGTACATTAACCGAGGATAATTTAAAAAGTCTTTTAGAAGTTACAAACATATTTACAGAAGAGGAGTTAAAAAAAGTTGTAACAAAGATTAAAGAGGGTAAAAACGTAAAGAAATTAATTTTAAACTATTTATAAATAAATTTTAAATTTTAATACAATGAAAAAACCATCAAAACCGGGCTACAAAAAAGCCCCTAAAATGCCAAAAGCAGGCGCAAGCACTCAAAGTTGGGATAATTTTAATAAAAAAATCGAAGAGATTAAAAAGCACAATGACAAACTTTCAGCAGAATACAACAAACAAATGAAAATGTATGAAACTGAAATGAAGAGACGCGAAAAAATTAAAGCAAAAGCAAAAAGCGGACTCGGTGCAATAAAATAATTCGTTTGTTTCATATTTTGTTTAGTCCGGTATTATATGCCGGACTTTTTTAAAACTTTTTAAATTATTAATCATGAGTTTGCGAACGATTAAAAATGTTGCAATTGGAGTCGGTGTTACCGGTATAGTTGCATATTTATTGGGCTTTTTTAAAGCAAAAAATAATAATGATTCAGAAAATCAGGAAGAGATTCAGGATGAATTAAATACTGATAACTTAAGTTATGCTCAAACATGGTACACCAACGCGGCTACATTATTAAGAGAGGCAATGGACAGACAGGGAACCGACGAGTCGGCAGTTTTGGGAGTCTTGTCATTGTTGAAAAATAAAGACGATTGGAATCAGCTTTATTTAAAATTTGGTAATTATTTGCCCTCTCCCTGGTCATGGAATGCCGGACAATTGGACACCGGCGACCTTACAGAATGGTTGATTGAAGAGCACGACTCAGCAGAATTAAAAACAATAAGAGCAATTTTATTAAAAATTCAAGTTACTATTTAACATGAATAAAAAACTACTCTTTTTTATTCCGGTAATTCCGGCGGCGGTCTGGTTCAATGTGCCACGGTTAAGAATTTGGCTACTTGCTAAAACTTACGTTGGACAGGAAGAGATTCCGACAAATGCCGGTTTTGCAAAAAAAGCATTTGAAAAAAAAATGATTGCCGCGGGCTTTGTTGCTACTTTTGATTGGTGCATGTTGTTTGTTAGAATGGTTTTAAAATCTGCTTTGTATGGTAAGAAAAAAGATGAAATTTTGCAACTTATCACAGCCGCAACACAAGGGAGTTATCAAAATTTATTAAATGCAAAACTAAAATATATAAAGTACACACAAAAACCAAAGCCCGGCGATATTGCTTTTTATAAATGGTTAAACAATCCATTGCATGGACACGCCGAAATTGTGAACACCGTTAATTTAAAAGACAAAAAATATACATCAATTTCCGGCAATTCGGAAATAAAAACCGGAGTGCAGGGCGTTGCAATTCGCGAGCGCGATTTAAATTTTAGCTATAAAAATAATTTTTGTTTATTAGGTTTTATCAGAATAGAATAGTATTAATTTAAAAATCATAAATCATGTTAGGAAAAATTTTTAATTACAGAAAAAACGACAAGTTTGTTGAACTTACGATTCCGAGCGGTGCAAAAGTTATTTTGCAGACACCCGGCAAAAAAAACTTAATTTCTGTTTTAGCGAGTCTTTTTGCAAAAACAAGCGACACACAAAAACTACCGGTTGACACTTTTACAACTGCACAACGCAACGCTTTAACCGGCGTTAAAATTGGCACAATCATTTATAATAGTACAGATTCATTTTTTCAGATTTTTGACGGCACGAACTGGATTAATATCTGGGGTAATACAGGACTCATAAGTAAAATTATTTCAAACGAAAATACAATTGCATTATTTGCCGCCGCAAGTGCAGGATATACATTTGAACAAGGCGACTTTATTGTTGTAACAAATGCCGGCACCGTAACAATTTATATGTATACAGGTACATTAAAAACAGACGTCGCAAATTATTTAGTTATAGATATTAGTAAAATTAATTGGGCAAATATTTTGAACATTCCAAAACCATTAACTGAACTGATTAATTCTGCAACTGTTTATGATATGGAGGCGACTCCGGTTATAGCTGCAAACTTTGCGACTCGTAGTTTAAAAGACATGAGCGACAAAGAAGTTTTAAATTGGCATCAAAAAGCCCTTTTAGACACAACAGGGCAAAATTCTGTAAGTTGGAACACAAGACTATTGCAGGATAATTTAGGCGTTCAGTCTGTTGAATGGGAAGAAAGAAAATTAAAAGACGTTACCGGAGCCGAAAATTTGAATTGGTCTGAACAATCAATCAAAATACCCGGTTTACCAACATACGCAGACAACGCTGCTGCACTTGCAGGCGGTTTAGTTGAAGGACAATTATATGTGACGCCTAATCGTGAGGTAAAAAGTGTTATTGGAACTTATGAGGGAGTTAAAAGGTACAAAGCTTTAATTTCACAACTTGCACCAATTCCAACTCAAACATCTGGAACTTTTACAGTCGGTATGATTATAACAATAACAACTTTTGTAGCAGGTGATGATTTTTCTAATTGGACTTTATTATCAGGCACAGAAAACACAACAGGTGCAAAATATTTAGTAACAGTTGCTGCTCCGACAACTTGGACAAATTCAAGTGATTTAGCTTATGATGGCAGCCCTTTTGTTGTATCAATTAATAGTTCTGGTATTATTGCTCCTTTTGAAAATACGCTTGGCGAAGTGCCAACTTTTGCTTATTTAGGAGTTGGTGAGTTTATTATTACTTCATTAAATGGCTTTCCGTTAGCAAAAACATATATCTATTTTGGCAATCAGTATAATGATAACACAAGTGATTGTTTATTTGTTGAAGTATCAGGTGATGGAGATCGAACAATTAATACAATTAAGTTTAGAACTTTAAATGATGTGCATAATGCAACAGACGCTTTGTTATTTTACACACCAATTTTAATCGAAGTTTACCCTTAACAAATAATAATTAAACAAACAGGCTTAACCGCCTGTTTGTTTTTAAATAAAAACATATGGAAGAAATTTTTAGTACAAACGTAATTGAACTTTTAAAATACGGACTTTTGGGCGTTTTTACTATAATCTTTATAATTGGCATTATTATGCTTTATAAAGAATTAAAAGCATTGCATAAAGAGTTTACAACATATTTGCAAACAACAAACGACAAGTTAATTGAAATTGTTTCAAAAAACGCGGCGGCACTCGATAACATGACAGACGCATACAACGCAAACACACAGTTAAATAAAAAAGTTTCAGATATGATTGAAACACGTATTGAAATTATGGACATGCTAAAAAAATGCGAAACTGAAAAGCACTAAAAATTTTCCATTAAATTAATAATATCGTTGTTTGCGGTCTGTTTAGCTATCTGAATATATTTATTTGTCATTTCCAAAGAACTGTGCCCGGCTTGGTCTCTAACTATTGCCGGGCTTATTCCACTTCTTAACATATCAACGATTCCGGTATCTTTCAAACTGTAAAACTGAATCTCTTCTTTTAAATTCAATTCCTTACGCATTTTAAACCAGAATTTGGAAATATCTTTTGGACTCGCCTTGATTAATCCGGGTTTAAATTTGCGACTAAATACAAACTCATTTTTGTTTATTTTATCAAGGTTTATTTTTTTCAAATAATATTTTAAATTGTCGGTAATTGTCAAATATCTGTAATCATTGTCTTTTGTCATATCCGGTGTTAAAATCATTGTATTTTTTTCTAAGTTAAAATTTTCGGGCTTTAATTGCATTATTTCAATAGGTCTGATAAAAGTATGATACTGAATTAAACACATTGTGTAAAATTCTATATAATTGTTATTCAATAAATAATCTTTAATCTTTGCTTTATTTTCATTATCTATTACAATACGTTTTTTGTTTTGTTTTTTCTTTTTTGTAATTGATTTAAAATAATTTACCTTACAATATAAATTTTCAATGCACCAATTTAAAAAAGTGCTCCCGAAGTCTCTATAATTGTTGAATGTTCTATTGCCAATATTCTGACTTAAATACAAGTCATTCATAAAAGAATTAATAATTTTATTGTCAAAGTTCAATATTAATAAATCCTCCATTTTATTTTTAATCAAATACTTTGTAATATTTTCAATGTAACATGAATAACTTTGAAATGTAGTTTTTTTATTTTCCTTTTTTTTCATTTCCAGAAAAATTTTAAAAACTTCTGTAAGTTTAAAAAACGCTTTTGGGGACTCCTGCTCCAAAAACGGATTCCAACCATTGTATAATTTATGATTTAAATCATGTATTAATGATTTTGCAAATTTTCTTTTTTCTAAAATATTACTTATTCTATTGATTTTAATTTTTTTACGGACTAATTTTTTTATAAATGGATTCTCAACATAGTAGCGGACGAACCAGCCGGAGTCGCACTCATGTAATTCAGCGGGCAAAAATTTAAAAATTTCAGGCATATTTTTTTAACTTTTATATTTTCAGCCAATTACAAAAACAAAAACCGAAAAATATAAAAGCAAAAAAAAATGATTTAGAACTGTCCCGGAACTGTACCGGCTTTTTAAAAAAAACGCTGTAATAATTTGAATTTAAATTTTTTACAGCGTTTATGTACCGAGAATAGGTTTCTTTTTTTACTCGTTTTGCTGTTTTTCGGTTTTTATTATTATTGTTTTTCAGAGCTTTACAAATTTAACATTTCAATTTTTGCGGTGTTACTGTCCCGATTCTGTACCGGTACAATTCAAATTTTTGTTTTGTAACTTATTTATAATTAAATTTTTGTTAATATAATATCCTGCAAACTGATTATTTTATTTTTTAATTCAGATATTTCAGACAAATATTTTATTTCTTTTATTTGTTCATTTGTTGAATCCTCAAAAAAATTAACGATAGAAATTTTTAAAACATTGCAAATTTTTTCTAAGTCTCGTATTTTTAAAGTATTATTTTTTATTGCTAAATAATAGCCTTGTTCGGTCATGCCGATTCTTTCTGTAAGTTCTTTAACAGAAATTTTATTTTTGTTTGCGAATATTTTAATTTTATCATAATTCATTTTTCCAAAAGTTTAATATATTTTTCCTTTTCAATTAATAACTTTTCTAAATAATCAACTTTTTGTTTTAAAATCTGTAATTCGTGAGTCTCTTCTGATATTTTAATAAATCCGTTGTTCACACCATTTAAAACATTTTTTGCAACTGTTTTGTAATTTCCGTCATTGTCTTTTGTATGGTTATTATCATCTTGAAAAAAAGTAACAACAGAAACATTTAAAACTTCTGAAATTTTTTCCAACATATCAACTTTTATTGATTTGTTTTTTATCATTTTATGTAAACCGGCTTCTGTAACATTTATTCTGTATGCTAAATCTTTTATTGGAACTTTTATTTGTTCCGACAATATTTTTATTTTATTATAATTCATTGATATAAAATTAAATAAAAGTTATTATAATAAAAATACTAAAAATTAGTTAAAAACTTTTGGACAGTACAAAACTAATTTATAGTTTTGCATAATAAATTTAATAATAAATTTCATTATAAACAACTAAAAAATAAAGAAAAATTATGTACGACTTAAAAACAGTATACAACGAATTAAGCCTTGAGAAAAAAAAATTACTCAGGAATGACATTTTAAAAAAATGTCATGTTTCATATCCGACCTTTTATAGCTGGTTACAGCGGGGCATAATTCCCGAATTAGAAAAGGGAATTGTAAACGAATGTATTGAAACAATTATAAAAATTACCAACTAAAAAAAATTTGAGTATGGCAAAACTAACAACTGAAAAAGCAATTAATTTTCTAAAAAACAAAATAGAAAATGATGAACTTGATGAAACCGAAATGACTGAAATTTTTGAACTCATAGAAAATGAGTGCGAAGAAATTAAAAGTTTAAAAGCAAATGTTTTAACAATCGACGATTTTGAAACAACTGAACTAATTACAGAATTAAATTCCAAAGGTTTTTATTCTGATTCTGAACTTAATTTGTTTGATGATGAATTTATTGAAACCTTTTTGCAAAATGTTGCAACACGCATTAATAATAAAGAGTTAAGGGAATTTATTGTAATACATTTTAAAATGAATTCTTATTTAAGTCATGAAAATTTTGCAAAGGACTTTTTAAAAGAAGTTGTTACAAACATTTACAACATTGATTAACAAACGAAAAAACGAAAAAATGTTAAAAAAAATTATAATTTATTCAAAAGACAAGTTTTTACTTGAAGAGGCTACACAATGCCTTAATAAGATATATTTAAACAATACGGTGCAATATTGCGGCGACTATTACAAAAACGTTTTAGATGTTAACGATTTTAAAAATGATTATATTTTTTGTAATTGTAAACTGAAAGATATTGAAACCGACGCAAAATTTTTTGTTGAATTCTTTAATGAACTAAAAATTAATTTTATCCTCCCTTTAAATTTTCAAAAGTCTTTTTATGATTTCGACGGTAATATAATTGATTTAGATAATAATAATAATTTCTACAAAGATTTTATTAATGAAATGAATTATAAAAACAACCTTGTTAAAGCATTAGAATCAGAAATCAGAAAATATAAAAACGAAATTGAGGACGAGTCAAAAATCTGGAATAAAAAATTAATTCAACAGTCCGAAAAAATTACAAAAGAAAAAGACGAATCAACAAACAACTTAAAAAACAGTTTTAGAGCCGATTTAAACATAATTAAAAAACTTTCTGTAATTCAGTCAAAACAAAATTATTCACACCGTCAAAAGGCTTTAATGTATGATATAATTGAAAATACAATTAATGAGTATTTAAATTTTTACGAAAAAACGGACGATTTACCTTTTTAATTAATCAAAGTATTAACAATTAAATTTAAGATATGAAAAAATATATTGTCATTTTTATTATTGCGCTTGCAATTAGTTTTTATTTTTTAAACGGTTGCGGTCAAGACGTTTCAGATTTAGTGACTAAACAAGAGTTTATACAAGCTCATGAAATTTTAAACAAAAAGATTGACTCACTATCTAATCAACTTGATAATGTTCAATTAATAGTTGAACGGTCAGAAAAAAGCATTGACACCATTAAATTAGAGATTAAAGATTTAAAAGATGGCCAAGAGGTCATCTATTATGAAGTTTCAAATTCTGATTTATCTTTTTGGCAACAAATATATAAGCTAAGACAAACACGAGGTTTTTAATTTAATAATCTGAAAACATGAAAAATAAAGAAGAAAAAAACGATAAAATAATGTTTCGTATAGTTTCAGTAATTGGAACAATAGTAATAATTTACATGTTAATCTGTACAATATTATGAACGATATAAAAGACATTAACACCGTACAGTTTAGAAAAAAAGACTTACAAGGAAAAAAGTTTAAAATATGCAGGTTCATACTCTTTTTTCATCCTTACGGTGTTAATTTTTTCAGAAAATTTATTTATGCAATACAGTTCTTTATTCTGGTGCCGGTTGCATTTATAATTGATTTAATTTTTTTGGTTTTGGGCTTTATTCTAAAATTTTTATTTAACGAAATTAAAAATTTATGGAGCGGAGCCAAACAACTAACAAGCAAATTATTGTATGAACTACTTAAAGCATTAATAAAACCTTTTTTAATGCTTACAAGCGTTTTTGTTTTTGCTATAATAATGTACTCTCTCTTTAAAGATATATCAATAATTCAGGGCTTTGAAATTGTTTACCAAAAACTTTTTTAATATGAAAAGAGAAAAAAAGGAAAAAAAACAAAGCAAACTATTTTTAGTTGTGTATTTCATTTTTTCATCATTTGTAATTGTCTTTAATTCAATTATGTCTTTATACGTGTTTTTTGTTTTGGATTTTTGGGAAAACAAAAAACTGTTTATAAAAGAGTTAATGTATCAAATTTTTAATTAAAACGGTATGGAAAAAGAAATATTAATTCAGTTTTTAATATTTTATCAAACAGTTAGCGGGCAGCCGGTTTTTTATAATTATAAAGAAAATGAGTTTTTAATTAAAGATAATGCCGGCTATAAAAACTTATTCGATAAAAAGGGCTTAATTTTAGATATTAGCCCCTCCCTATTGATACCAATTGAAAAAATAAAAAATGAAAATATTACAATTCCGGAAAAAATTATTTCAATAGGTTCGCAAATAGTAGGCAAAGACTTTGCAAAAAGTGCGCAAAAAGCGGGCGGAATGTGTGCAATAAATGAACAAAACGCAAACGAGAACCAGGAATTAATAAAAAAATTTGCGGGCAAAAAGCCAATAATTATTATGCCTTTTGCTCACTTGTCAGAATCTCCCGACATGCAAAAACTATGTTTAGAGCTTGAAAAACTTTTTATTCAGACATTAAAACCGGTTAACGATAGCAGAGCAATTTTAAAAATCAAAAATTTATATGATAGTGTTTTAACATATCAGAAAAAAAATGACCTTTTTAAAGTTGCTCAAATGCTTGAAAAAATGATACAGAAGAGAGCCGGACAAAAAAATATAATACAGACCAGGCAAAAAGAAATAAAAAATAAAAGGCGTAAAAAAATTATAAAATTAAGTCTTTTAATTACTTCAATTGTTTTGATTCTGTTTACAGTTCTGACCATACACCCACCCCACCGGGACTCACAAAATTATAATTATGACAGTTTATTAATTGTTTACCAGATTCAGAACAATGTGAAGTTTTGGAAATGGAGAAACGACACAATTTTAAACAGTTTGCAAACAAAAAGTTTTAATTCAGAAAATGAAATTTTAAACGAGATTAAAAAAATAAATAGTGAATTATGAAAAACGAAATTGAAGTATATAAACTTTCAGGCAAAAAAACAACTGAATATTTTGTAATAGGGCAAAATAGAGTTAAATACATTTGGGACGGTTTAAGAATAAAGAAAAAAACATTTAATCATATAACCGCAACAAAAGTAAAACAGGAATTAAAACGAATTCCGACTCTCGATTTTGTTGAATTCCTTATGAATAAAGCACAAACAACAACACCATTTATTTAAACAAATTTTTATCATTTAAACGCTTTAAATGCAATGCTTAGAAATTTAGAACTATTATTAAAAAGTTGTGTTTTTGATTTTGCTTTACTTCTGGAAGATGAAGAGAAACAAATTAATACAATACTTTGCGAAATTGAATATAAACATTTGAATTATAAAACCGATTATATAAAATTTATTGAAGAGTATAACAAAATAAGACAGACCAAATACACAGCAACACCAGAATCGAGAAACGAATATTATAAAAACGAGGGTTTATTTTCATTTCAGGAGCGTATTAATGCACTCAAAAACATTTTAACAGATACTTTTTACAAAGACAAACAAAAGATGTTGACTCCTCAATATGTATGCAAAAATGAGATTATAAACAAATATATGAATTTCACACCGTCAGCACAACCGGAGGAGTCAAGTAATAACGAATTTAAAAATAAAAATTATGACATTGAACTGTAATAATTTATATAAAGAAATTTGCACCGCTGCAAAATACTTTGTAGAAAAGCAAGGAAATAAATTTGTATTAGATTCAGAAATTGAAAATTTATATAAATTAATTTCTTTGTATTTTTCTAAAAATGAAGATTTTGAAAATTATTTTTTGGAGGCAAACAAAGGAAAAATTAAATACAACCTTCAAAAAGGTTTATTAATTTGTGGAGCTCCCGGACGTTCAAAAAGCCTGGTATTTGAAAAAGTTTTATCACATTTATTTCAACAGAATCCAGAATTAAGATTTAATAAAACAACATCGGAAAAAATTGTAAGTCAATATAAATTAACACAAGAGTCGGCAATAGACAACTATATTATTAAAAAGGTTGACGGCATAAAACACACAAATTTATATATTGACGATATAGGCACCGAGAACGCAAAAATAAACATTTTTGGAACCGTCATAAATCCGGTTTTACATTTCTTAAATTGGAGATACAGAGTATTTACAGACTTTAATAAAAAGACTTTTGCAACCACAAATTTAAATTTAAATGACATTGGCACAATGTACGATGAACGACTCAAAAGCCGGTTTTTTGAAATGTTTAATATTATAATTGTTAAAGGTAACGATTTAAGAATTAATTTAATATAAATAAAACAATTACTAAAATTTAAAACCATGGAGGAAAAAAATTTTACAAACGAAATTGAAATAATAAATCAAATTATTTCACTTATCAATAAAATTGATATTGAATCCCTTAAAGAATTAAGACATAAATTTGAAGACCAACGCAGCGAA
>Ga0066602_10002338_pt1 | contig 11332 bp, 9 predicted proteins | sample Higcelweek5metaG_FD_59481 | JGI IMG/M metagenome (GOLD analysis project Ga0066602, IMG submission 59481) | Freshwater pond sediment microbial communities from the University of Edinburgh, under environmental carbon perturbations - High... | ecosystem: Environmental > Aquatic > Freshwater > Pond...
CTCATCGTAGCCCCATCCTCTCAGGAGTTGGAGCCGCCGACAATCCCGGCGCGGTTCAGTGTCCAACTTAAATGCTGTTTGACACTCAAAACACCCGCCTGAGAGACCCACCAAACAAGGCAACTTTTAGGGTGTTATCGTCTCATTGCATGTGTATGTTGTCAAGCTAGTTCAGAAACAAATTAGTACTTTTTGTTGAAAATTTTCAATCATACGCACTGTTTGACTAATTTTATCGACCAATACAATATTAAATAATTTTATACTGCGCCGCATTTGCTCTGATAATTGTATTATATACGTAAAATATTCCACTGCCACGGAAATTAATCAATGACTAAAACATATGACATACATAAAAATTCAGTATAAAGAGAACTATTGTTGTGTAAATTATAGGAATTCAACTTAATATTGTAAAAAATTATATTTTCACTGATTACTTTTCATGATACCAAAATAATGGTAGTTTATAAAACACAAGAGGAAAGCTATGTTTCTATCTGCTATGAAGCTTAGATTTGTGGCTTTTACACATTTGTTATGCTGCTTTACTGTATTTTCTTCAGCATTTGCACAAAGTACGAGTTATAAATATGATGAGTTAGGCCGTTTGACCAGGATGGACAATCCAGGACAGGCTGTTGTTACATATGCTTATGACGCGGCGGGAAACCGTGTGCAAATTACGTCTGTGCCGCCGAACTGCACAAATCCAGATGCGTACTATTATTATAATAATCCTGATGTTCAGGCGGCAGGGGTTCATGCGCGCACACACTGGGATACTTATGGATGGCGTGAGGGGAGGCTTTCCTGCTGGCCCAATCCTTAATCATCAGGTTGGGCAATGTCGTGGTTAGTAATAGCCAGATATAACGCAGACCGTGCGCTTCCATGCGCCACGCCCTGCGGAAGCTACCAAACAGATCGAAAGCAGGAAAATGAACAAAGATTTGCACCGTAAGGCGCGAATAATCGCGCTTGCAGCACTTTGCGGTCTTTCGCAGCAATCGGTTGCGCAGGACACGCGATTCAAAAATGCTCCCGTCATCTCACCCGCGCCAGATGTCAATGGCGTCGATATGGCGTCCGGTACCTTGATGTTGGCATCGCCATTCTCGTTCAACGCTCCGGCTGCCGGCCGCCTGAACTACAGGATGACCTTCAATGGCCGGCGACTGACCAGCACGCTGAACACCTATATCGATGACGAAACCTATACGCCCTACAGCTACGACCCGACGCTGCGTCGTCTGCGGGTGCATGTGGGTGGGGCCGACAAGTATTTCAAATGTCACACTGCGGCGACCTGCACGCAGCAGCTGGAGAATGACGGTTCGTCCTTGGTGCGGGTCGCCACCGACCAGTATGTCTTCACCGACAGGGATGGTACCATCTATTCCTTCTTCCCGGCTGCCTATGAACAGGTCCCGACCCAGTGCGACGACCCGTATGACTGCAACTGGGCCGGATACAGCTTCTCCGCCTATGTGTCGGAGATTAAGCATCCCAACGGCGAGAAGCTGGTGTTCCAACCGACGCCGGTGGTCAGCCAGGGCATGATGACCCAGACCGTCATCAGCAACCTGGGCTACAAGCTGGAATTCAAGTTTCCCTATAGCTTGAATCCACCCAACCTCACCTCCAGCACCTGGCTTGCCCATCGTTCGGGGTTGGATGCCAGCCTGGAGGCGACACTTTTCCAGGGCAATACGCAGATCCGGAAAATCAGCACGACTTGGGTATGGAGCAATAATTACCAGGATGTCCTGATCACCCAGACAGACGATCTGAGCCGTCAGTACAAGGTCAATATGCATGCCGACCAGATCGCCGGGTGCAATGTCCTGGATTCGACGAACCATCGCCCGGTGACGGTAACCTCGCCGGCTAATGTTGTGACCACGGCCACCTACCACACTACGCTGCCGAGCCCGGCGCAGCCCGGTCAGGATTCATTGATGAAGAATCTCGTGCCGGTCAAAACCGTGTCGCGCGGTGGCCGGACCTGGAACTATGATTGGCGCCCGCTGGGCAAAACAGCCACCAGTCCGCTGGGTAATACGCGCTCGGTCGATATCGGCTGGATTTCGTCGCCTTTCGACGAGCCTTATAGTTCTTGCAATGTCTCAATAAGCTATTTCTCGCCACGTATCACCCGCAGCACCGACGGCCTCAGCCGACAGCAGAACTATGTCTACGACGCGAACAACGGTTACCGTCTCGCGTCAACGACCCTGCCGGAGAGCAATGGCTTGACCTATGAACATGACGCGCGCGGCAACCTAAAGAAGGTGACGCAGATTGCGAAGCCGGGCAGCAATCTCGGTAACCGGGTCATCTACGAGGCGGGATATGACGCCACCTGCACCTCGCCCGCCTCATGCAACAAGCCGAACTGGACCAAGGATGCCAAGGGCAACCAGACCGACTATACCTACAGCACGGTGCATGGCGGCACCTTGACCGTCACCTTGCCGGCACAGCCCAACGGGGTTCGGCCTAAGCAGGAGTTCACCTACACCGCACATGATACGGGAAATGGTATCCTCTATCGCCAGACCCAAGGTTCGCAATGCACGACCGGAACATCATGCACGAACATGTTGCAGGAAGAGCGATCAGTTGTTTCGTATTGGAACAATACCTTCCTGCCTAGTTCGTCGACGAAGCGCTCCGGCGATGGAGCTGTTACATCGACTGTCAGCTATTCCTATGACAATGCTGGCAACGTCAGCCAGACGACCGATCCGAACAGCAACGTAACCGCTTACTTTTATGATATTGCTGGACGGCGCACTGGTGAGATTGGCGCGGACCCGGATGCTGGGGGCGCTCTGCTGCACCCAGCAATCCGAACCGTTTATAATAACGATGATCGTGTCCTCAAGATCGAAAAGGGCACCGCGGCAGGTCAGGCGGCTAGCAACTTTGCATCAATGACTGTCCTTAGCACCGATGAAACGATCTACGATACAACTGGTCGCAAGGTGCAGGAACGTCTCGTGGTCAGCAGTGTGGTCGAGGATGTGACCCAGTTTAGCTACGACAATGATGATCGCCCGCTTTGCACGGCTGTTCGGATGAATGCCACGACTTTGGCCTCGCCGCCGTCTGATGCCTGCCTATTGGGGACCGCAGGTGCCGATGGCCATGACCGCATTACGCGGAACAACTATGACGCAGCAGGACAGTTGTTGAAGGTCCAAAAGGCTTATCAGACTTCCCTGCAACAGGATTACACCACCTACACCTACAGTTCCAATGGCCGGCAATTGTCGGCGACCGACGCCAAGGGGAACCGGAGTGGTTATACATATAACGGCTATGACGAGCTTACCCATCTGAACTTCCCGTCACCGACCGTCGCGAACACGTCATCGTCCACTGATTACGAGCAATATTGGTACGATGCGAACGGCAATCGTACGCGGCTGCGTAAGCGGGATGGCACCCTGACCGATTTCACCTTCGATGCTTTGAACCGCATGACCCAGACGGTTTATCCGTCCGGTACGGCGACCGTGAACGTGACTCACGATAATCGTGGACTTGTCTTGACCGGCACCTCCAGCGTCCAGTCCATCTCCAATAGTTATGATGCGCTGGGGCGCATGCTGACGACGACGGCGGGTGGACGAGTCGTTTCATATCAATATGATGCAATCGGTAATCGGACCCGAGTGACGTGGCCGGATAATGTTTATGTCAGTTACGAGTATGACGCCCGCAACCGACCGAAGCTGATCCGGGAGAATGGTAGTACCATTCTCGCTACCTACGGCTACGACAATCTCGGTCGGTCGACTGGCGTCAGCTTGGGCAATGGTACGGTGACGGCCCTGACTTTTCACCCGGACTCCCTGCCGTCAGGGCTTACACACGACGTTGCTGGCACGGGTTCTGATGTCAGCTATTTTTTGACGTACAACCAGGACAAACAGGTTACCGGTCTGACGACCTCCAATATCCGGTATACGCCGTTGCAGGTGCCGCAAACTGCGACTTACGTCGCCAACGGACTGAACCAATATACCAGCGTGGCCGGTGCGGCGGTGTCCTATGATGCCAATGGCAACCTGACCGGCGCCAGCGGCTGGACGTATGGGTACGATGCCGTGAACCGTCTGGTTTCAGCCTCTGGCTCCGGTATTTCGGCAACCTATGCGTATGATGCCACGGGCCGCCGCGTTTCCAAAACCGTGAACGGGGCGGCAACCACGTTCCTCTATGATGGCGGTACGTTGATCGCAGAGTATGCTGCGAGTGGTGCGCTTTCCCGACGGTACGTTTTTGGGCCTGGGATCGACATACCTTTGGTGGAGTATGTTGGAAGTTCAACTTCTTCTAAGTTCTGGCTCTATACCAACTGGCAAGGAAGCATCGTGGCGCGCGGGGACAGCGCCGGTGGTGTCGCCCTTGCGGACAGTTTCCGCTATGGTCCCTATGGCGAGACTACCGGTGCCGGCCCCCTGTTCCGTTATACCGGCCAAGTGTATGACTCTGAGACCGGGCTTTACCATTACAAGGCTCGTGCCTACTCTCCCACACTCGGTCGTTTCCTTCAGACTGACCCTGTTGGTTACGCCGATGATATTAACTTGTATGCGTATACCGGCAATGATCCAGTCAACATGGCCGATCCAGAAGGCGAATTTGCCTGGATGGCTGCTGGTGCCTTGATCGGTGCGGGTAGCGATTACGCCCTTCAGGTCGGGATGAACCTGATGGCAGGACAGAGCCTCACTGACGCCGCAACCAATATCGACGGGACAAGCATTGCCATCTCGGCAGCAATGGGGGCCGTCGGTCAATTCGGCACATCGAAGTTTGTCACCTCTGCGGTCAGCAAGGCCGGCATCCATACCAAGGGAGCGATCGGCGAAGCCGCTGCGAAGGCTGGGATTGCCATGCGCCGCGAATCAATAGTTGCTTCAAAGGCCAGTGCAAAAAGCATTGCTGAATTAAAATCAACGTCGATGAGCAGGTCTGCGGGAAGAAGCAAACCCGACTTTGTGGTCCGCGACCGTCAAGGTAACATCAAAGTTGTTGAAGCAAAATTCGGCGAAGCTAGATTGAGCAATGGGCAACGGGACCTGCAGAAGGCCATGGGCTCAGAGAACTATACGGTGTCGCGTACGACTGCGTCCGAAGTCGGTGATGCGGCTGGTGCGGTCGCTGCTGTCACCGCTCCAGTAGCTTGCCGGGTTGTTAGTGCCGTGCAAGGTCCTGGAAACTCTCAGGACAAGACGGAAGTTTGCAACTAGTAGAGCAATGGTGAGGCGAGATGAATGGTGGCAGCAAGCATAAACAGCGCTTTGATCGGTGGGTGCGACGTCAGAACAAGTCCACTCGTTTCCTCGCAGAGCTGGTTGAAGAGCGCTTGTTGCCACCTCTTGCCCAGGAAGGGTTCGTCAGAGTAAATGCAGATCTGACGGACCCAACCTGGAAAGTTGACCCGTATCAGTTAACGATGGAGAGAGTTAGAGGAGAGGAGTATGATTTTATTATCATACTTTTTCTGAACTCTGGAGCTCCACGCTTCCAGATATTCTTTGGAACAAGGGGCACTTTGCCGCCACATAATTGGCTGAAGAATGGCTATTTGGTTAGTAGATCAAAGGAGTTCATTCATTTTTGGGGGAAGCCGTGGTGGCGTCCTTATTTTACCTGGACAGAAAATTCGGCAACCAAAACCGTATCCAAGGTTGAGTCAATGCTGACACAGGTGTTGGATTTTCTGAAAACCGGAGAGGCCGGAGTGAACATTAACAAGAGAGATATGTAAACTGGTATTTCCATATGTTCAGCTTCTGGGTTAATTGACCGATTGCGATATAAAAGAGGCGGGTACATGACCGGTAATCCCGCAGAATCCCTCCGGCTTGCCAGGCTTGTAGTCGATGACCTTGCCCGGCGCGGTCTTCTGGCAGAGGCAGCACTGGCAAGGGCGTCGGCGGTGGCACCGGAATGCGATGGCCGCATCGACCGTGCGTTGGCCCGGCTGGGCTTGGTGGCTGATGCCGCCCTGGCTGAGAGCTATGCCGATGTTTTGGCGATCCCGCTCTGGCGTCCGGATGTGCTTCCCGATCCTGTGCCGTTGCTGGACACATTGAGTCCGGCCTGGCTTCGCGCCATGGGCCTGCTGCCACTTGAACGCACGCCAGAAGGCGGCCTTATCGCCGCGATGGCCGATCCGCTGGACGCGGACGCCCTGCGCGGCCTGGAATTTGTCACCGAAGGCGGCCCGGTCCATCCCCACGCTGCCCCCCGGGCAGCGCTGGAGGCGACCATTGACAAGCTGTTCGCCGCTCCCGCCAAAGGCGCAGCGGATGAGGGGGACTTACAGGAGCTGGATGCGGAGCGCCTGCGCGACCTGGCAAGCGATGGTCCGGCTATCCGTATGGTGGCGCGGCTGATTGATCGCGCGCTTGAGGAGGGGGCCACCGATATCCATGTGGAGCCAAAAGCCGACCGGGTACTGGTGCGCCTGCGTGTCGATGGCGTGCTTCGGGATGCGGAGACATTCCCCCGCGCCGCGGCGGCGGCTCTGATCTCCCGCATCAAGATCATGGCTGGCCTTGATATTGGCGAAAGGCGACTGTCGCAGGATGGCCGCATTCGGCAGAGCCTGCGCGGGCGAGACATCGATTTCCGCGTTTCAATAACGCCAACGGTGCAAGGTGAGGCAGCGGTGCTGCGCATTCTGGATCGCGACACGGGCCCGGCGGGTCTGGCGCGGCTCGGTTTCCAGCCCGGGGTTGTGGAAGCGTTCGCGGCACTGCTGCGGCGTCCGCACGGCATCGTTCTGGTCACGGGTCCGACAGGTAGCGGCAAGACGACAACCCTCTATGCCGGTCTGCGTGAACTGGACAGCCGCGAACGCAAGGTGCTGACGGCTGAGGACCCGGTCGAATATCTTCTGGATGGCATCAACCAGACCCAGATCAAGCCGTCGATCGGCCTCACCTTTGCCGCCGCTTTGCGCTCATTCCTGCGACAAGATCCCGATGTCATCATGGTGGGCGAAATCCGCGATGCTGAAACCGCCCAGATCGCCGTGCAGGCGGCGTTGACGGGCCATCTTGTCCTTTCCACCCTGCACACGAATGATGCGGCGGGTGCCGTGCCACGGCTGATTGATATGGGCGTCGATCCCTTCCTGCTGATGGCCACCCTCAACGGTGTGTTGGCCCAGCGCCTTGTGCGGACCTATTGTCGCGATTGCAGTGGGCGGGGGTGCGGTGCCTGCAAGCATTCCGGCTACCGTGGCCGCACCGCCATCGGGGAGTTGCTGCTGGTCACCGATACAGTCCGGGAACTGATCCGCAATGGTGCCCCGACATCGGGGATTGCGGAGGTTGCGGCGCAAGAAGGGATGGTTGACCTGCGTCGCGACGGCATGATCCGGGTGGATGCGGGACTGACCAGCATCGAGGAAGTCCTGCGCATCACCCTGGAGGGTTGAGATGGCACGGTTCCGATATGTGGCGGTGGATCGCAGCGGCGCGCGCCTCTCTGGTGAGGAGGATGTGCCGTCGCGCGAGATTCTGGTCGAGAATCTGCTGGCTCGCGGCCTGACCCCGATCCATGCCGGAGCCGCGCGGTCGACCGATATCGTCCGTCATCGCGGGATGCGACCGGTCGAGCGCGCCGCCTTCTTGCGGGAACTTGCGGACCTGCTGGCTGCCGGCGTACCAGTGGAACGGGCGCTCAACCTCATTACCGAATTCGGCAACAAGAACCGTGCCGCGTCTACAATCAGCGACATTGCATCCCGGCTGCGGCGCGGGGAAGCGCTGTCGACCGCCTTCAACAATCATCCCGGCAGCTTTCCGACGGAAATATCCGCCCTTGTCGCGGCGGGTGAGGCCGGTGGCGATCTTCCGGCCACCATGGCGCGCCTGGCCAGCTTCGAGGAGGCCCGCCTGAAGCGGCGGGAGAAGCTGCGCAGCGCCCTGGCCTATCCGTTGCTGGTCGCCGTCATGACATTGGGCACGCTGCTGGTGCTTGCCCTCTATGTGCTGCCGCAATTCAAGGAGTTGTTCCAGGATGCGGGCACCGACCTGCCGATGGCGACGCAGATCGTCCTGGCCATTGGCACTGGCATTGAGTTGGGCTGGCCCTGGTTGCTGGCGGGTTGCATCCTGGCGTGGGTAACCTTGTCGCGCCTCTACCGGCGGCCACAGGTACGATACGCCGTTTCCGCCGCATTGCTGCGCGCCGGGCCGCTGGGCCGGCTGTTGCGCGAGGCCGAAGCGGCGATATTCGCACAGACCCTATCCACCCTGCTGACAGGGGGCCAATCCCTGGCGACGGCCCTGGACCTGTCGGCGCGCTGCCTTAGCAATGAAGTCATGAGAGCGGCGATCGGGCGGGCGTCACGGACAGTGAGGCAAGGCACACCCTTGAACGTTGCACTGGACGAAGAGGGGATCCTGCCCGCCCGAATGATCAAGCTTATCGCCCTGGCCGAGCATAGTGGTCGCCTGCCCGCCGCCCTGGTGGACATCGCGCGGCTGCTGGACCGGGAGAGGGAGGTCAAGCTCGACCGTGCCCTCGCACTTCTTCCCCCCATCCTGACCCTTGTTCTCGGACTGCTGGTCGGCACCGTGGTTCTTGCCGTGATCGGCGGGCTTGTCAGCATCAACACACTGGCCCTTTAGTGAGGATTATCATGCGGAGCAGCGGCAAGGCCGGAATGACGCGGCATCACGAGCGGGGCATGACCCTTGTCGAATTGCTGGTCGTGCTGGCCATTCTTAGCCTTCTGGCGCTGCTCATCGCGCCAAACGTGCTGGGCTATCTCGGCAAGGCGCGGACGCAGACGGCCCAGTCGCAATTGGACAACCTTGTCACTGCCATCGACCTTTTCCACCTGGATACCGGGCGTTATCCGCGCGCTGAAGAGGGGCTTTCCGCACTGGTCACGGCCCCCGCCGGGCAAGCCGGCTGGCAAGGTCCCTATCTGCGCAAGAAGGTTGCCCTGTCGGACCCGTGGGGAAATGCGTTCCACTACCGCTATCCCGGCCAGAACGGACCCTATGACCTCTATTCGTTGGGCGCCGACAATGCGGTCGGTGGTGAAGGTGATGACCGTGACGTGACGAACTGGTGACATGCGCAGCCAGCCTGGTTTCACCCTGATCGAAGCGCTCATCGTCCTGGCCATTCTCGGGCTGGCCGGGGCAACGGCCGTGCTGGTGATGCAAACCATCCTGCCGCGTCTGGCGCTGGACGCGGCCGCCGAACGTCTGGCAGCGGATCTGAGCCAGACCCGATTGCGTGCGATGACACAGGGGGTCATAGCCATTTATCCTGAATATGATGGCAGTGATCGCCCAATTTTCCCTAGAATGACGGCGCGTCGCCTTACCGGCATCACCCTGAAGATTGAGAAGCCGGTCAACTTCTCGGCGGATGGCTGGACGGCCGGTGGTCGCCTGCTCCTGGAGCGGAACAAGGAGGTGCGTGTTGTCGTCGTGGAAGCCCCGATGGGCCTTGTCCGGATCGAGGAAGCGCATGCAGGAGGCCGGTAGGATGGCCCCTTGCGTCAGCGGGAAAGACCGCCGCCCTCTGCCCGGGCGGGAAACCGGCTTCAGCCTGCTGGAGGTGCTGTTAGCCCTGGTTGTGCTTGGCCTTGGGGCGTCTCTGCTGGCCAACAGTGCCACGGGCGGCTTGGCCTCGCTGGACCGGGCCTGGAACAAGGTTGCCGCCGACAGGATTGCCCGGTCCACCCTGGACCGTATCGGTATTGACCTGCATCCGGCCATGGTCCCTTACAGGCTGCCTGCCGATATTCCCGGGTTCGAGGTGGAGATCCGCCGGCTGGACGGTGCCGCCATTCCCAACCGGTCCATGGAGCGGGGGGAAATCGTGGTCTCCAGGGCAGGCAGGGTGTTGAGCCGCCTGCCGGTGCTGCTGACGCATGGACGGACGCCATGAAGCTGCAAGCCGGACCGCAGCGCAGCAGGCAGGGCGAAAGAGGGATCACCCTTCTGGAGGTGCTGGTGGCGCTGGCCTTGCTCGGTCTTGTGCTGACGGGGCTGTCGGTAATGCTGCCGCATCTGCTTGCCTTGCGCGCCGGGGCGGCCACGATTCACCATGACATGGAACAATTGCGCGCCGGGAATGATTTTCTGCGGTCGGCCCTATCCCAGATCGTATCGGCGGATCAGGGCGGGGGCATGGCACTGCCGGCGGGCGGCCTGGGGCTGGAAGGGATGCCCGACCAGCTTTCGGCAACCGTGTTCCTTCCGCCGGGCGTGGGCACCGGACCGCAGCGCTTGCACCTGTCCGTTCAGGATGGGGCGGTGATCATGCTCCTCAGCAGTGTGCAGGGCACCAGGGAGCAGGAGCAGAGGGTGGTCATTGCATCTGCGCCCCGGTCCCTGGGCATTGCCTATCATGACGGGCGGACCTGGCTTGATCACTGGACTGGACGTGCCGATCTGCCGGCCATGATCCGCATCACCCTGGGGGGCGGCTTGCCCGGCCGACCCTGGCCCCCGCTCCATATTCGCCAACGCCTGGAATTCGGTGCCATTTGCGCCGTCGACCGGACGGCAGCCGGTTGCGGACTAGGGGGACGCCCATGACCGCCCGGTCCCATCTTTCACCGGAAGCGATCCTCGATTGGTTGTTCTGCCAGGCGATCCGGGCGCTGCCCGCCCGTGCCCTGCGCTTCCTGGGGCTTGCGCACAGGATTGTCGATATCGATCCGAAAGCTCCCTCCATCATGGACAATCTGACGGGTCATCCCGTGGCCATCCGGCTGGTGCCTGGACGGGTATTGGCCGTGGCTGTTGCCATACCGCCTGTCACCGGTGGAGAGGTTGACCGGATCATCGACATGCAACTCGACCGGACCTCACCGCTGCGTCGGGACCTCGTCCGTCATCATGCCCTTCCGGCGCAGAAGGGGCAGGCCGTTGTGTTCCTTGTCAGGCGGAGCGATGCCGATGTGGCCTTGGCGGCGGTAACGGCGGTCGGGGGCCGGCCGGTGGCGATGCTTTCCGCCGAGCCGGGGCACGAGCAATGCGATTTCCTGCGCGACGACCCGTCCAGAAGGCAGGCGCGGCGTCTGGCCTTCCTCCTGGTTGCCCTTTGCCTGGCGCTGGGCACCGCGTTGCCCCTGCATGCACTCGCCTGGTTCGTCGAACGTGGAACCGTGCAGCTGGACATCGCTGCTTCCGGCTTGGCCGGCGAGGCGGGGGCTGCCCGCAAGGCTGAGGAGCGGCTGGGCTTCCTTGAGAAAGAGATTGTGCCCCTGATGGCCGGACGGGTCGCCCCCAGTGTTCTGGCCGGTGAACTGGCTGCGCGGCTGCCT
>Ga0066602_10002340_pt1 | contig 11324 bp, 6 predicted proteins | sample Higcelweek5metaG_FD_59481 | JGI IMG/M metagenome (GOLD analysis project Ga0066602, IMG submission 59481) | Freshwater pond sediment microbial communities from the University of Edinburgh, under environmental carbon perturbations - High... | ecosystem: Environmental > Aquatic > Freshwater > Pond...
GGCAGGAACGTCATCTCCCCGATGTCGGACAGGCAAAGCGTGAAGGTCTGGCCGCTGCTCAGCGGATCGAAGCCCTTGGCAGGCAGAATTTCGCTGCGGATGATGGTCAATGTCCGGCGGACCGGTTCACGCAATGCTTCCGCCCGTGGCGTGGGGACCATACCCCCGGCCCCGCGCACGAACAGTTCGTCCGCGAACAGGTCGCGCAGCTTGGCCAAAGCGAAGCTGACTGCCGGCTGGCTTATCTTCAGCCGTTGCGCCGTCACGGTGACGCTGCGTTCGTCGAACAGCGCATCCAGAACGGCCAACAGGTTGAGGTCGATGTGTCGAATATCCATTCTGCTTATGTAACATATAAAGATAATCAGGATTTCGGATTTTCTGCATCCCGCTACCCTTCCATCCAAGCAAAGAACTGGGGATGGGGAGGTCAGGATGTTTTTGATGAATGCGTGGTACGTGGCGGGCTGGTCGGCGGAACTGGCACCGGGCGCGATGCTGGCCCGGCGCTATCTGGACCAGCCATTGGTGCTGTTCCGGACATTGGAGGGCAGGGTCGCCGCACTGGAGGACCGGTGCTGCCATCGCGGCGTGCCACTCAGCATCGGGCATGTGGCGGGCGGGCATATACGCTGCGCCTATCACGGGCTGGAATTCGATACGCAGGGTGCCTGCCGGCATATCCCCTCGCAGGACAGAATACCCGCCAAGGCCAAGGTGCGGGCCTATCCGGTTCATGAACAGGACGCCGTCATCTGGATATGGATGGGTGCGCCGGAACGGGCCGATGTCGCCACCATTCCGCGCCACAGCTTCCATACCGATCCGGCCTGGGCTTGGCGGTCCGACCATTTCCACCTGAAGGGCAATTGGCAGCTGCTGATCGACAATCTGATGGACCTGTCGCACCTGCCCTATATCCACCCGCACACGATCGGTGGCGACCCGGCAACGCATTTCCGGGCCGAGATGAAGACGGAGCGGACCCCGCATGGCGTCTTCGTTCAGCGCCGCATGCCGGCATCGAAGCCGCCGCCCACCTATGTCGCAGCCAGGGGTTTCACGGGCCTGATCGACCGCTGGCAGGAGATTGAGTTCATGCCCGTGATGCTGCGCATCCATACCGGTGGCTGCGATGCCGGCACGGGTGCCTATGAGGGGCGGCGCGGACATGGCTTCTCCATGATGGGCTTTCATGGCATCACGCCGGAAACGGCCACGACGACCCATTATTTCTGGTCCATGGGCACGAATATACTGGCCGACGGCATGGTCGACCTGATCTTCGAACAGACCGCCGCCACCTTCCGGGAGGATCAGGTGGTGCTGGAGCAACAGCAGGCGCGGCTGGCCGATTTCCCCGATGGGGGCAGCGTGGACATCCTGAGCGATGCCGGCGGCAACCTGGCCCGCCGCCAACTGGCGGCCCTGATGCAGGCTGAACGCGAAGCGGCGTGAGCGGGGGACGCAGGACCATGATCAAGGTCAAGGTTACCGGACGCACCGACTGCGCCGAAGACATGCTCTGGCTTGAACTATCGCCCATCGACGGGACGGTGCTGCCCGCCTTCACTGCGGGCGCACATATCGATCTGCATCTGGCCAACGGCATGGTCAGGCAATATTCGCTGTGCAACGACCCGGCGGAGCGGCACCGCTATTGTCTGGGCATCCTGAAAGAGCCACGGTCGCGTGGCGGCTCGCGATATGTTCATGAGGCGTTGCGGATTGGTGCCGTGCTGTCGGTGGGGTTGCCGCGCAATCTGTTCAGCTTGCGGGAAGACGCGCCGGGGGCCTTGCTGTTTGCCGGCGGGATCGGCATTACGCCGCTGATGGCGATGGCCCAACGCCTGATGGCAATTGGAAGGCCCTTCTCGTTCCACTATTGTGTGCGGGAGGTGTCGCGGGCTGTCCTGCCGGATGGCTTCCCGGTGGATCGGGTCCATCTGCATGTCGATACCGATCCATCAACCCGCCTGAACCTTGAGGGGGTACTGTCATCGGCACCACGCGACCATCACCTTTACATCTGCGGTCCTGCGGGTTTCATCGATCATGTCCGCAAGGGTGCCTTGAATGCCGGTTGGTCGCCGGCGCAAATCCATTCGGAATCTTTCCAGGCCGCGACACCACAGGCGGGAACCACCCGGAGCTTTGACATCGTCATCGCCCGGTCGGGCAGACGGATCAGCGTCGGGCCGGAACAGACGGCGGCGGAGGCGTTGCTGGCGGCAGGGATCGAGGTGCCCCTGTCTTGTGAGCAAGGTGTGTGCGGCACCTGCCTGACGCCGGTCATCGCCGGTGAGGTGGATCACCGGGATCTGGTGCAGTCGCAAACCGACAGGCAGCGCACGACCATGATCGCCCTTTGCTGCTCCCGCGCCCTGTCGCCCGAAATCATCATCGATATCTAGCCCCTGTTTCCGGTTAACCGAAAACAGCTCTAAACTTGCCCGACGGAGGAGCGTTCGACCAGTTCATGTGGAAACAGGGTCGCTATCGGCGAGGGTTCACCACCGCATCTCCGGATCAGGGCCTCCGTCGCGGCGAAGCCCATGGACATGATCGGCTGCCGCACCGTGGTCAGCGGCGGGGTTGCGATGCGTGACGAAGGGGTGTCGTCGATCCCGGCCACCGACAGATTGTCCGGAATGCGCAGGCCCAACCGATGGGCCGCACCATAGGCCCCCAGCGCCATCATGTCATTCAACGCGAAGATGGCCGTTGGTCGGTCGGGCCGGTTGAGAAGCTCGTGTCCCGCAACAAGGCCGGAATCCCAGGCGTAGTCGCCGTGGCGTACCAGGGTGGCATCGAAGCAGCCCGCCTTCTCCGTTGCATGCCGGAAACCGCGGAACCTGTCGCTGGCCGATGCATGCTCGGCCGGGCCGCCGATGAAGCCGATGCGCCTGTGGCCCTTGGCCAGCAGAAATTCCGTCATGTCCAGGGCGGCGCGGTAATCGTCGATGCCGACATGCAGCGGCAATTCCGACAAGGCCTGTGACGGGCTGATCCGCACGCAGTTGGTGCCACGTTTCAACAGGATATCGATGATAACCGGATGATCACAGAGGGGAGGCATGATGATGAAGCCGTCCATGACCGGCATGTTCAGCAATATCGAGGCGCGTGTGGCGAAATCCGGCGCCGTCAGGTCCAGCGGTTCCATCATCAGATGATAACCATTGGCACGACAGGCATTGATGGCGCCGATCTGAATGGCACTGACATATTCATGCTGGAGCGCGATGGCGGTTTCATCGGCACCGGCATGGAAGACCAGGGCCAGGATGTAGTTGCGGGCACCAGACAGGCTGCGCGCCGACAGGTTCAGCGAATAGCCCAGTTCCTGAACCGCCGCCATCACCCGGTCGCGGGTCGCCTGCTTGACCTTGTCTTCCCCGTTCAGGACGCGGGAAACCGTCTTGATCGACACGTCCGCCAGGGCCGCGACATCATGGATGGTGGGATTGTTCATCAGGCTGTTCCGTTCTCTTCGAGGCTGTTGATCCAAGCCTTTCAAGGGTTTGGGCGCATCCTACAGTGCCGGCGCAGACAACACGACCCCCAAAATGACAACGTCGGACATTTTTGGGTTGACGGTGCGATCCTGTTATAGGATACACAAAATATGGATGCGCATCCCGGATAGTGAAATCCGGCAATGATCATGAACAGCGCACCTTCCTGGGAGAATTGAATGAAAAAGCCAGCACAAGGCTTCGCCGGTTCCTGATACCGGCCCAACAAGGGACAGACCAGGGACTTTGAGCGGCGGGTGTTAAACCCGCATCCGCAACGGTTCCCTTCATCCAGAACAATTCCGGCGCGACCGAAAACAGGGCGCGTCCAGGCTGAACACATGCCCAGAAAAGGGCGCATCAAAGGGGAGAGAGACATGCGCGGGAAGAATTTGGTGCGACGCGGTCTGCTGGCCGGTGTCGCCGGTGGCGTGATCCTGACGGGGGCCGTGGGCGCGCAGGAGACATCCATGCTGGAGGAGATCATCGTCACCGCGCCCAAGCGCAAGGAGCGCCTGCAGGATGTGCCGCAATCGATCAATGTGGTGGGCGGTGATCAGTTGCAGGAAATGAGCATCCTGTCCTTCCAGGATATCAAGCAACTGACGCCCGGCCTCAATCTCAGCCGCAACAGTGGTGACGAGCAGTCGGTCTCCCTGCGCGGTGTGAAGATGCCCAACGGCAACAGTTCCAACGCCACCAACACCGTGGATGTCTATTTCAACGAAGTGCCGCAATCGGTCTTCTCCTCCTTCAGCTCCCTTTATGATGTGGGGCAGATCGAGGTGCTGCGCGGGCCGCAGGGCACGCTGCGCGGCCGTACCTCGCCCTCGGGTTCGGTGCTGGTCACCACGCGCCGACCGGGCTTCGATGCGTGGGAGGGCGACCTGCAGGCCACCGTCGCCACGGGTGGCGTCGGTAATGTCCAAGGTGGGGTTGGCGGCCCGGTCACACAGACTTTCGCCCTGCGCGTAGCCGGCGTCTATGACGAGAATGACGGCAACCGCGTGAAGAACATCACGCTGGGTGACGGCTCGCACCAGGAGACGAAGAGCGGTCGCGTGACGGCGGAATGGCGACCGCTGGAGGCGCTGGAAATGTCGCTGATTCATCAGCGGCTGGAAAGCGACCAGCGCTTCTACCGCTCGGCGGAGGGGACGGGGGCCTTCAGCCTGAATGCCGGCCAGACCTACCGCCTGAAAGACCGGGTGGCCATCGATCCCAATCCCAACCGCACGCGCAACGAATTCGCCGTGACGGTGCTGAACGCGCGCTACGATCTGGGTTCGCATGCGGTCAGCTATATCGGCGGTTATCAGGAAAGCGAGTTCGACAATGCCCTGAACATCAACCTGGGCAATGCGCCGGTCGCCTTCCCCTATGCCATCACCGGTAAGAATGATAGCGACCTGCTGACCCAGGAGGTGCGGGTCGAAAGCCTGGACAACCCGTTCTGGAACTACATGGTCGGGGCCTATTATGAGCGGTCCACGCGGGACACGCTGACCACGGTGGAACCGTTCTTCACCGACAGCCCGTCCTTCGGCGACGCCACCACCCGCGGCCTGTTCACCACCCAGCGCTTCACCCTTTCGGATGCCGACAAGCTGGAACTGGGCCTGCGCTACACTGATATCGACATTGATGCCAGTGCGCTGGACCGCGGTTATGACGCGTTCACCGGCAATGCCAGCTATACCCACCGCTTCAGCCCGGACCTGATGGCCTATGCCAGCTATGGCACCAGCTACCGGCCCGGCGGCTATACCGACAACATTACCGGGGCACCGGTTCCCGCCAGCTATTTCCTCTATGATGAGGAGAAGTCCCAATCGGCGGAGTTGGGTGTGAAAAGCAACTGGCTGGATGGGCGCCTGGAACTGAACGCCAACCTGTTCCACCAGAAGTTCGACGGTTATATCGGGCAGTTCTTCCTGGCCGCCTGCACCGGCACGCCCAATCCAGGCGGACTGGCCTATGCCACCAATGAGGGGACGTTGGGCGGTACCGAATGCACGATCCAGTCGTCGGCCTTCAATGGCGACGCGCTGAGTACGGGGGCGGAGTTGGAGGCGCGCGCCCTGATCAGCGACGGCTGGACCGTGAATCTGACGCTGGCCTATGCCGACGCCCGCTATGACAAGGCCACCATCCCCTGCAACGACTATAATGGCGATGGCACACCTGACGCCGTGGGCGTGCCGCGCGTTCAGCAGGGACGCTTCGTCAGCGAATGCGTCAGCAGCAGTTCGTTGGGCCAGTTGCCGAAATTCTCCGCCACGCTGGGCAGCGAATATGAGTTCCCGGTGGGCCGCTTCACCGGCTTCGCACGCGGCCTGGTCAGCTATCAGAGCAAGGCCTATTTCCCGCAGACCGCCTGGACGCAGAAGACCCAGACGCTGGCCGACCTCTTTGTGGGTTTCCGTGACCCGTCGGAAAGCTGGGAACTGACCGTCTATGCCAAGAACCTGTTCGATAATGAGCAGCAGGACACCGAAGGCGGGCAGGCGTTCAGTGTCGGTCTGGATACGGGCTTCCATGTCGGCAGCGTTTTGAAGGGGCGGGAGCTTGGCTTGACCATTCGCTATCGCTTCGGTGCCTGAGCGGGAGAATGACCATGCTGAAGCCCCTGCTGCTGGCAACCGTGTTGATCGGCACCTGCGTTCCTGCCATCGCCGGGCAACCGGTCCTGCCGCCGGGCGGGTCACCCTTGTCTGTCGATGGCCTGCTGTTCCGCGATCTGGACCGCAATGGAAAGCTGAGCCCGTTCGAGGATTGGCGTCTGGCACCGGATATACGGGCCGCCGACATCGTTGGGCGTATGAGTTTGGCCGAGAAAGCGGGAGCGGTGCTGCATGGCACCGCCCCCGTCCAGGGCGGACCGATGTCGCCCGGCCCCGCCTATGAGTTGGAGGCGGCGAGGGCGCTGATTGTGGGCGGCCATGTCACCAGCATGATCACCCGCATGGCCATTGCCCCGGTTGATTTCGCGGACCAGAACAACCGCCTGCAGGCCATCGCCGCCGAAGGCCGCCTGGGCATTCCGCTGACCATCAGCAGCGATCCGCGCAACCATTTCCAGGTGGTGGCCGGGGCCAGCGTGGCGGCGGCTGGGTTTTCGCAATGGCCGGAGACGCTGGGTTTCGGGGCCTTGGACGACCCCGCTCTGACGCGCCGGTTCGCCGAACAGGTGCGGGCGGAATACCGGGCCGTGGGCATCAGTATGGCGTTGTCGCCCCAGGCCGATCTGGCAACCGAACCGCGCTGGTCGCGCATCAACGGTACCTTTGGCGAGGATGCTGCCAAGGTCGGCGCGCAGGTGAAGGCTTATGTCCAGGGCATGCAGGGGGCGGATAAGGGCTTGGTCACGGGCGGCGTAGCCACGGTGGTCAAACATTGGGTCGGCTATGGTGCCCAGGTCGATGGTTATGACGGGCATAATCACTATGGCCGCTTCACCGACTTTACCAAGGGCGGGTTCGACCTGCATGTCGCCGCCTTCAAGGGGGCGTTCCAGGCCGGGGTCACGGGCGTCATGCCCGCCTATACGATCCAGAACGGGCTGGCCATCGACGGCAAGCCCGTGGAGCCTGTGGGCGGCGGCTACAGCCGGCAGATGCTGACCGACCTGCTGCGCGGTACCCACGGGTTCAACGGCCTGGTCCTGTCGGATTGGGGCATCACCAATGACTGCAATGAGAGCTGTCGTACCGGCACCCCGCCGCAGTCGCCATGGGATATCGCCATGCCCTGGGGCGTGGAGGATCTGACCAAGCCCCAACGTTTCGCCAAAGGCATGCTGGCCGGCATCGACCAGTTCGGCGGGGTGGAGGACAGCGCGCCCGTGCTGGAGGCTGTGAAGCAAGGGCTTCTGCCGGAGGCGCGCCTGGACGCGGCGGTGGCACGGGTCATGGCGCTGAAATTCCAGTTGGGCCTGTTCGAAAACCCGTTCGTGGATGCGTCGGCGGCGAATGCCGTCTTCAACCGGCCTGCGGTGCTGGCGGACAGCCGTGTCACGCAGGCCAAGGCCCTGGTGCTGCTGGAAAACCGGCTGGGCCAGCCCATGCTTCCAGCCAAGGGTGGCCGGCGTCTGTTCCTGCATGGGGTGGATGCGGGCGTGGCGCGTGCCGCCGGCTTTACCCCGGTCGACAGGGTGGAGGAAGCGGAGATGGCCGTGATCCGTCTGGCCGCCCCCTTCCAGACCCTGCATCCAGGCCATTTCTTCGGTCGCATGCAGCATGAGGGTGACCTGGATTTCAAGGAAGGGGACGCCGGTCTGGCCCTGCTGCGGCAGGCGGCGGCCAGGATGCCGGTGATCGTCGCGGTCTATCTGGATCGGGCGGCCATTCTGACCGACATCAAACCGCATGCCGCCGCCCTGATCGGGGAATTCGGGGTGTCGGACGCCGCCCTGTTCGATGCGCTGACCGGCAAGGTGCAGCCGCAGGGGCGGTTACCGTTCGCCCTGCCGTCAGACATGGTTTCGGTCCGGGCGCAATCACCGTCGCTGCCATCCGACAGCGCCAACCCGCTCTATCCCGCTGCCACCGGTCGCTGAACGATCTATACCAATCCCGCTTTATCCGGAGTTCCAGCCGATGCCGCTGATCAATCGCCGCCTGTTCCTGGGCACCTCCGCCGCCGGCCTCACCGCCGGCACCTTGTCCGGTTGTGGCCATGCCGGGGGTGGTGGTGGCAAGGGTGGGTTGGCGGTGGGCGGCCTGCGGGTGGCGCAGTTGCGCAATCCCCTGGGTCTTGCCGATCCGGCACCGACCCTGTCCTGGCAATTGTCGGGCATCAGGCGAAACATCCGGCAGGTGGCCTACCGCATCCGCGTGGCAGGTACGGAACAGGGGCTGCGGGCAGGTCTGGCCGACCTTTGGGACAGCGGCAAGGTGGTGTCCGCCGCTTCCACGGGGATCGCCTATGGCGGTGCCCGCCTGTCTTCACGCCAGCGTGTCTGGTGGACGGTCACCGTCTGGGACGACCAGGGGGCGGAAGCGATGGCGGACGAGGCGGCCTGGTGGGAAATGGGGCTGCTGGACCCCGCCGACTGGCAGGCGGACTGGTTGGCTGTGGAAACGGTCGATGACCGTGCCGACCGGGAAGCGGGCATGCTGGCCGTTGTGGCACCCGTCCCGGCGGAGGGCAAGCAGCGCTATTTCCGTCTGCCGTTCGAAGCGGCGACCGATGGCGAGATGGTCCTGACCCTGTTCAGTTCCGGCTTCCTGCATGACGTCACCCTGGATGGCAAGCCGATCACCCTGTCCGACCATCCCTACATGTCCTTCGGCGGGCCGCCCGCCGAACGCTTCACCCTGCCCATTGCCAGGGGGCGGCATGTGCTGGCAGCGGGCGTGACGCCGCCGCGCAGCTTCATCCCGGCCACGGAAGTATCGGTGGCGGCCCAACTGCGCCTGCCCCGGCCCGGCAGCGGGGTGGAGCGTATCGTCAAGGGATGGCAGACCAGCCTGACGGAGATGCCGGGCTGGCGACTGCCCGGTCTTGCGGACAAGGGATGGGAAGTACCGGCATTGCAGAATCCGCAGCCGCACGCCCCCTGGCCCGCCGGGGGTGCCCAGGCCCTGCGCCACGGCTTCGACCTGCCGGCCGCCCCCAGGCGCGCCCGGCTTTACGTTGCCGCCCTGGGTGCGCATGACATGCGACTGAACGGTCGGCCGGTCAGCGATGAAAGGCTGCAATCGGAAAGCACGGATTTCCGCAAGACCATCCTCTACCGCACCTATGACGTGACCGGCCTGCTGCGCGCCGGGTCGAATGTGCTGGCGGGGTTGGTGGGTGACGGCTGGTATGCCAGCTATATGGCACCGGCCGGGCGATACCCGTTCGGGCCGGCACCCCGCCGCCTGCTGGCACAGTTGGAGGTGGAGGGGGTGGACGGCACGGTGCGGACCGTGACCACGGGCGACGGATGGCGGATGGCACCGTCGCCGATCCTCCTGTCTGAACTCTATAATGGCGAGACCTATGATGCCCGGCTGGAACAGCCGGGATGGGATGCGCCCGGCTATGATGATGCCGGCTGGACCGCCTGCTGGCGGGCCGACCGCCCGGCGGGTCAGTTGCTGCCGCAAGTCAGCGCCCCCATCCGCGTGACCCGCACCCTGCTGCCCAAGAGCGTGGCCACGCCCAGGCCAGGGCGCGTCGTCGTGGATTTCGGGCAGAATTTCGCCGGCCTGGCCCGCCTGTCGGTCAAGGGGCCGCGCGGGACCATGGTCACCATGCGCTTTGCCGAAGTGCTGGGTGCTGATGGCACGGTGGATCAGAGCAACCTGCGTGCGGCCCGGGCCACGGATCGCTACATCCTGCGCGGCGATCCGGCGGGAGAACACTATCTGCCCCTCTTTACCTTCCACGGTTTCCGCTATCTGGAGATCGAGGGGCTGCCCGGCCCCGACTGGTCGGTGGAGGGCCATGTCATCGGCAGCGACCTGCCGGAGACCGGCATGCTGCGCATCGAGAGCCAAACCGCGCAGCAATTATGGCTGAACACGCTGTGGAGCCAGCGGTCCAACTTCCTGGCCATCCCCACCGACTGTCCCCAGCGCGACGAACGGCTGGGCTGGACCGGCGATGCCCAGGTGTTCTGGGATGCCGCCGCCTTCAACATGGATGTCGGGGCCTTCACCCGGCGCTGGCTGCGCGACCTGCGGGATGCGCAGACCTTCAAGGGCGCCTATCCGATCTTCGCGCCCATCGTCGATGCCCCGCCGGGCGCGTCGCCCGGCTGGTCGGACGCCGGCATCATGCTGCCCTGGATCTGCTGGCGCCGCTATGGCGACACAGCCATGGTGGCGGAACATTGGGACAGCATGGTCCGTCAGATCGACGGCATCATTGCCGACAATCCCGATCTGATCTGGCGCGTCGTGATGGGTGCCAATTTCGGGGACTGGCTGGCGCTGGACGCGCAGAACCCGATGGACGAGACAACGCCCAAGGCCCTTGTGGCGACGGCCATGCTGAAACGTTCCCTCGATCAGATCGCCGACCTGGGCGATGCCATCGGCAAGGCGACGGAGGCCGCGCGTTTCCGCCGCCTTGCCGCCGAGACCACCGCCGCGTTCCAGCGGGAATTCGTGGCGGCGGACGGCATCGTGGGCAATGGCAGCCATACGTCCTACATTCTGGCCATCCGGCTGGGCCTGCTGACCGATGTGCAGAAGGTGGCGGCGGGCCGGCTGCTGGCGGCGGATATCCGGCGGCGCGGGACCCTGCTGTCCACCGGCTTCCTGGGCACGCCCGTCAGCCTGGATGCGCTGGCCGATGTGGGGGAGGGGGCGCTGGTCTATGATCTGCTGCTGCGCACGGAGTTCCCGTCCTGGGGCTATATGGTGGCGCGCGGTGCCACCACCATCTGGGAGCGCTGGAATGGCGATACGGGCGACGTCGCCATGAACAGCTTCAACCATTACGCCCTGGGTGCGGTGGTGGGCTTCCTTTATCGCCGCATCGCGGGGATCGAGGAACTGGAACCGGGCTTCGCACGGTTCCGCATCGCCCCGCTTGTCGATCCGCGCGTGCCATCGGCCTCGGCGGAATATGACAGCGTACGCGGGCGGATCAGCGTGCAGTGGCACCAGGGCGGCGGTGGTGCGCTGACCCTGGAGGCAGGCGTGCCGGCGAACAGCGAGGCGGAGATCCACCTGCCGGTTCCCGCAGGCAAGCGCCTGGTGGAGGTGGGGGATGCCCGCCTCCTGTCCATGACCGACGGGATCGCGCGCCTTGCCGTGGGTAGCGGACGCTGGTCCTTCTCCGTCGCCTGACACCAGCGGCAGTCGGTCC
>Ga0066602_10002343_pt1 | contig 11308 bp, 10 predicted proteins | sample Higcelweek5metaG_FD_59481 | JGI IMG/M metagenome (GOLD analysis project Ga0066602, IMG submission 59481) | Freshwater pond sediment microbial communities from the University of Edinburgh, under environmental carbon perturbations - High... | ecosystem: Environmental > Aquatic > Freshwater > Pond...
CATTTTATACTTTTTTTCTTTTTTGCAATCACTACTCCCCACTTTTTGAGATTATGCCAAGAAGCTTTTCCGGAAAACATTGAAATATTTCAACTTTATCTATAATACTGACATTAATTCTAATTATTTAATGTATGAAACTGATTGTTTGACTTTGAAATCCGTGAAAAGAGTATGAAAATACTCGTCACAATGCTGGATTTTTATTTTTGGATTGGCTCAAAAACGAGCTTCAGATACCAAAAGAATTTGAGGATACTCCAAAAATGAAAGCTCAGAGTCTTGAAACCACGTGGAATTGAGAAAAGACAGTCTTCCTCAAACCTCAAACCTATATGAACCTCTCAGGAGAATCAGTATTGAAAATGATGAGTTTTTATAAAATTCCAAAAGAAAATATCATTGTTATATTTGATGATATTTCTCTCGAACCGTGAAAAATTAGGTTCCGTGAGTCAGGAAGTTCAGGTGGTCAAAATGGAATCAAGCATATTATTTCTCAGATTGGAGAAGATTTTAAACGTATTAAAATCGGGATTTGACTTAATCCCAAATGGCAAGTCACTGATTGGGTGCTTGGAAAATTGACGAGTGAAGAACAGGATCACCTCGAAAAACATTCATTTCCTGAAGTACTCAAACTCATAGAAAAACATTTTTAAGTAGCTTTTCTATTAATATTTTCGTTCCATAGCACAAACCTGGAAGAAATTGCTTTGACTTCTCTCAAGAAATCAATATAAAAAATGAACTAAAGATCTCATCTCAAAAAAAATCATTTTCTAGCCACTAAGTCTTCGCCCATGCAACTCTCTGATTTTCTCTATGATCTCCCCGATGAAAAAATCGCCCAAACCCCTCTGTCACCAAGAGACCATTCAAAACTCTTGGTTTTGAATCGTGCCAATGAAGCACTAGAAGAAAAAAAATTTTATGAACTCTCTGATGATCTTTGAGAAAATGACGTCTTGGTGCTCAATCATACCAAAGTCATCCCTGCTCGTCTCTTCTGAGAGATATCAATAGAAGTGAATGGAAAAAAACAGTCAAAAACCGTCGAAGTTTTTCTTCTGAAACCCCTATCATCAAATTCTTGGGAATGCCTCGTACACCCGTGAAGAAATTTCAAAATAGGAAAGAAGATTACTTTTTGTGATAAAAGTGGGAAAAAAGTCCTCAAAGCCGAGGTCAAAGCACAAACTCGTGCTGGACGAGAAATCATCTTTCACGAACATCCTAAAAACCTCTACGAAATCTTTGAACACATTGGAAATATACCACTTCCTCCCTATATTACAGAAAAGCTTGAGGACAAAAACCGATATCAAACCGTTTTTGCTGTATCATGTGGAAGTGTTGCAGCTCCGACAGCTTGACTTCACTTCACCCATGAACTCTTACAAAAACTGAAAGAAAAAGGGGTGAAAGTCGAAACTGTCCTTTTGCACGTCGGGCTGGGAACCTTTCAAACCGTGAAAACTAATAATATCAAAGACCATGAAATGCACACAGAATTCATTGAAATCTCTCCCGAAGTTTCCGAAAGGCTCAATGGATATAAAGCTTCTGGAAAGAGGATTATTGCAGTATGAACCACTGTAGTACGTACGCTTGAAAGTATGACTGATAGAAACGGAGTCCTTCACTCAGGCACCAAAGAAACGTCAATTTTTATCTATCCATGATACGAGTGGAGATTTGTAGACAGTATCATCACCAATTTTCACCTCTCAGGGTCTACCCTCTTGATGCTCGTCTCAAGCTTTGCGGGTATCGAAGCAATTCAACAAGCCTACGCATACGCAATAGAGCATGATTTTCGTTTTTTTTCCTTTTGAGATGCTATGTGGATCCGATAATATACTAGAAATAATTAGAAAACTGAGTATTCCGAAAGGCTGAAGCAATTTTAAGCAATAATCAAGTAATTTTAGTATATACCCAAGAAAAATTGGTTTTCCGGAAAACTGGAAGAGACGAAAACTGTTTGAGTCCCCAGTTTGAACTCCGTTCAAACTGGTCAAGTTTTTGAGTCGATAGGAGATTTTCGGAAAACCAAAATAGAACGGGTATAACAACGATAAACAAAATGAACATAGATACCATTCAAAGATTCCTTTTTACTTACTAATATTCCCAGATGAAAATACTCATCTTAACATGGAAAGACCCCAAACATCCGTATGCTTGAGGGGCAGAACGTGTAATCTATGAATACGCGGTGAGACTCGTGAAAATGTGACATGAAGTTACATGGTTTGGATTTGGCTTTGAAGGTTGAGTAGAAAACGAAGTCATTGATGGAATTCAGATCTATCGTAAATTTCGTCTTTCTACGGGACTTTTTGTCTTTTATTGGTACTATCGCAAGCATTTTGTGAACCAATTTGATCTAATTATCGACGAAGCAGGAGGTTTTCCTCTTCTCTCTCCTCTCTTTGAAAGAAAAATTCCCATCATCTTTCTCATTCATCATATTGGAGACAAAGAATGGGATTTTGCACTCCCTTTTCCATTTTCAACTTTTTGAAAATGGGTCTACTTTGCACTGATCAAGCTCTACTATCGCAAATCCTGTATCACTGTATCCAAAAGTACTGCTGACGAACTCATCAGTCGTTTTGGATTCACCCCCTCACGTATCAAAGTCATTGAAAATGCGTGTGATATTGCGCCTTTGGAAACCGTCAACTTTGAAAAGAAGCAAAAAGATATTCTCTTCCTTTGAAGACTCACGCCCATCAAACGCGTGGAAGATGCTATAAAAGCCTTTGACTATTTCGTCAAATTTGCCCCTTCTGGAAAAGATTTTCACCTCAATATCATTGGAAATGCTCAAGATAAAAAATATGTACAGGGGATTCATTATCTCATTACTTCTCTTGAACTCACCGCTCAAGTACATTTGGTTGGACATATTCCGAGAAGTGCATTTCGTGAATATATGATGAGACACCAAGTCATCCTAGTCCCAAGTATGAAAGAAGGTTTTTGACTGATTGTACTTGAGGCCAACTCATACGGAATGCCTGCCATTGGATATGATGTTGCAGGGCTCAGAGACTCGATCATGGAAGGAGTCAATGGATCTCTTGTACCTGATGGAGACTACATCAGTATGGGAGAGAAGCTTATAGAACTTTTGGAAAATGAAACCGCATTACATGCACTCTCAGACTCAAGCCTCAAACATGTCAAAAGCCTTGAGAATTGGGATCAAAAAACAAATACTCTAGAAGTTTTTTTGAGGGAACAACTCAAATAGATTATTGTGCCTCTATGTTCGTTTTATTCGTTTCCATATACTCCTTTCTTCTTATACGCAATCCATCAATGAATAAGTATCAAACTAGAAAGATAAAAGTAGTTCATGAAATAATTATCCCAAGATAAAAATAACTTTGAGGTTTAAAATAGAGCGTTAATTCTGCATCTATACTTCCATTTGGATAGAGTGTATAATATTTATAATCAAATCTTCCATCAGAAAGTTTCTTTGGATATCCTTCTTTTTGTAATTCTTGAGAATAATTTTCGTTTACATAGGCAATTATTTCATTTTTTGAAAGAGTCCACGCATTTGCATAGTCGTATACTAGATGATGTGTACTATCAAAAAGTGGTGTTGAAAATAGTCATTCTTGATTTTTTAGATACAGCTTCCAATTTGGATTATAATCATTTAGAAAATATATATTTTTACTTTCTTTGATAAAAAAGTTTCAACTATATTTGACTGGACTTTCATATCTAAAATCATTAGGAAGTTCATTATTTATCTCATATAAACTAACATAATTTCAGGAATATATTTTATGAACCCATTCTAGATTATTGAATTTATTTTCATCAAATTTTTGATAATATCATTGTTCAAGATGTATGAGATCCTTTCTGAGAAAAATATATTTTATTCAATATTTAGTTAATTCATCTTGATCTATTTTATAAGAACAAATATCATCAAATAAGTTCTTGAGAATATAATTATTTGATAGTGTCAATCTGTAAAAAACTATTCAACTATTATTGAAAAAGCTCTCCAAAAAATATTTATCTTGCGTTCCGTTATCCCATTTATAATAATCATAAGTACTACATGGGAGGAGCAGAACATTTTTTCATTGTTCTCAATCATCTACTATGGTTTTTATATCAAAATATTCTTGTGGAATCGTGGTAGTTTTGTTATATGTATTGAAATAAATGGAACAAATAAACAGTGAGATAAATATCAGATTGGTAGAAATGATTATTTTGTAGGTCAGTTTATTTCAGTGTATTATAATAAATAGAGAAAGTAAATAAAAACAGAATAATAAGACATTACTGAAAGTTCTAAAAACACTAAACAAGCTAATATTATTGTATAAATACGAATAGAATACTCACAATGGTTCTCTGGCTCCGACAGAAAAAAGTAATAAAAATAAAATGAGCCCGATAAAAACTATCTCCGACCTAGTAATTTTTTTTCTTATAATCTGGTTCAAAAAAATTCACCATAAGAGTATATAGATTGCAATTATTATTATTCAAAAAGATCAAAAAAACTCTTTCACATAATCACTATTTTTTCATAAAAAAATAAAACTATTATATAATTGCGAATTTGCTGAAAAAACATTAACCAAGCTATCAGAATAATTATTTTGAGAAAACAATGAATAGTTTACAGCACTTCATATAACAAATTGAAAAATCCAAAAAAAATGTACCAGTCATAATAAAATACAAAAAACTATCATTTTTTTCCATGAGACTCTAGCGTAAAAGTAGAGTAAGGAAAATATTATGATAAAGTAAAAAAAGAATAAAAATGGATGAGTGACAAATAGAGAGGAGAATATTATCAAAAGCAAATAATAATTTGTATGAATTTCTTTTGATTTATTGAGTTGAAATAAAAATAATAGAGAAAGTAAAAATCAAATTACCGCTAAAATAAAGGTTAATGTTCATTGTCAATAAAAAAACCTTAAAAATGGTAGGTTAAAGACAAATATAAGAGATAAGAATAATGACTTTTTTTGATCATTCACAAAAATATTTGTAATTCTATATCAAATATAGAATATTACAGATATTATAGTAAAATACATAAAATAATATCATCATTCAAATCAAAATGTATTTAGAAATATATAACTCAGCAAATAATGGATCACTGATGTATATGAGGTAAAATTAACGCTTCACAAAAGATCAATATTCCACGCATATAAGTAGTTTATTATTGAATCTTTTGTATCAATGAGTCCATTATTATCCATCCAAAAACTAAATCACTCTATATTTATTCACAATAAAAAAATATATGCAAATGTTCAGATAAAAGCTAAAATCAATAATAATCTATGCATTTTAATCTATTATTTCATTAAAGAATAAATTTCTTCACTCGTATTTTCCCAAGAATATCAAGAAGAAAAATCTAAAGCTTCTTGTGAAATCTTGTTGTAATAAGTGCAGTTATTCAACAAGTTCAGTATTTCTTGAACCATTTTTTGGTTATCTAAAATTGGTACCTTAATCATTCACTTCTCAAAAACATGAAAAACTGGGAGTTCATAAGCAACTACAGGTAATCAAAATTTCATAGCCTCAATATTTACAAGCCCAAAACTTTCAAAATAACTCGTCATCAAAAAAACTTTGGACTGTGAGAGAATTTCATTTTTTTCATCTCAATGTAGGAATCACTTGTATATTAAATTTTTTTCTAATCCATGTTTTTTAATATTTTCGCTAAATTCATTTTCAACTTGTTCACTTCATCATCAAATTACTACTATCTGAATATCTTTTTTTTCTACTTTTAATCATTTTACTATTTCAAATAATTCATCAATTCATTTTTGTCTATGAAATCTTCAAAGCCAGATTCAGTCGTATATCTTTAAATCATTTTTCTTGTAAATAGTATTCACTCATCAAAAAACTTTTAAAAAATACAAATAAATCTTTGAATGGACAAATAATCGAGAAAGATATTTTTGATAACATGAGTTGACTCATATAATAGTTCATCTATTAATATTTTTTATAATTTTTAGATATAAGATTTGATTTAATGTTAAATAAATTCTATTGAGTCTAGGAAAACTGTATTTTCAGAGAAACTCTCATTCATATCATCTGAATATTGAAGGATATTTCATGTGAAAATAAAAAAGGATTTTTGCATTTTTGTTTTTCTTGCTCAAAAAATACAAAGGGAGAGAATTTGGAAAAAAATCAGAATGACAAAAAATAATATCATCATCGTTGATGTTCATTTTGCTGATTGCATTTTTTGCTAAAAAAACTCTTGAAAAGTAATTGATGAGTAATGCGACTAAAGTTCTTGGATCTTTTGTTTCAATGATATGATATGCTAATAATTCACTTTCTACCAGTCACCATTTTATAAAAGCTTTTTTCCCATTTTGTGTGGTCAAAATGATATTTTTTTCTCATTTCGACACAAAATATTTGATATTTTCCAACATACAAATTTCTCATCAACTTGCTGCTATGTCTCCATTTTTTGCATATTCAATATGATATATTGTTCTTTTTTCCATTTCAATCAATTAATTATTATATTTTATTACTTTTGCTGGATTTCACACCGCTACACAATTATCTGGTATATCTTTGGTCACCACACTTCCTGCTCAAATAGTAACATTATTTCAAATGTGAACTCATTGAAGGATGATTGAATTGGTTCAAATAAAGGTTTGTTCTCAAATCCAAATGGGATCAGATAAAATCTCTGAATAATTATTTGGGTTGTGAGAAGCTGTTATGAGCGTGCATCAAAATCAAATATTGGATTTTTCTCAAATATAGATTGGTGCATAGTCTATAAAATTTGCATCAGATAAAAAAATATTTTTTCAAATTATGTTTCCATACATTGATTTAAATCATGGGATAAAATCAACATTCTCACATTTTTTTAGAAAATATCTTTTTATAATTGGCTTCAATATTAAAACTATAAACTTAAAATCGAGGTAGAATAATGCTACAAAAAACTTATTTTTGGGGGGAATTGATCAATTATATAGAATCCTTTCTGTCGTTTGCATATAATTAAAATATTTTTAATAAATTATCCCAATAATATTTTTCCATAATAAGATTTTTTTTCTCCCAATCAAAATCAAATTTTGCTAATTCATTGAAATCAATTTTACTATACTCACTGTATATAATTCAGAATTTTCTGATATCCTCTGAAATATACACAATGGAAGACACAAGAAAAGGTATATTATAGTTTAAATATTCTCTTATTTTCAAACTATCTCCATAATACACATGATCATTCACGGTATCTGTATATGGGGCTATTCAAAATAATTTTTCATCTATATTAGTCAAGATTTCAATCACCTCTTGTTGATTTTTCCTTCACATAAAAGTTACTCTATCACTTATATAATTTTCTTTTATGAAGTCAAGTAATTCATTTTCAAGTTCTCCTCCTCAAACAATATATAGTTTGTTCTTTAGATTCTTTTCAATATAGAAGTGTTTAATAAAATCAATGATTCCATGTTGATGGGTAATTGATCCTAAATAAAAAAAAGATACTTCTTGGTAATTATTAAATTTTTTTTTGAAATTAATTTTAGAAATTCAATTGTTAATAATGAGTGACTTCTCTTTTTTTAAACCATTGTTTTGTATTCTTGCTTCTTGTTGTCTATATGAACTATTTATAACTTTTGTTGAATATGTACAGGAAATAGTTTCTAAAAATAAATATAATGTATTCAAAAAATGACTTCAAAATCTTTTTTTTGAATAATCTGCTCCCCAAAAAATAGTTTGTTTTCAAAATAACCTTACATATAAAAATGGAAAAATATTGAATCCTCAAAATCAAATAACCACATCCACTTTGGAAAACAGTTGTAATCATACATAAAAAGATAAAAGAATATTTCTAATAATATCAAGGAGAAAGTTATTCGATTTTTTATATTTTGAAATTACTTTTGCTTTTTTTCCGTCAAAATAGAGAAGCTCTGAATGATCTAAATCTTTTTCAAAATGAAAAGGATGTCTCAAATAATAATATGGTTTGGTATTTCTTTCAAAATAATCGAGCAAGTAATCAGTGGTTCATTTGTTTTGTGTAAAGTGTGAAATAATCAAATACATATTTTCTATCAAATTAACAGTTAAAATCTGAGTTTAAAAAATCAATGCTATCAACCAAGAATACTCACAGAAGGCTAAATCCCTCTGTTGAAAAACAGTTTGTTTATATTGTTTTCAGCTTATCAACTGTGGGCTTTAGCCTTCTGAATTGAAAGGGCAAGTATTACTTATTTATCTTACTATAAGCAAGTCATAAAGCTCCAGCACCAAATTCTAATGTTTTTAATCAAAAAACTCAAAGAGCCAAAACAGGTCTGGTGTAAAATCTTTTATTTTTCAAAAAGATCATATATCTGTTGATGATTCCCATCTGATTGTTTCCCGTTTCTTTGATTCAAATTTCTTGTACTTTCTGTTTGTATTTATCCAAACTTTTCCCATAATAAAACTTTTTAGAAAGCCATTTTCAGAAATTTATCTCTCATTCGTGATGATGGATATAATTATTGATTCGATGTTTACATGATTTTTGTAGTCTTGATTCTATTTTTTGAGGTAATAAAGACTCTTCAAAAAAGATCAAATCTTCTTCAAATCCTCAAACAGTTTTTACATCTTCAAGTGAAAAAAATCTTGCAGATTCCACGCTACTGCCATCATAAAAACTCCTTTCAAAATCTCGTATCTGAACAAAAAATCATTCTCAGACACTTCTTTCGGGGATACAAATTCATCAAATAGCACCTCCATTTTCAAATAATTCTACGCACTCTCAAACTACCTCACGAGTAAGTTCCATATCACTATCAACAAAAAAAACATATTTTCACTGCGACTTTTCTAATCAAAAATTTTTTTGGGCGGTCCTTTCTGGTCATTTATTATATACGGCATTGGTATATTTGAAAGCTATTTCTTTTGTACTATCACGAGAATTATTATCAACCACAATGATTTCAATATTTTTGTATGTTTGTTTTTGTATTGATGATAGAGTTATTTCCAAAGTACTTGCACTATTATATGTCGGAATTATAATTGATACCAATAGTTCACTTGTATTTTTATACATAATCATGTCGCTTAATAAATATCTCTTAAAACAAAAATTGGTTACTATCAACCATAGAATATACTCTATCAATGCAATACCTTCCATAGCAAAGGGCTAAAGCCCACTGTTGAATTGAATAAAGCAATAAATTTTTAAGCCCCTTTAACAATGAACTTTAGCTCTTTGTCTCAGATTCTTGGGTTGATAGGAACAAAAAATGTATCCAAATCCATTATTTACCTTATTTGTTTTTGCGAAAAAGCAATTTTTTTTTGCAAAAAAGTCAAAATCTATTATCTTTTTGATGAAAAAATATTCTTTTATTTACACTAATGCGTACTTCTGCGTTTTTATATATTCTCTTTTGTGTTCTTTGAGTGAGCATGGTATTTTTGAAATGAACTGTATGAATTGAACTTGGATGGGAGTTTCTGTTTATTTATACTATCATACTCCTTCCTCATCTTGAAAAACTCTATTCATTTCTCATGAGTGAAGTTGAATATCACAGACTTTTTTTATGAGGAACCAATGCATTGAAATACATATTTATCATCATTTTCCTTTCAATACTCTGATGAGTTTTCCATCTCTCGCTACTTATACTCTTTTTAGTATGTCTTTTTTTATTTATGGCTTTTTTTTGACTTGATAGCCGTTTTGCTTTTTTCTTTGCTCTCTTATTTTTAGTTTTTGTCCCTGCTTTTCTTTTGCTTCCTTGGCAACAAACTATTGCAGAAACTCTTTCTGTTAATGCCTTTTATCTACTCATTTTGGGAGTTGCTATGAGAATCAAAGAACATCTTACTCTTAATACCCTTTCGTCATGAACGCACGAAACATCGAAAAATACGTAAATATTGTTTGGGAGTTTTGCCAGCCTTGACTGAAAAAAATCATACAAAATTTTGATTATCTTTTTTATCTTGTTGGATGACTTTTGATCTTAAAAATCAGTATCATCTTGCTTGAAAAAGCATCTTTGGGAACCATGATTCTTGTTTTTACCATAGTTGGAATCATCTATTGCTTTAAAAAATGAATAGAAAAGTGATGGCTTCCTTCATTTCAAAAATACATACAGATGGAAGGAGGTTTTGTCTTGTGAAGTAGTTTATTTCTTTTTTACGTGGTTAATTTTCTTGGTACAGAGATCAATATTTGAGAAATTTTTATTGATTCCATGATTTTTCTTTTTGTAGTGTATTCTGTCTTACAATGATTTTGATATTGTATTCAAAATACTCTGTTTCAAAGACAAAAATCACACAAAGAAAACTCCATTTTTACTCTCTTCCTGATCGGTTGGTGAATCTCTTATATTTTGATATCAAAATATATCTCTGACTTTTGGGTCAGTCTATTGATTTCAAGTGTTTTGGTATGAGTAAGCCTCGGAATATACCAATTTTTTCTTATTCAAGTTCAATCACACAAAAGAAATCAAACTTGGAAAAAATATTCTCTTGTATCAGGATGAATATTCTTGTGTTTTTTTTGCTGGGGATTTAGGGAAAGAATCGAGCCGTATTTTATAGTTCCTCCCCCTCAAAAAATTCAAACAGAAACGGTGGTTCAGGAAACTCCCACCCCTGTTTCGCTTCCTTCGCTCAGATCAACATCTGGTAGCAGTCTCTCAGGAACCATCAATACTCTTTGAATCTTTCCGAAATCACTTACTTGAACACTCACACACACTGGGATCAAAATCCATCTCACTCCAGAGATGTTTCAACAAAACCTCACTCTCTGAAATACTGGCACATGAGTACGAAATCTACAAGATTTTCTCGCATCAAAGATGTACCTCACTACTTGGATCAATGGTAAATATGATGAGAATACACAAAAAGCCCTGAGAGACTTTCTCACCAAAGAATGCGGATGGTGATCAAGCAATCAATGACTCCTCTGACCTCAAGCCAGAGCATGTATCTTAGAATTCTTGAAGAAACAGGAGAGTAAGTGAAAACCGAACAGTGAAAAGTAAGAATCCCTCCCCCTCCGCTTTGAGGACTCCCTTTGGAAAAGGGAGAAAGAGTAGATAATCGTTTCAATGATTCCTGCCTCCGTAGGAAATTCATGTTCTTCTTGCTGGCATAATCTCAAAAAGTGGGGAGTAGTGATTGCAAAAAAGAAAAAAAGTATAAAATG
>Ga0066602_10002350_pt1 | contig 11280 bp, 12 predicted proteins | sample Higcelweek5metaG_FD_59481 | JGI IMG/M metagenome (GOLD analysis project Ga0066602, IMG submission 59481) | Freshwater pond sediment microbial communities from the University of Edinburgh, under environmental carbon perturbations - High... | ecosystem: Environmental > Aquatic > Freshwater > Pond...
CGTATATCCCATGTTGCCGTTGAGTCCGTAAGAGGCAATCGTGCTGAAATAATTGAACCAATGAAAGAACAAATCACGATCGGAACCAAGACTCTCATGACCACCGAAATCATCGTCCGCGTCAATGCGCACGGAAATTGTTTCTGGGCCGAAGCGGATGATCACGATTACGACGTCGACTCGGTTTTGAGCAGTATCGCCAGCGCAATCGCCCATAATAACAGTCTTCTGGAGCCCAAACCCGAGCGCCCGTTTACGATTGTCGAACCCGGCCCCGATTACTTGCATGTTGTCGGCGTGAATGGACTGCCCAAGGCCACGGAAATCACCGGAGAGCTCGATCCGCATCAGGTCGAGTATAACAACTGGCGTCTGGAGATGCTGGCCGACTGCTGGATCAAGGCCCCGAAAACCATGACGCTCAAAAATGTTTATGCGGACAAAATCAATGAGGATACCGCCTGCAACGAGATCAAGCTGACCGCCGAAATCGTCCAATAAGGAGAGCAAACCATGTTTAAAATCAAGATCAAATATCAGCTTTTTTCGGGCAGTAATCTGCCTAAAATCCGTTGGGTCACAGACCACCGGAGCGGAGACCCCTGTCTTTATCCCACGCGGCAGGCGGCGCAAGAGGCCGCTGCCGAACTGGACAACGAGGTCCACGAGCTGGCGTCCGGCGAGGCCGGGCGGCCAGAATATGTCGTTGTCTCCGCCGCCGCGTCAGAAATGGGGACAGCTGGGGGAAGAAGCACCAGCGAGGCCAAAAGCAAGGCAGCCAAGGTCAATATGGCCACTGCCCGGGCATCGGTGTCCCTCAGCGCAGAAGAGCGCTCGGAACGCGCTAAAAACGCCGCAAAAGCGCGGTGGACGAAAAAGAATAAAAAGCAGTAAAACTAGTCCGTCTTGTGTTCAAAGTCCGGCCGGTCATCCGATCGCGCCGGGCTTTTTTGCGGTTCGCCGGCTTGATGGATTTGCAGAATCAGCTTGAGATCATCGCTGGCCGAATAACAAAACATCATCACGACGGCGATCACGATACACCAGTAATTTTTTTTGACAATCCCGGCGATCCCAAATGCCGAGAAGGCCATGTAGACCATGCCGATACCGATATATTCCATATCTCCGGCCTTCCTGTATTTCATTCACAAATTGAGCAACTAACAAATTTAAAACTCAAGCGGCACTTCCGCGCCTTGCAGAAGTGCCGATTGAAACAAATTTGAGTCCAGAAACCGCGTTACTGCGTTTTTACCCGGTCACTCAGAACTGCATCATAATACCAAATCTGAGTTAAGGAACCATCGCGGATCAGCGCAAGCGTTCGCTTGGAGTTCTGGGGATCGGACCAGCTCACCATACGCTCGTCCGGAACCTTTCCATAGCGTAAACAAAAACTTTTATAATGTTGGTTTCCAAAGGCATCCGGATCGTGCATCGTCGTCGCGAAAATCTCGAAAACTTCTCCCTTGGCATTGGTCGCGATGAAGTAGACATTGCGCACATTTTTCTTTCCAAAAGGGAATACTCTGATTTGTCCCTTTTGAGTCTTTATTCCCGTTGACTCCAGTTTTGAAAGCCGTTCCGGGGTCATGACCTCGCCCAGCTTGATTCCGAAGCCTTCCTCGATGGAGGCTTTGGCGACGATGGTATCAGTAGACATAACACTTACCCCCAGCAGCAGTAATGTGATCATCAGTAATGGTTTCATCATATCATCTCCTTTTTTGAAAATATAACGCGGAATCCCCGAAAATCAAATCTGAAAAAGCGGCCGCCCGGGAAACCTGCGGGAAACCCGGACGACCACCCCAACAAAGGAGGAGAGAGAGCTTTCCGATGAAAAAAAGCCCTCTCATATATAGGGGCGGAGGAAGGGTCAATTAAGAAAAAAATCGTAAAAAAATAGGCACTTTTACGCCGTTTCCAATATTGCAAAAGTGCCACTTACAAACAATTTTCGAGTTCAGAAATAAGTTTAATAAACCTGCCTAAAAATAACAAAGAAGTTTTTACGAATCATCTCCGGTTCATAAATCAATCGATATTTTTCATCAACCGATAAAATCTGAAACAAACTTTTACGTGCATCGCTTAATTCTTCTTCGTTGATAATGTAACCGGGTAATACAATCTTGTTCGGATATTTTTCATTTTCATTTTCATTTTCATTTTCAGAAAAAGTTTTTAATAGTCCTTTTTTTATCATGGTTCTTGGATAAAAAAATCTATAACGATTAATATTTTTATCCAATAAATAAATTGCAGGCCTACTGATTTCATTATATTCAATGGTCGTTTTATAAATTACAGAACGAAGGAGTTTATTGTATGAGGCAACTGAACGCGGAAGATCATGTTTTGAATAATCTCTATATTCAACACGGGCTTTAATTTCTTCAAGTTCAGGAAGTAATCCATTTTGAAACGCCCAGACGACATTAATATAATCTTGGAGATATAATGATATTGGCTCATAATTCATTTTTTCGTCTCCTGCCTTATTTTCTCCCCAAAATTCGCCGCCATCATTGCAATTGCCGCAAGCTGATCTGCTTCACTCAGATCATCGAATATTTTTAAATATTGAGCGCGACGAAGTTCAGCACTCGGCGTCTCTGCTTTATTGCCGAAAAATTCAATCATCATATCCGGAAAAAGTCTCAATAACGTGGAGACCGTCATATTACCGATCGCGTATCGTCCATTGAGATAATCTGCTATCCTGCCTTGAGATACTCCTGCAATGCGTGCAAGCGCCTCCTGCGTCCCTGCTCTTTTATAGGCTTCCTTGAGAGCATCCAGTATTTCTGCGTCACTCATTGCACATCCTTGTTTTAAGAAATTTATCTTAAAATATCCTCAAAACATAGTTCTTTCAATGTTTTTTCTTAAAAAAACTCAAATTAGAGTTGAAATTTATCTCATATAGGATTATAATTAACTCCATGTAAGATAAATGAGGCCACAGGAGGAGTAATGACAAAGCTGAAAGAAAAAAGACAGGCACTGAAATGGAAGCTTCGACAAGTAGCTGAACTTTTGAAAGTGACTCCTCAAACAGTTCAGCAAATGGAGCGTCACGGCGTCCGTAAACCGAGCACCGCCAAGCGTTATGCAACTGCTTTTGGATGCAAGCTGGAAGACATTCTGGAAATTGATTGATCCCGCGCCTCGCGCATGCGTAGGCGCAGACAATAACAATCCAACAAAGAAAACCACATACGGTTCGCGCAATCCACCGGGCGTTTTTATTTTAAACAATTTTAGCAGGAAGGATTGCAACATGGCACACAAAAAGCCGATTAGAGCCCCGTTCCCGTGGTTCGGAGGCAAAGGTGCACCCAAGATCAGATCCGCCATCTTGGAGGCCTTGCCGCCGCATACAAGGTATCTGGAGCCCTTCGGAGGAGGCGCGTCGATCCTGATCAGCAAGCAACCGGTCCAGGTGGAGGTCTACAACGACGTCAACCGGGGGATGGTCAGTTTCTTCCGCGTGGTCGCCAGCCGGGACTACTTCGGGCCGTTCATGGCGCGCGTCCGGGAGATGCCATACTCTCGCGAGCTCTATGAGGAGTGTCTCCGGACATGGCCCGCGATCCATGATCCCGTCGAGCAGGCCGTCAGGTGGTATTTTGTCGCGAGGCAGAGCTTCAGCGGGATATTCGGCAAGTCATGGGGAGCAACCGTCAACTCCAGCAATGGAGGCATGGCTGAGACAACGTCCGGGTGGAGATCGAGCTTCGAAAATCTTCCCCTGGTTCACGATCGCATGCAGCGCGTCCAGATCGAGTGCTGCGACTGGCGTGACGTCCTGCGCCGGTATGCCGGTCCGGGCTGGCTGGCCTATTGCGATCCTCCCTATGTGTCAGGGAGCCGCAAGGCCGGAGGTTACGAGCACGAGCTCAAGGACACCGACCACGAGGCGCTGATCCGGACGCTGCTGCACTACGATGGAGCCGTGGTCTTGTCCGGATACGATACCCCGCTGTACGGGCCCCTGGCTGCTGCCGGATGGGACAAGCTGGAGGTCGAAGTGACTTGTTCCGCCGCCGGGCGTACCCGGGCGAGCGGTCTCCAGGGCGCGGGAAAGGTCAAGGAGCGTCAGCGCCGGACTGAGTGCCTCTGGCGCAACCCCGAGGCAATGCGCCGGATCCGCGCCGTCGACAGTGCGCGCAAGTAACGTGTCAGGACACAAGATAGCCCGGAGTGGTCAGCCAGATCGCTCCGGGCTTTTTCATGCTCTCGTGTTGTATCGCGCGTGTCGCGCACATGAGACAACAATCATCCCGCACATTTTGCCGCCCGTCGATTTTCCCGCATCCGCACAACGTTTTCCGTCAGTTTCGTGTAAACTCCCGATCGCGTCGCGTTGAGCTCAGATGACCTCCGTCGACGTGTGTTAACCTTTTCTTTCGTTATAAGATCAAGAGAAAAGGAAGGCGTTTGGCAACTCCGCCGGAAAGAACTCCGGCGGGGTAGAAAAACGCTTCAGGAAAGGCACAGCTCGGTCATGGGGTCGAGAATCCGCGAGGCGGAGAATTGCAGCTTTACAGAACGCAGTCCGTGAAGCTCGAAGACGATGACTTCATTCTTTCCTTTCTTTAAAAGAGGAGAGGGAAGATACAGCGTTCTCTGCGGACCGATGGTCCAGTAACGTCCCAGATTGAAACCGTTCACCCAGACGTATCCCCGGACGCCTTCCGGGAATACGAGAAATGTGTCGCCCGGTTTTTCCACGGACAGCGTTCCCTTGTAGAACCCCGGTGCGGAATTTGCTTCCGGGAGACTGCCGAACTTCAATGTGCGGAGGTCGTCAAGAGGAAGCGGACGGATGGTCCAGTCCGTGAGCTGCATGACATTGCCTTCCCGTTCGAATCCGGTCATGCCTTTGCGCTCGTATTCCATTTCCGTGTTGAAGTTGATACGGCCCATGTTTTCGATCAGGATGTCGAGCCGGGCGCCGTCCCGCGGCACCGTCAGATAAACCGCCTGATTCACATCTCCCCTGTATACGGTTGCGAAAGGCTGACCGTCCAGCAGAAGAATGGCACGGTCGCGCATGTCCCGGAAGATATATTTTCCGCTATGGCGCCGGTTCACGGTCGTTGAATACTGGATGAATCCGAAGGACTGTCCCAAGTGTTCCATCGGCTCGGGCAGCGGGAGTTCGATTGGCTTGGAAAGCGTGTCCAGCGAATCGACAAGAGAGACATATTCCGTCAGTTCGACCGGGGGGAATTCAACGGCTGCGGAAGGTGCGGGCGCGGCAGTGCTTCCCGGCCGATATTGTTCCATGACTTTCTGGACCGCGAAATATTTGGGGGTCGGATTTCCACCTTCATCAAGAAAGGAATCCACTTCGTAGCTGGTCAGAAGAGGAATGTAGGTTCCCTCGGAGAGATTGGCGCCGCTCGTGAAGCCGAAATTGGTGCCGCCGTGAAACATGTAGCAGTTGACGGAGGCGCGGTCTTCCATGATTTCCCGGATGTCCTCCGCGACGGCGCTGTCGGCATGATGCAGTGGCTGGATTCCCCAGTGCCACGCTTTGCCCGTCCAGAGTTCCATCGCAAAGTGAGCGTTTGCAAAACCGGTGTCGAAGGCGTCCAGTTTTTTGAATGCGGCGAGGGGATGGTTCCTGAAGTTGACTGTGGCTGGAATTTCCGGAAGAGTTCCCCCGGACAGCCAGAGTTCACCATCGCCGTCCGAGGTGAAAAGCTGAATGTCGATGCCATTTGCGCGGATCATGCGTTCGAGGCTCCGGAGATACTTTTTGTCTGCGGCGTAACTGCCGTATTCATTTTCGATCTGCATTGCGATCAGCGGACCGCCCCGGCTGGATTGCAGAGGCGCAAGACGCGGCAGGGCTTCACCGAAGAATTTTTCGACATGTTTCAGAAAGACCTTGTTCTCGCAGCGGAGCCGGAGCCCGTCTTTGCCGAGCAGCCAGCCGGGAAGTCCGCCGAGGTCGCATTCGGAACAGATGTAGGGACCCGGACGGACCATCACCAGCAGACCGAGGCGTCCGGCCAGTTCGATGAAACGGGCGAAGTCGAGACGCCCGGAAAAATCGAACCGGTCTTCCCTGACTTCATGCAGGTGCCACGCCAGATAGGTTTCGACCGTATTGAAGCCGCACTGTTTGAGTTTCAGAAGACGGTCTTCCCATTGTTCGGGGAGCGTCCTGAAATAGTGGATTGCTCCGGAAAGGATCTGCGTTTCATTTCCGTCGAGCCGAACCTTGTTTTGTTCGATCGTGAAGTTCATGCTGAAATTCCTTTTTTTATAAAATGTCGTATTGAATTTTTTCCTGTCACATACTAATATAAGTAGAAATAACATTTCATCAAGGTTGTTTTTGTTGTGAAAACATCGATTTTGTCGCACATCGGGTATTATGCGAAACTTCGGAAAGGATTTCCCGGTTTTCCGGAGATGCCCCTGCCGTTTTATCCAAGGTCCGCGGGGGAGACCCGTCTTCCTTTCGGAAAGGATGAAACCGGTTCCGGGCAGGACAAGCCATTTGTCCAGATCACCTGGGTTTCATGGGGGAGGGGGACCATGCTGGCCGGCGGGGAATCGGAGGCTGTCGAGGCTGGAGACGTGGTTTTCCAATATCCGAAGGAGGCACGCGAAAATCGACCCGGCCAATGCGGTCTTGTGCTCCGGTGGCTGACGTTTGACGGTCCCGGTGCGGGCGCTTTTTTGCGGAGTTTCGGATTTCCGCGGGTGCTCCGCGGGGCGGGGCGGTGCCCGGAAAAAAATTTCGTCCGATATGAGACGGCGCTGGGGGAGGGAACGCCGGGTTCTTTCCGGGAAGCGGTTGCCGCCGCCGTGGAGATACTGGCTGCCGCGGGACATGCGAAATCCAATTCCGAACAGAAGGATATTCAGCTTGTCCGTGCTTATTCGGAAGCGGCGGAACGTCATTACGCGGACCCGTCGGTCAATGCCGGAACGCTCTGCGAAATGCTGAACTTTCACCGGGCAACGGTATCCAGAGCATTCCGCATGAACCGGCGGGAAACGCCGGGAGAGTGTCTGCGGTCCATCCGGCTGCGGCATGCGCTGGAGCGTCTGGCGGCGGGGGATTCCGTGGCGGAAACGGCGCGGCGGTGTGGCTTCTGGAATGCGTCGTATTTCACGCAGGCGGTCCGGCACATGACCGGTCAGACGCCGAAACATTTCCGAAAAATGAGGCAGTGAGCGGAGAGAGAGAGCCGCTCACTGCCCCGGCGGGTGGGGGAGAGACTTGTTTATTCGATCTTATCCGTATCGATCCCGTATTGTTCGAACCCGAGGGCTTTTACGGGGTGCTGTTCGACGTCCTTGAGCTTGGCTTCGATCTTGCTGATGTCCGCCATGAGCGCGGAGCCGTCTTTTCCTCCCGGACGGACGTCCGGCGTATAGGAGCACATCAGAATGAACTGCGATTTCTTGATGGCGGTTGTTTCCGTGCTGAAAAGATATCCGAGGAGCGGAATGTCTTTCAGGAACGGGATCCCGTTGACCGTGCGGAGGAGTTTCGACTTTGTGATGCCGCCGATCATGAAGTCCTTCTGCGTGCCGACTTGAACGTCGGAGACATAGGAGGAGGAAACCATGCGGGGCGCGCCCGTGCTGTCGTATCCGATCAGGGAAACTCCGCTGATGGCGACGTTGAGAGAAGCCGATGTGCTTCCGAGCGACGGCAGGATGGCGGCGGTGAAGGAGAAGCCTTCCGTTGGCTTGATCTCCTGAAGAGTTCCCTGGGAGAGCGGCATTTCCTCGACTCTCCGGGGAATCTCGTTAAGCACTTTGATGGCGGCGCGTGAGGCCGAGGCAATTGCTTCTCCGAGCACTTCCCCCTTGTCTCCGACCGGCTTCACGACGACCCCCATCATTCCGGAGGACACGGAGATGTTCATCGGACAGGTGTCCTGTATGGAGACGGAGCCGGAATGGACGATTTTCGCATGGCTCTTGGCCATCAGGAAATCGATGTATTTCGAATTCCACTTCGGGTTGAAGTTCAACATCGAGTAGTTGTTGGTTCTGCCGGAACGGGAGAATACGGCGCCGGCGGAGAAGAGGGAGATGCCGTCATTGTTTTTCCAGCTCTGGAAGTCGAGGCCGAGCTTGGAGTCGTTTTCGTCCGAGACCTCGATGAGTTTGTAGTCGAGGGTTCCCTGACAGGCGGGAACGTCGTATTCCGCAAGCATGGCCCGCGATGAGGAAATATTGAAGCCGGAGGCGTTGAAGAAGATGGCGTTGTGCGTTTCATCGATGGTGACCTGGTATTCTTTCGGCATTCTGCCGTAGGTGACGGACTCGACGCCGTTTGCGGAAAGGAGACCGACCCGCCGGATCATTTTGAGCATGGTGGCGGCGGTGTTGGCCTTGCAGAAGTAGACATATCTCTTGCGCCCGTCCGAGAAGACCATTTTGTTGATGTCGATCATCTTGACCATGGATTCGATGCTCATGCCGGTTCCCGGGTCCTGGAAGAAGTTTTCTTCGGCGGAGACCATCACGATCCCCGTCCCGTCGTTGTATTTGATGGCGTCGACCGTGGCGGGATTGGTCTTGATGGTCGGACGTATGAGCGAGCGGAGAATGCCGCACGCGACATAGGGGTCGGCATTTTTCAGCACATAGGCCCTGGTGACGACATAGGGGTCGCTGTTGTCGCGGATGAAGTGCACGCTCTTTTCGTCTTTGTCGAGGTTGATGTTGATTTTCGCGGACACATTGGAGGGCGCGTAGGTTCCTGTCGGATTGTTGACGCCCTGATCCGGCTGACCGTTGAGGTTGATGGTTTGTTCCCCGCCCGCGGAAAGAAGACCCGGCGCGGCGAGAAGAAAAGAGAGAACAGAGGGGGTGTTGAACTTCATTTTTCAATGCTTCCTTTGGTTTACTTGGCCGGAACGGGGGCATCCGGGTTGACAAGATTCGCTTTCACCGTCACGAAGATATAGATTTTCTCGTTGATCGTGGTGGTGGTTCCGAAGAGATATTTGAGGACCGGAACCTCGCAGAGGAAGGGAACGCCGATGGTTTCCTCCGTCTTCGAGTTTCTTGTGAGGCGCTGGAGGATGACCTCATCGCCAAAGGCGAGGGTCGTATCGCTGGCAAGGGTGCAGACGGTTTCCACCGGGGCTCCGCTGTTGTCGACTTCCGTGACATCGTTGGAAGTGAGGGCGTAGTTGAGAAGAAGATTGCCCTTGTTCTTCGCGAAGAAAGAGCCGTTCATGTCGAACTGTCCGCTGTCCTTGAGCGTTGATGCTTCCGGCTCAAGTCCGATGACGCCTCCGATCCTTACGTTGAAGGAGGGCAGCAGCGAGGGGGAGATGTATCCCATGACCGAAGTGGTGTCGTTCTCGTCCTTCTGGATCATCTGGAGGACGGGATCGAGCGTCAGGTTCGATTCGGCGCCGGAGACGAAGGTTGCGTTCGCCGTGGCCATCACTTCCGCGGAACCGGACTGCTGGAGCATGCGGACGAAACTCATATCGAATGCGGGCGCCACAAGGAACGATCCGTATCCCCACGTGGCCGCATGGGTGGCGAGGCTGGTGGCCCGGGAGAAGGTTGCGCGTCCCGCATCGTATGCAAAGTCCAGCATATTGAGTCCCGGACCGTTTTTCCACGCCAGATAGTCGATGCCGAGATCGCGCAATTTCGATTCACGCACCAGGTAATATTTCACCGTCAGGTTCGTCTGGGCGGCCGGCTGGTCGAAATATTTCGCCCACTCGAGAATGCCGTCACTGTAGGTTTTGTCGTCTTTCCAGTAGAGTGTGCTGTTGGTGTCGTAGACGGCCCCCACCGGAGAGGTGAGAATGTGGCAGAGTTTCTGGAGCATGGCGGTGGAGGTGTATTTCGGATAATAGATTCCCTTGGTGACGCCGGTGCCTTCGATCAGGGAACCGTCCGGTCCTTTTTTTCCGGGCCGGTCCAGCTTTGCGACCAGATCGTCGATGTAGGGCATCATTTCTGTGGCCGTGGTGACGCCGACCCAGCATTCGCTCAGCGTCGGAATGCTGATCCGGCAAAGCGTGGACTGGTCGGTATACCGTTTTGCCGCGGCATCCACCCAGGGGCGGATGTCCGTTGCCTGGACATATTTGAGCTTGTAAATCTTCGTGACCATTTTCCGCTGTGCATCATCCTGAATCAGATGAATCTGCCGCGTCTCTGCCGCGTAACCTCCCGATGCAATCATGGTAAATGTATACAGTATACAATACAAAATTTTTTTTTTCATTTGTTCTTTCATTGCCTTCGTATTTCCATTTCCCGGAGCTATGCCCGTTTACGGAATTTTTTGGGTCTGTTCACAACATCCTCCAGACGGGTCAGACATGCGGATCCGCCACTCATTTTTTTTGCCGATTTTTCCGTTTCTTGAGAGACACCTCCTTCGTCGTTTTTCCATTGATCCATATTTTTCAAGCTTATGTTTTGAACACTTAGCAAAAAGCATGCCAGCTTATGATAGAAAGGGGAAGCGGAAGAGACTGATCCCTCCCGGACGGGAAAACGAAATGCTCTTTTCACAACGTTTTTCGCAGGGGCGCGGACCGTTCCGGAAAAGAAAGAAGACTCCGTTTTTTTGCTTCGGGTGATATTTGTTTGTAATCCGTTGATTGAAAGTATTGTATGAATGGTTGAATCCAGCGGAAGGAGGAGCCGGAGAACGATGAGGAAACAGTCCAATCCGTCTATTTTACGACTTCTTTTTGGAAAGAGGACAAGGCCGAGACGGAGTTTCTTTGAAAAAATTATATCATCGATTCAGAAGTCAGGGAGAAAGCGGACAGATGTATACAAAAATGTAAGATCGTGTTTGTGAATTACATTTTTGTATATGTCTGTCAAAAAACAAAGACCCCGTTTCCTTCACGAAAGGACGAAAAATCAGGGAGTTTCGCGCCGATTTGGAGAACCTTGCATTTGAAACATTCCCGGAGTAAATTACCCTTTTCACAATCTCCTGAAGAAGGATGTCAATGAATAAAAACGGACCTGTGATGGGGTGGAACAGCTGGTACTGCCACTCGCTGTCGGTGACTGATGCAAAGATTCGTGAGGTCGCCCGCGGACTTGTGGAGCGCGGTCTTGCCGCGCACGGCTGGACATATGTCAACATCGATGATTCCTGGCAAGGTGTGCGGGGCGGCAAATTCAATGCCATTCAGGGCAACGAAGCCTTTCCGGATATGAAGGCGCTCGGGGACTAAGCTAAGTTGCATAAATTTACATTGTAATATTCGAGAGATGCACTATATTTTATCT
>Ga0066602_10002351_pt1 | contig 11275 bp, 8 predicted proteins | sample Higcelweek5metaG_FD_59481 | JGI IMG/M metagenome (GOLD analysis project Ga0066602, IMG submission 59481) | Freshwater pond sediment microbial communities from the University of Edinburgh, under environmental carbon perturbations - High... | ecosystem: Environmental > Aquatic > Freshwater > Pond...
GCCAGGCCCGCCCCCGGTCGGGACAGGATTTCAACACCGCCTCCACCAGCGTTTCCGTATCCGGACGCGGGATCAGGGTTTCAGGCCCCAGTGCTAGGGTCAGGCCCCAGAATTCCCAATCGCCCAGGATACGCTGCACCGGCTCACGCGCCGCCCGCCTTTCCACCAGCGCGTTGAACGCCGCCACCTGTTCCGCCGTCCCCGTCAAACCCGCAGGCCGGCGCAGGCGCGATACCGGCACCCCAAAGGCGCGTTCGGCCAGATAGAGCAGGTCCAGCCGCGCCTCTTCCACGCCCAGCGCCGTCAAGCGTTGTTCCGCCTCGCGCAGCAGGGGCAACAGATCGATCATGGCGTTGCCCCCTTCCCCCCGCGTCGCCGACGTCCGGCCCGCGCCGGCACGGCCAGCATCTTTTCCTTCAACCCCGCCAGGGCCGCGAAGGGATTATCGGCATCCACGGGCACGGCTTCCACCGTTGCCGCCACCGGCCCCTCCGGCCTGCGCCGGACCCAGATGTCGGGCGGCACTTCCTGCCCCTCCACCAATGGCGGTTTCTTGCGCAATCGCCAGCCCAGCGCCGTCAGGATGGCGGGCATTTCCGCGTTGGCGCAGGCGGCCAGGGGTGCCAGCCCCGACAGGTCGGTCAACCGCCCATCGCCCGACCGGTCGGCAATCATCTGCATCAAGCGGTCGGCCATATCCACCCGAACGGCCCGTGGCCCCAGGGGCAGGTAACCCGCCGCCCGCAGCAGGCCATCATCCGCCGCACCCTCCCCATCCCGCACCACCGAAATCCGCCCCGGCGGCGGCAGGGCGGGCGGCAGCGCCAATCCCTGCTTCACCGCCCAGAGCAGGCCCAGCATCGCGGCGGCACGCGGCTTGATCAGGCCCGGCAGGTAAATCTGCCCGACCCCGAACCGCACGCCCAGCCGTTCCAGCGCCACCCGTTCCGCCTTGCCAACCCCCGGCAGCAACCCCGCCACCGCCTCGCGCGGCAATATCCCGGCGGCCTCCGACAGCTGGAACACCACGCCGCGCGCCGCGCCCTTGATCTCCGCCGCTTCCAGCCGGACCAGCACCGCCAGATCGGCGCGCACACGACCGCCTACGAATGCCAGCAGCCGCCCCTTCACCCGCTCCCGCTGCACGCCCTCCAGCAGATCATCGCGCAGCAGCCGCACAGCCGGCGACAGCAGCCGCTCCCCCGGCACCAGCCGCCCGATCTCCACCCCGTCCCAGCGCAGCACCCCGTCCGTCCCCAGCGCAAAGGCCGCGTCCCCCGCCGCCTCCAGCGCCGCCACCCGCCGCGCAATCTCCTCCCGCAGCGCCCGGCGCGCGGCGGTCATCAGGGTGGGGGCGTCATCCTCCCCCACATCGGCCTGCATCTCAAAGCCCAAACCCCGCAGCGCGCCCACCGCATGGCCTTCCACCATCACCGTCCCGTCATTGGTGACAAATCCCGTCAGGTCGCGGCCTGTGCGCAGCGATTTCACCAGCCCCGCCGAGCGTTTATCGACAAAGCGCTGCGTCAGCCGTTCATGCAGCGCGTCGGACAGCCGGTCCTCAATCCCGCGCGTCAGCCCCTGCCAATGCTTGGGATCGGTGACCCAATCGGCGCGATGGCTGATATAGGTCCAGGTGCGGATATGGGCGATGCGCGACACCAGCGTGTCGATATCGCCGGCTAGATTATCCAGCCGCTGCACCTGTCCGGCCACGAAATCATTGGGCAGCCGCCCGCCGGGTGCCATCAGATGTCGGTAAAGCTGACCCAGCAGCCTTGTATGCGCGTCCGTCATGGTCTTGCGGAAGTCTGGGACCTGACAAACCTCCCACAGCATCTTCACCCCGCGTGGACGGCGCGTCAGGGTCATGACCTCTGCGTCTGCGGCCAGGGCCTTCAACGCCTCCACATCATCGGCGGGCCGCGCCCGGATCAGCAGGTTGGACGGCGACGGTGCTTCCAGGCTGCGCAGCAACCCATCGACCGAGCGCGTATCCAGCTCGCTGTTGCGCCAGCTCAGTTGCTGGAGCGGCGGGAACGTATGGTTCTCCACGGCCTGCACGATATCATCATCCAGGGGGGAGCAGTCCCAGGTGGTGCCAAAGGTGCCATCCGTCTGGTGCCGCCCGGCCCGCCCGCCGATCTGTGCCACTTCCGGGGCCGTCAGGCGACGGGGCCGCTGCCCGTCAAACTTGTTCATGCGGGCAAACCAGACATGGTCCACATCCATGTTCAGGCCCATGCCGATGGCGTCGGTCGCCACCAGATAATCGACATCGCCGGCCTGATACATGGCCACCTGGGCATTGCGGGTGCGGGGGCTCAGCGCGCCCATCACCACCGCCGTCCCGCCGCGCGACCGGCGCACCATCTCGGCCAGCTGATAGACCTCGGTGACCGAAAAGGCCGTGACGGCACTGCGCGGCGGCAATTTGGTCAGTTTCTTGTGACCGCCGAAACTCAGCTTGGAAAAGCGCGGGCGGGTGATGATCTCCACCTTGGGGATCAGTTTCTGGATCAAAGGCCGGATCATGTCCGAGCCTAAAAACATCGTCTCCTCTCCGCCGCGCGCATGCAGCAGCCGGTCGGTGAAGATGTGCCCGCGCTCCCCATCGGCACAAAGCTGGATCTCATCCACGCATAGGAACGCCACCTGCCGTTCCAGCGGCATGCTTTCGACCGTACAGACCCAATAGCGCGGGGCCGGCGGGATGATCTTCTCCTCCCCCGTCACCAGGGCCACATGATTGGCCCCCTTCATCCGCACCAGCTTGTCATAGTTTTCGCGGGCCAGCAGGCGCAGGGGGAAGCCGATCATGCCGGTGGCATGGGCCGCCATGCGTTCCATGGCCAGATAGGTCTTGCCGGTATTGGTGGGACCCAGCACCGCCAGCACCCGGCCGGTCCCGACCGTGGCCAGTCCCGCCGCAGAGGATGAATGCGCATTCATGATCTCATACCTGCTTCCGGTGATCGTGGCCGATCACCGGACCTCAAACGCCGGCGCCCACATCCGTGGGCTTGGCTTCCGTCGCATGGCCGGCGCGGCGGCAGTCGCCGCCGTACCCATCCCCGGCAAGGCGGGCTTGCCGGGGATGGGGCTTATCCATGGGCGGACGCCTGTGATAATGCAAGCCCGGCCATGGAAAAGCCATCTGTGCGGGTCAGATCATCAGGCATGAAGAACGCGCTTCTCCTCCTCGCCACGCTCGCCGTCCTGGCCCTCTCCCCCGCCGCGCCCGCCGGGGCCAGCCCGGAACAGGCAGCATCCCTGAAGGACATGCTGACCCGCCGCCTGGGCGAGTCGGCGATCAGCCGTGACCGGTTACATATCGAACGCGTGCCCGATGTGGCGGTGACGGAAAAGGCCGGCCTTTACCACCTGCGTATTCCCATCCTGCGCCTGGCGGCCAATGATGGCTGGATGGTGGAGGCCCCGCTGGTCGACGGCGACGCCACCCCCCGGCCCGACGGCTCCTGGCAGTTGAAACTGCGTCTGCCGCAGGGCTTGACGCTCTATGGCGGCAACGGCTTCCGGCTGGGCGATATCGCGCTGGCCCGGCAGAACCTGATGCTTACCATCAGCGGCGATGGCCGCTCCCTGCTCTCCGCCGAGCTCGATATCGGCAATGCCAGCTTCAAACCCGCCCTCGGGGCCGGTACCGGCAGCCTGTCTGCTCTGCGCCTGATCCTGACCCCCAAAGCCATGAAGGATGGGGTGTGGAGCGGGCGTGTCTCCCTGGCACTCGATGCTTTGTCGCTGAAGGACCCGATGGGCATCGACCGGCTGGCGGTACAGCGTCTGCGCTTGGAGGGCGGGGCCGATGGTCTGGACATGCGCCGCATGGGTGACCTTCTGGCCAGCGGCGACCGCAGCCACCTGGACCGGATCGCCCGCACCGCCGACCTTTCTGCCGATATCGCCGGCTTTCGACAGGTGCGTGACGATGGCACGCGCAGCGTCCTGGACATGGGCAAGGGCAAGCTGACCCTGACCGGCCTGTCATCGGCCAGGGCTGCCCTGTCACTGGACTGGACGCATGAGGGGCTGAACCATACCGGCCCCCGTCTGTCCCCTGATCTGCTGCCCGTCCGCGCTGCCATCAACCTGACCGGTACATCCCTGCCCAAGGCGCTGTTTACCGGGGCCAAACCGGCCACTGGCTGGACCCCGGCCCTGGCGGCGGCGGGCAGTGCCATCAAACTTTCCAAACTCACTCTGTGGAACCCCAACTCCACCGTGCTGGGCCAGGGCGATTTCCGCTTCGGCCCCGGCAATGCCAACGACGTGACCGGTAACGCCACTCTGTCGCTGCGCGGCGTGGACAAGATCATCACCGGCATCAATCAATCGATGGGCGCGAAGGGTGCCGCCCTGTCCATCGGCCTCTACGCCCTGCAGGGCCTGGGCCGCCTGGAATCCGGGCCGATGGGCACCACCCACCAATACGCCCTGACCATCACCCCGCAAGGTCAGGTCACCCTGAACGGCACCGACGCCACCTCCCTGTTCCGGGGCCTGATGGCGGTGAATTGAGGGGCCACCCCTTCACCCCACGTAACGATGTTGCGCCGCACACATGCGAATCCCACCGGTCCGAACTGTGACGGATGCGTGACGCTACGCTGACACGGGCTTGACACCCCTTATACTCTGCGCGAGCATAAGGGAGAGTAATGCTCAATTCGAGCATAAGTCCCTGTCGGAGCCGCCGCCATGTCCGCCCCCCTCGACCTGTCCTATAGCCCCGAAGTGGCAGAGGCCACCAAGCCGATCTATGACCGGGTCAAGGGCGTGATCCCGGCGGTGGAATGGCCCTTCCATGCCCCGTTGGTGGCCGCCATCAACCGGCTGAAGAAGGAGCGGAATGCCGTCATCTTGGCCCATAATTACCAGGCACCGGAGATTTTCCACACCGTGGCCGATATCGTGGGCGACAGTCTGCTGCTGGCGCGCAAGGCGGCGGAGACCGATGCCGATGTCATCGTCCTGGCCGGCGTGCATTTCATGGCGGAGACGGCGAAGATATTGTCGCCGGAAAAGACCGTGCTGATGCCCGCCATGGATGCCGGCTGTTCCCTGGCTGACAGCATTACGGCGGCGGATGTCCGCCTGCTGCGCGAACGCTATCCGGGCGTACCGATTGCCACCTATGTCAACACATCCGCCGCCGTGAAGGCGGAAAGCGATGTCTGCATCACCTCTGGCAACGCGGTGGAGGTGATCAACTCCCTGCCCGGTGACGAGGTCCTGTGCATTCCCGATGAATATCTGGCCAAGTGGGTGGCCACCCAGACGACCAAGAAGGTCATCGCCTGGAAGGGCCATTGTGAGGTGCATGAGCGGTTTACCGGCGAGCAGCTTCGCGGGTACCGGACCCAGTTCAAGGGCGACATCACCATCATCGCCCACCCCGAATGCCCGCCCGATGTGCTGGCAGAGGCGGATTTCGTCGGCTCCACCGCCAAGATGCAGGATTATGTGGAGGGTCAGCAGCCCAAGCGCGTGCTGCTGATCACCGAATGCTCGATGGCCGACAATCTGGCGGCCACCAACCCGGCGGTGGAGTTCGTGCGCCCCTGCAATCTCTGCCCCCATATGCGCCGCATCACGCTATCGAACATCCTGGAAAGCCTGCAAACCATGCAGCCCCAGGTCCATGTCGACCCCGCCATCGCCGGTCGCGCCCGCCAAGCGGTGGAGCGGATGCTGGCAGTGGGGAAGAAGTGATGGCGAAGGAGAGCTTCCCTCTTCGCGCGCTCTACCGTCATCCCCGCGAAAGCGGGGGCCCAGGGGCCACAGGAAAACCGCTTCCCAGTGCCTGCTAACCACAAGCGGTAAGGTCGGGCTTGTTCCCCCTGGACCCCCGCTTTCGCGGGGGAGGCAGGTATTAGCCACCCCACAAACCCAGTCCCCCACCCCCGACGGATCAACACCATGCAGCTTCATGACAGCGACGTGATCGTCATCGGGTCCGGCATGGCCGGGCTGGTGGGTGCCCTGTCGCTGGCCCCGCTGCGTGTGACCTTGCTGACCAAGACCGATGACCTGCCCGGCGGGTCGTCCAACTGGGCACAAGGCGGGATTGCCGCGGCCATCGACCCCGCCGATGACCCCGCCGAACATGCCGCCGACACGGTGGCCGCCGGGGCCGGTCTGACCGATCCGGAAATGGCGGCATTGCTGACCGATGAAGGGGCCAAGCGCCTGACCCGCTGGATCAACCGGGGCCTGCCCTTTGATCGGGAGGCCAATGGCCGCCTGTGCCTGGGCCGGGAGGCCGCGCATGGCGCGCCCCGTGTCCTGCATGCCGGCGGTGATGCCACGGGCCGGACCCTGATGGCCGACCTGTCGGCCCGCGTCCGTGCCGCCCGCCACATCACCATTCAGACGCGGGCCTTCGCCTGGGATCTGGTCATGGGCCGCCACGGCGTGGCCGGTATCCTGGCCCATCATGCCGGTGAAGGCTGGGTCTTTCACCGCGCCGGTGCGGTCCTGCTGGCCTGCGGCGGCATCGGGCAGCTTTACCGCCACACCACCAACCCGGTGGAGGCGACGGGCGACGGTATCGCGCTGGCCGCCCGCGCCGGGGCCGATCTGGCCGATCTGGAATTTGTGCAGTTCCACCCCACCGCGCTGGCCGGCACCCGCACGGGTCAGGTGCCGCTGCTGACAGAGGCGCTGCGCGGGGCCGGTGCCCATCTGCTGGATGAACATGGCGGGCGCTTCATGCTGAAGGCCCATCCCCTGGCCGAACTGGCACCCCGCGATGTGGTGGCCAAGGCCATCGGGGGCCGCATCGCCAATGGCCTGCCCGTCTATCTGGATTTACGCGCCCTGTGGGCCGATGGTGGCGCGGCCAAGTTCCCGACCGTGGCCGGCATCTGTGCCGCCGCCCGCCTGGACCCCGCCCGCCTGCCCATCCCCGTGGCACCTGCCGCCCATTACCATATGGGTGGGGTGGTCACGGACCCGGATGGACGGACCAGCATCCAAGGCCTCTATGCCGCCGGAGAGGTGGCCTGTACCGGCGTGCATGGGGCCAACCGTCTGGCCAGCAATTCGCTGCTGGAGGCGCTGGTCTTTGCCGAACGGGCGGCGGATGCCATCCTGGCCTCCACCCCGCCGCGCCCCGGCCCCATCGCCCTGCCCGACCCGCCCCCCACCATGACGCCCATCGCACAGGCCGCCGCCGTGTCGGTGCAGGCCGCCGATATCATGGCCGAAAGCGTGGGCCTGCTGCGCGATGGCATCGGCCTGTCCTGCGCGCTGGCAGAGCTGGAGGCGCTGGAGGCCGGCCTTGACCTGGAGGTCGGGGTAGAAGACCACGCCGCCATTCGCCTGTCGGGCGAGCTGCGCAATCGCCTGCTGACCGCCATCCTGATCGCCCGCGCCGCCCTGAACCGTCAGGAAAGCCGGGGGGCCCATCAGCGGTCCGACTGGCCAGAGCCCCGTGCCGAGTGGCGGCACCGCCAACGTTTGACCCTGTCCGGTCCCGCGCCTCGTATTCGCGTGGCCCCGCCCCGTTCCCCCCTGCCGGTGATGTGATGACCTTGGCCCTTTACCCCATCCAGTATGAGACCCTGATCCGCACGGCCCTGGCCGAGGATCTGGGCATGGCCGGGGATCTGACCACCGATGCCTGTGTGCCGCCCGACGCCACGGCCACGGCCCTGTTCAATGCCCGCCATAACGGCGTCTGCGCCGGCCTGGATGCCGCCCTTCATGCCTTCACCCTGCTGGACCCCACCCTGTCCATCACCCGGCATGTGAAGGATGGCGACCGCATCACCCCCGGCACGACACTGGCCACGGTGGAAGGGCTGGCCCGCCCCATCCTGTCGGGGGAGCGCACGGCGCTGAACCTGCTGGGTCGGCTCTGCGGTATCGCCAGCGAGACGCGGCGGTTGGCCGACCGGATCGCGGGTACCGCCGCGCAGATCGTCTGTACGCGCAAGACCACACCCGGCCTGCGCGCGCTGGAGAAGTACGCCGTGCGCGTCGGCGGCGGCGGCAATCACCGTTTCGCCCTGGATGACGCCGTCCTCATCAAGGACAACCACCTGGTCGCCGCCGGCGGCCTGCGCGCGGCCGTGGAGCGTGCCCGCGCGCGCGCCGGCCATATGGTGAAGATCGAGGTGGAGGTGGATAACCTGGATCAGTTGGCCGAGCTGATCGAGTTGAAGGTCGATGCCGTCCTGCTGGACAATATGGACCCCGCCACCCTGCGCCGTGCGGTGGAAATGGTGGCGGGCCGCATGGTGACGGAGGCGTCGGGCGGCGTCACCCCGGACACGATCCGCGCCATCGCGGAAACCGGCGTCACCCTGATCAGTCTAGGCTGGCTGACCCATTCGGTGAAGAATTTCGACATCGGCCTGGATTTCGCGGTGGGGTAAGGGGTCGGCCCAACCCCAACGGTAGCCCTTTACATCCGATCTCGGATGCATTAGGGTCCCCGCCATCACCAGCCGGAGCCTGACGCCCATGGATTTCAACCCGCACATCTGACCGCCGCCCCATCCGGGGCCGTCTCATGTCCGACAGGGTTTATCCATGCCGCATTGGCTTGTCGCCGAGGGGCTGTGCTTCACGCATGGTGCCGATCGGTCGCTGATCGATAATCTTTCGCTTTCCATCGCCGATGAACGGGTCGCCCTGGTGGGCGGCAACGGCGTTGGCAAGACCACGCTGCTGCGCCTGCTGACAGGGGCGCTGACGCCGGTACGCGGGCATGTCAGCCGCCGGGGCCGGCATTTCCATTGGCCGCAATTGCCGGAGCCGGGGCAGCGGGTGGGCGATGTATTGCCGCCGGACGATCCGCGGCGCGCGGGCGTGCTGTCGCGGCTGGGCCTGCCGCTGGACCTGTCCGACGATCTGCCGCTGGACCGTCTGTCGGGCGGGCAGGTGGCGCGGCTGCGGCTGGCTGCCATCCGGTTGATCGGCCCCGACCTTCTGATCCTGGATGAGCCGGGCAATGATCTGGATGCCGACGGGCGGGCCTTGCTGGCTGACCTGATCCGGGGCTGGCGCGGCGGGTTGCTGCTGGTCAGTCATGAGGTGGGGCTGCTGTCGCTGGCCGACCATATCCTGGACCTGTCACCGCTGGGCCTGCGCAGCCATGGCGGCGGCTATCAGGGCTGGCTGGCGGCCAAGGCGGCGGAAAGGCAGGCGGCGGACCGCGCCCTGGCTGATGCCGGCAAGCAGGCCAGACAGGCACGCGCCATGGCGCTGGAGGAAGCCGCCAGGGCCGCCCGCCGGGCGCGGGCCGGCAAACAGGAAAAGGCACGTGGATCGAACGCGCCTATCCTGCTGGGCCTGCGGCGCGACAATGCCGAACGCGCGGCATCGGCCCGCCGTATCAAGGGGGAGCGGCAGCGGGATGCCGCCGAACAGGCGTTGGATCAGGCGCGCAGCCGGCTGGCCCCGCCGCTGCCGCCGCTGGACATGGCGATTGCCGCGTCAAACCTGCCGGCGGGGCGGGTGCTGCTGCGGGGGAAGGACCTGTGCCTGTCGCGCGGGGGCCGGCCCTTATGGCGGGACCTGTCGTTCGACATGACCGGGCCGGCGCGCCTCGCCCTGACGGGACCCAACGGGGCGGGCAAAAGCAGTCTGCTGGATTGCCTGACCGGTGTGCTGACCCCGGACGCGGGGGCGATCATGCGGGCACCCGGTCTGCGTCTGGCCCGGCTGGATCAGCGGCTGGCCGCCGCGTCGGATGACACGCCGCTGTCGCTGGCCCGCGCGGCACAGGCGGGGCAGGGGGAAGGGGCGATCCGGGCGGCGCTGGCCCGGTTCGGCTTTCGCGCCGATGCCGCCCTGGTGCCGCTGCGCCAGCTGTCGGGTGGCATGCGGGTGCGGGCATATCTCTGTGCCGCCCTGGGCGGGACGGCCCCGCCACAGTTGCTGCTGCTGGATGAACCGGCCAACCATCTGGACCTGGAGGGGCGTGCCTGCCTGCTGGAGGCTTTGCGCGCCTATGACGGGGCTTTGATCCTGGTCAGCCATGATGCGGATTTCCGCGATGCGGTGGGGGTGACAACGACCATCCGGCTGGGGCTGGCGACTGCCAGCCCGGCACCACATGGTGCCGCAAGCCAAGGCGGCGGATGCCGCCGCCCGGCGTCTGAGGGAACATGAAATCTGCCTGGATCGGTCACGATCAAGGCAGATTCTCATAAACAGATTTTAATGTCTGCCGGTGGCTTCCCGTCTCGAACCTTTATGCGCCCTCATGGCCCTCTATGCGGCGTGGCCGTGCCCGTTTGGGGCCGGCATGCCGGAGTGGGAACCATGCAAGACATCATCCTGACGCTGCTGCTTGTGGGGCTGTTCGCCCTGGGCCTGGGCTTTGCCCATGCCTGTGAGGGGCTGTGACCATGATCGACATGATCCTGGGGCTGGTCACGGCGGTTTCGCTGGGCCTGTACCTGCTTCACGTCCTGTGCCGACCTGAGCGTTATTGAGCGGAGCGTAGCCTTGACCCTTATCGGTTGGATGCAGATCGCGCTGTTCTGCGCGGTCATTCTGGCGTTGACGCGGCCGCTGGGCGGCTTCATGACACGCCTTTTCGCGGGCGAGCGGACGTTCCTGTCGCCCGTCCTGGGGCCGGTCGAGGCCGGCTTTTACCGTCTGGCGGGGGTGGATGCCCGCAGCGGGCAGCATTGGCTGTCCTATGCCACCGCCATGCTGATCTTCAACGCTGCCGGTGCCCTGCTGCTCTATGCGCTGCAGCGCGGGCAGGGCGCCTTGCCCCTGAACCCGCAGGGCCTGCCCGGTGTGGGGCCGGAACTGGCCTTCAACACGGCCATCAGCTTTGTCACCAACACCAACTGGCAGTCCTATGCCGGTGAAAGCACCCTGTCCTACCTGACCCAGATGGCCGGGCTGGCGGTGCAGAATTTCCTGTCGGCGGCGACGGGCATCGCCCTGGCGCTGGCGCTGGTGCGCGGCTTTGCGGCGCGGTCGGCCAGGCAGATCGGCAATTTCTGGGCCGATATGACCCGGGCCACGCTCTATCTGCTGCTGCCCATCAGCATCGTCGCGGCCCTGTTCTTCATCTGGCAGGGCGTGCCGCAGAATTTTAATGCCTATACCGTGGCAACGACTTTGGAGGGGGCGCAGCAGACCATCGCCCAGGGTCCCGTCGCCAGCCAGTTGGCCATCAAGATGCTGGGCACCAATGGCGGCGGCTTCTTCAACGCCAATTCGGCCCATCCGTTCGAAAACCCGACGGCCCTGTCCAACTTCGTGCAGATGCTGCTGATCTTCG
>Ga0066602_10002358_pt1 | contig 11254 bp, 10 predicted proteins | sample Higcelweek5metaG_FD_59481 | JGI IMG/M metagenome (GOLD analysis project Ga0066602, IMG submission 59481) | Freshwater pond sediment microbial communities from the University of Edinburgh, under environmental carbon perturbations - High... | ecosystem: Environmental > Aquatic > Freshwater > Pond...
AACTCAAAAACTCGCTTTCGCTCAATGAAAAAGGAAACGAATCTACCCAAAAGCAAATCCTTGAAACCACCCAAGAACTTCAAAAAATTGAGTGACTCAAAGTCAAACTCGCTCAAGAAGCTCAAGTCATCCAAGAAGAGGAACAACTCCGCGCACAATTGGAAAGTCAAAAGCAAAAATTTACTCTCTTTCAAGAACTTCAAAAATCCAAAGAAGCTCTCAAGCTCGCTACGACCAAACTCACACAGGTCACTGAAAAGATGCAATCTCTTGATGTAAAAACTCTCCTTTCCACCCAAAAAACCCTCGAAGAACGACTTATTGAGGAAAATAAAAACTATCAAACAAAATTTGGAGAATCTTCTCAAGTAAAAACCCTCAAAGATATGCTTTTAAAGGAAGGAGAAGCACTGAAAAAGGAGCTTGGAGACATCCAAGAACTCTGAGCGCTGGGGCAGTGCCCTACCTGTCATCAGTCTCTGGAAAAACATCTTCCAATCCTTATCCAAGGCTACCAAACCAAACTCGAAGAAAAAAGAAAACTCTATCAGGATGCCCACCTCAAACACCAAGCCAGCCTCAAGGAAGTCACTGTGATGCAAGAAATCATAGAGTGAATTCAAAAACAACTCAAGACCATACAGGAATCAATAAAAACCTTTGAACTTCTTGACAAAGATGCTAAAAATATCCAAGAGCACATACTCGATCTTGAAAAAAAGATGGCAGAAAATGCGTGAGTCGAGTATCAGCCTCTGGTGCATCAAAAGCTCAAACTTGAGTACGAAAGCATCCGTGTAAGACTCCAATCGTATCAAGAAATGCTCTGAATCATAAAATCAGAACCTATGCTTTTGGAAAGACTAAAAATCTGAAATGAGAAAATAGAAAGCCTGAAGGTTGAACACACTGAAATCTCTCAAAAAATTCTTGTGCTTGATTATCAAGAATCCGAGTTTTTAGCGAGTCAAAAAGCCTTTGAAGAAGTTCAAAAACTCCTTTTAGAGCATCAACAAAAGCTCCAAGTCCAAAGAGAAACACTCTTGCACGCACAGTATGCCCTCAAAAAGATCCAAGAAACTAGAGCCAGCATGCTCGCAAAATCCTTACAGATCAAAGCCCTTCAAGAAGAAATCCTTCTTCAAGAAAGCTTGGTAAAAATCCTTTGAGACTATATTGCCTACCTCCTCGACTCGCTCAAACCGCAACTGGAAGATATGGCAAGTGAGTATTTTTCTCTCATTACCAATGGAAAATACACCCAAATCACGCTGGATGAGGATTACAATCTGATGATTGACCAAAAAAACATCGAACTCTATTCAGGTGGAGAAAAAGACCTTGCAAATGTGTGTTTGAGGCTCGCTCTCGGACAAAATCTTACTTCTCAAAAAGGAAACCCGATACACTTTTTGATCCTTGATGAGATCTTGTGAAGCCAAGATAAAGAAAGACAGTTTCAGATCCTTCTCAATCTCAAAAAACTGGAAAAGAAGTTTTCTCAAATCCTTCTTATCTCACATGATGAAGAAATCAAGGATATTGCCAGCCATCTCATAGAAGTAAAAAGCATCTCAAATGAAGAAAGTATCATCATCACACACGGAAAATAGTTCAAAATTTGACGAACAGAAAATAATATGTTACCATAAGAGCATAATTATTTTATAAATATTATTTTATGGTACTAGAAACTCTACAAGCTGTTCCTACCGAGCAGAAGCCGAAAACAGTTGAACAACTCGTCGCGGATATTACTGCTGACAATAGAATCAATGGAAAAGATCAACAAGCTGTTATAGAACTTGCGGACCTTTATCAGAAAGAAAAAGGTGTAATCAAACAAGAAACGCATGATGCTCTTTGCTCTATCATAAACGAAAGTCTCTCACAAGGATACGAAGTACAAAATATCGAAGATTTTCGTGTACTTCAAAAGCTCCTTTCTCTCAGTCTGAATCAAAATGTCTCTCTTCCAGATTATATCCAAAAACTCAAACCAACCTACGGAGATTTTTCTATAAGACTAGAAAATGGCAACATACTTCTTTACAATCTCTCTACCCTTCGTGCACAAATTGACCCAAAAAATGGAACCTTACAAGAGAAAAACTTTATAGGGGCAATGCTCTCTGGAAATGTGGACGCAAGAAATAATAACAACACCATCAGTGGTCATGATTTTGAAGTGCTTTCCCAAATGCCCGAAGCACAAAAACTTGTGGAAAGTATCCAAAATGATCTCGGGGAAGCAAAACTCGCGCTCCACAATCCACAAGCAACCCAAGAAGACAAAGAAATCTGATTTTCGCTCTACCAAAGAGCACTTGAAACAAAAAATCAACTCGGGAATATCCTCGGACCTTGAACACTTGGAGTCCTCAAAAATCAATGAATATTTGCGAATCTCGACAAAACCTTTGTTGATGTTGAATCACTCTTATGACAAGAAGAAGAAGCAATCTCAACAATCAGCGAAAGACAGTTAGCGGAAGCATCAAAAGTATCACTCAACAATGAAGTACATATTCGTTATGAAGAACATAAGACAGAAATAAAAAAGTATGTAAAAGATCTTCAAAATCCTACAGAAACAGAACTCAACAATATTTTAAGACAGGCACAAAATCAAGCAAATTTACCTCTCCCTGTGCTCACCTATGCCGTACAATCTATGCTTTCTCATGCAAATTTTTGAGCACATCTTGGAAAGATCGATGGAATTGCTGGAACAAAATATCTCGCCTCAGTCAAAGCCTATCAAACCGCAAATGGACTCACTCCAGATGGAGATCTTTGACCACTCACTCTTGGGCAAATGCTCTCAGGAATTCCACAAAATGACACACAAATAGCCTCTGCAAAATAGCCATAAACAACATCAAGAAAAATGCTTCAAGATAACTTGAAGCATTTTTCTTGAATAATTCTAGAAAATCATATAATACTTTTGATATTCTAACTTTTTGGCTTATTTATGAAGAAACAATATATCTTACTCCTTTTTATCATCGTCTTTCTCTACCTCCTATATATCAATAGTCGGTACAAATGGAAAGAATTCAAAATCAATTCGTATCTCGAAGAAACGCAACAAACCAACGAAACTACCAAACAAATCATAGCAGAAGACAAAGATATGTTGGAATACATCAGTACCAAAGCATATAAGAACAAAGTCCTCAAAGAAGAACAATCGATGAGAAACAAAGGAGAAGTCGTGATTCTTATTACCAATCAGGATAAATACGACACCTATGCGCTCAAAGATCCAAATGACAATAACCAAGAGCAAAATACTAATGCTATCCAAAACAGTATGACCGTGTTTGAAAAATGGGTTTTCTTTCTCTTTGGAAAGGATATAAGATAACAAAATAGAACGGAAAAAAAACGACCTGAGTATTTGATACTTGGTCGTTTTTTTTGGATACGATTATTTCTTGAGAAAATCTTTGATAGTGAGAATCTCCATAATTGGAATTTCTTTCCCATCTCTTTGGATATCGTTGATCACAACGACCTTTTCATCTACTTTGATGTATCCCCCATCCAAAGCGAGTTTGATAGCATCATCCATAGTTTGCATATAATTTTCTGAACTCCATGTTGGAAGCAAAACAGGAGTCACTCCATAATATACTTGCATCACTCTTTGCGCTTGTGGTTCTTTGGTAAATGCCAATACTTTGTGATTGGATTTAAATGCTGATGCCAAACGTGCCAATTTTCAAGTCTTGGTGAGGATAATCATAGTATTGATCGAAAGTTCTTCGCAAAGGGTAAATCAGGCTTTTATAAGATACTTTTTCTCAATATCACGAACTGAGAGATTATCATCAGAAAAGGTCAAAAGTGGAGCTTTGAAATAATTTTCAGCCTCTTGTATGGTCTTGGTCATAATTTTTACTGCATCAATAGGATATTTTCCAATAGCAGTTTCTCAAGAGAGCATCAAACAATCCGTCTGTTGAAGGACTGAGTGGAAAATATCAGAAGTCTCCGCACGTGTTGGAAACGGATTTTCAATCATAGTTTCGAGTAAATGGGTAGCAATTACGACAAATTTCCCTAGATTTTTACTTTTTTCAATCATCTGTCTTTGATAAACTGAAAGTTTTTCAATCGGCACCTCTACTCAAAGATCACCACGAGCTACCATGATACCATCGGTATATTCAATAATTTCATCGAGATTGTCAATTGCTTCTTGATTTTCAATCTTTGAAATAATTTTGATATATGGATTGTTATATTTTTTAAATATTTCTTGAATTTTAAGAATTCCTGCTTTACTTCTGATAAAAGAGGCAGCAATAAAATCAAACTCATGTTCCAATGCAAATGCGATATCTCTCTCATCTTGCTGCGTAATTCATGGAAGTTTAAGACGTACTCATGGGAGGTTGATATGCCTTCTTGAACCAATGAGTGCATTATTTAAGGCTTGTACTTCAATAAAATCATCAGTTTTACTAATTACCTTGGTATTGAGTAATCCAGAATCTATGACGATTTCTTTTCCAACCGCAACATCTTCAACCAGAAATGGATAGTCACAAAAAAGTGATTTTGCTCCTTGAATCTTGTTCATATCGGTATAGATGCGGAAAAAATCTCCTTCTTGATATGAAATATTCCCTCCTTCGAGCACTCCTGTACGGATTTCAGGTCCCTTGGTGTCAAGTAAGAGTGAGAATTGCGTCAAGCCTTCTGAATTGAGTCATTTGATAAGTGTAATATTTTTCGTTGCATCTTGATAGTTTGCATGCGAAAAATTAAAACGGATAATATTGACCCCGCTTTGATAGAGTTTGATAAGATTCTCTCTATTTGCCGTTGCAGGTCAGAGAGTTGCAATAATCTTTGTTTTTTTCATAGAACCATTGATAAAAAATAAAACGCAGTCATAGTACACAAAATTTTAAAAAAGTAAATATTTTTTCCTTTTCATGTATATTCTGACTAGAAAATGATGCAAATAAAGGAAACATATTGGAAAATATAATGTTTATCAAATGAATCGATTTTTTACATAAAAAGTTTTGAAAAAAGAAAAAAAGGGATATAATACGCAGAACCGTTCAATTCGGGGCTTTTATTAGAACAAGTATGAAAGCAATACTTCTTACTTGGTTTGCATCATTCCTCAAAAGGTTCTCAAAGTTTATGATTTCACCGGAACAAACCATCGAAAACTGCATCATTGAGAAGCAAAATCTGATTATCATCTTTTGACATCCAAAATGCAAACCATGTCAAAAACTCTTTTTTAAGATTCCTTATTTTACCATTAAAGCACATAGAAAAGGATATTCACTGAGAATTTGTAATATTGTTGAGCAAAATGAAAATTGCAAAACACTAGATATCTCAATGAAGCCATGTGTCGTTGTCTACAAAAAAGGAAAACTTGAGAAAAGGATTACCGATATAAATGAAATAAATTTATTTTTCCAATATATTTAAACTATGACTGATTATAATGCATTTTCAAAGACCTTTTCAGAAAGTAGAAAAAAATTGCGTTGGGGAGAAATTGATTTTATTATCCAAGAATTTTATGAACAGATAAATAACAAAAAAATCTTAGATGTTTGATGTGGAAACGGAAGACTCCTTTCCCAACTCCTTGAAAGTTCTCAAATTCATGAACTTGATTATTATGGAATAGACGGTTCAGAAGGTATGATAGAAGAAGCAAAAAAAAATCATTGAGTCACCGACTTTTTTGTTGGAGACATGAGAAAAATTGATACATTCCTAACAAATGGTTTTGAGTGAGTTTTTTTTATTGCATCCTTTCATCATCTTGAAACCTTCGATGACCGCATCAAAACTCTACAAGCTCTCTCAAAAGTTCTCAAAAAATGAGCCTATATATTTATGACCAATTGGGCACTGAGTAGCAAGGAAAACTATGAAAAATATCGAGAATGTCTCATAAATGATTCGCTCAACGATTTTTGAAGCGAAGACTTTTCGGTTAAAATAGGGGAATATTCTCGATTCTATCACAGTTTTTCGACTAAAGAGCTTGAATATCTTTTCAAAGAAAATGGGTATACTATCGTCTATCAAGAACTTTTTGAAGGAGGCAGAAATATTATCACCGTTGCTCGTTTTGAAGAAAATAGTCAATCGGAAGAATAAACAAAGTTTTCTCAATTCCATTGAAAATAAGTCAAAACACTATCTATATGATTATTGTTCACAATAAACACAAGCGGTAGATATTCCTTTAAATGAGAGGAAAATACTCTCAAAAGGAGGTAAAATCAAGTGTAAATGTGTTTTTTTTGTGAAAAAATTTGATTTTTGGGTTGAATTATATACAATGCCCCGCGTTGAAGTGTTACGAGTGGCACTCACTGGCATGTTCATTAACATACAACGTTTTTATGAGACCTCATACGCTCATTTTATTATATTTTAACCTTTTGTTCTTATGACAAATTTTTCTTTAAATAAAAAGATGTCTGCAAGAATTGCTTCTATCGGAGTTATGATTGCAATGTTTTTTGCTCTCACCGCTACTGGCGCTCTTGCTAGCTTCTGGAGAACCGTAAATAACACGTTCCAAGTTATGACTAATGGAACTCAATCTCAATATGCATATGGTTACTGATACGGTAACTATGGTTGGGGTTATGGTTACGGTTATGGTTATGGTTACGGAAATACTTATGGTTATGGTAATGCTATTAACCCTAATTCAAGTTCAAGTTCTAGTTCTAGTTCAAGTGGAGGAAGCTACTCTTATTCTTCAAGCTCTAGTTCAAGTTCTAGTTCAAGTTCTGGTGGTAATACATCTTCAACTGGTTCTACTACTAGTTCTAGTTCAAGTTCTAGCGGAGGTTCTACTTCTAATGACAATGGTTCTGGATCAACTGACGATTCAATCGGAGATCTTGAAGACCTCCTTGGTGGAGACTTCAGTGTTGATGAAAATGATGGTGTAGTTACCATCACAAAAGCAGATGGAACTGAAATCGTTTTCAACGATATTAGTGGATCATTTGCAAAAGCTTATATTCAAGAACTTGCTGCACTTGGAATCATCAGTGGTTACGGAGACAATACTTTCAGACCTGAAAGAGAAGCATCAAGAGCTGAATACCTTAAAATCGTACTCAGAGCTATGGATGTAGATTACTCAGATGCTGATACTTCTACTTTGACGTTTAATGACGTAGATAAAGATTCATGGATTGCGAAAGTGGTTGCAAAAGCTGCTGAACTCAACATGATTGATACTGAAAATAAAAACTTCAGACCAAATGATAATGTTTCAAGAGCTGAAGCTATGAAACTTCTCCTTGGTGCTGCTGGAGTTGAAATCGAAGAAATTACAACTACTGACTTTACTGATGTAACAGGATGGGCTGTAAAATACGTTCAAACTGCTAAAAATCTTGGAATCGTTGATGGACAAGTTATCAATGGAAAATTGGTATTTAGACCATCTGATTCTATTACAAGAGCTGAGGTTGCAAAAATCGTTGTAAAAACTATGAAAACACGTTAAGGAAAACGAGAGTCCGCTCTCGCTTTTTCTTTAAAATACATGCTTTTGAGTACAAATACTTTCACAAAAAGAGTCCAACATTTGTTGGATTCTTTTTGTGTTGTCAAAAATCATCAATCAAGCCTCAAAGGGCATCCTCATAAAGTTAAGGAAAAGCTTGATACAAAATTTCGGATTCCCTCCCCCTTCGCTACGCTTGGGTACTCCCCTTGAAAAAGGGAGTACCGTAGGAAGTTTTTAACTAATGACGTTGTGTTAAAAACATTCTTCTATCACGGAAGAATCAAACACGAAAGAAAAGAGATGAAAACAGAGGGCTAAGCCCTCTATTGAATTGATACGTATAAACGATTATTTTTCTTGCTCTTGAGCTTCCTAGTCTTTCATATATTTACGAGTTGAAAGGTAGGCACTCACGGCACCGATGGTAAGGAAAATTCAGACCTGAATGGCAAGAAGTATTTGATAATCAGCCGAAAGAATCATGGAAGTCACTTCTTGTTTTTCAAAGAGCACCCGAACATTATTGACTAAGATGATAAAGATATTGGTCGAAAGTAAGAATCCTAGAAGGCTATAGATCATTCACTGAAAGATAAATGGTCCATAAATAAAACTATTATTTCATCACACCAGTTTGGTGATATAGATTTCATCACGATAATGATAGATAAAATTTCCGATGATGGAGTAAGTAATGATAAAGATGGAAAGAAGAAATACAAGTATGATGACGTATAAAGCAAGTTTCAAAGTTTTAAGAATAGTAATGATTTTTATAATTCTTTCGTATTGGGTACGGTAGTTATAAACAGCACTAGTCTTGAAGTCTGAGAGAATATAGAGTTTATTCTCAATGACATGGTTGAGGGTTTCGTATTGCTCAATAGCGATGTTTGTGATCGAGATAGTGGAAGGAAGTGGATTTTTATTCATGATGATTTTTACCAATTCTGGGTCTTTTTTTCGCATTTCTTCAAGGACTTCTTCTTTTGTCTTAAGGGTCAGTTTGACATTGGGGACTTGAGATTTGATATTTTCTAAAAGTTTTTGAACATCTGGATTTTCAAATGGATAGGTATCTTTGAGATAGAGTGAAATTGAAAGCTTGGAATTGACGACCTCGATGAGATTGTTCGAGAGATTGTGAAGAATCATCAAAATATTGACAAAAAACATCAAAAGCCCAAGTACAACCACCGAAGAAAAAGAGAGAAATTTATTCCTGAGAATATTTTTAAGTGAATATTTAATGAGACGAAGCAACATAGAAAGATGCAAAAAAATAAATTGCAAGTACTATATAGAAAAAAAACGATTTTGCAAAACAAAAATCGCGCTCCCACCATAGTTACAAGGATTTGGGCTTGATTTTTTGTTGAATAATGGTAAGATATCATGACATCCTAATTTACACACTATGAAAATTCTTCATTTTTCTGATACCCACCTCGGGCTTGGACTCGAAAACACTTCCCGTGAAGACGATTTCTATCATAACTTTTCTCTTGTTATCGATGAAGTTCTCAGGCTCAAACCAGACCTCGTAATCCATTCTTGAGATCTCTTTCATACTTCAAAGCCATCCAACAAAGCGCTTTCTATTGCAATTACCCATTTTATGAAAATCCAAAAGGCAGGGATTCCTTTCGTACTCATCGCAGGAAATCATGATACTCCACGTCTCAGCCTGACGACACATCCGTTTGAAATCTTTCAAGAATTTGAAAATATGTACCTTGCATACGAGCCACGTGCTCACGAATTTGAAATCGGAGATTTTCATATCAGCGCCCTTCCACATGCTCACGAGCAGAGCGTTTTTGAAGCAGAATTTAAAAAAGCACAACTTTCAAAAATAGATAATAAGATCAATATCTTTGTCGGGCATTTCTGATTGCAAGCCAAAGAATACGACGAATACACCGATGAAATCAGTGGAGTCAATATCAAAACAGAGGAATTAGAAGCACTCAAAACCTTTGATTACGTCGCGCTCGGGCACTATCACAGACATTTCTTTATGGGAAATATGAGCTATTCGTGAAGTATTGAGCACACGAGTTTTAATCAGAGAAATTCTGAGATTTGAGCAAATATTATCACTTTTGAAAAAGGGAAAATTCTAAAAGAACACCTCTCGCTCACCGCTCGTCCCATGCTGGATCTCAAAGAATTTGATACCACCTGAATGGAAAATATGGACGTACTGAGTGACTGACTTTCTCACTTTCTTGAATGAAAAAACATAGAGGGAGCAATAGTACGTATTCTCTTTACCGAGCTTTCTCAAGCACTTTTGATGGATTTCCAAGATCGAAAACTCAAAGAACTCTTTGCCTCTTGTTTTCATTTTGAATACAAGAAACTCAAAGCCCAAGAAGCAGGAAGAAGTCGTGAAAGCGTGATACAAACGAGTCAAAACCTGATAGTAGATAATTTTCCGAGATTTTTTGAAACCTATCCCATCTCCCCTTCGCTGCCAAAAGAAAAAATAGAAGCAAAACTCCAAGAAATCCTTTTTCAAATTACTTCCTAAAACATGATATGATTATAGACACCCACACCCATCTCTTTATGAATAAAGAGAAATCAGAAGAAGACATTATTCAAGAACTCGAAGCTGACCAGATTAGCCACATAATCTCAGTTGGGATTGACATAGAGACCAGTCGTAAATCCATAGAACTTGCCAAAAAATATCCTTGAAAAGTATTTGCAGCTGTTGGGATTCACCCCTCAGACGTGTTTCAATACCAAGACTCTTTTCAAGCCTCAATCAATCAGTTAGAAAGTCTCATCGTCCACCATCTTCCCTATATCAAAGCAATTGGAGAATGTGGTTTTGATACATTTCGTATCTCTGAGAGTGACCGACCTGAAGCATTGAGACTTCAAAAAGAGTTCTTTGTTGCACAGATCAATCTTGCCAAGAAATATTCGCTCCCAATTATCATCCATTCACGAGAATCCAAAGAAGAGACCATTGAAATTCTCAAAGATACAGGCATGAAAAATTTTATCCTACACTGTTATAGTGAAGACCTAGACTATGCCTACAAAGCACTGTACTATAGTGAACTCTGTAAGATCTCATTTAGTGGAATCGTCACCTATAAATCAGCCATCAACGTCCAAAAAACCGCTGCCAATATTCCTTTGAATCGTATTCTTGTAGAAACTGATTGCCCATTTCTTGCCCCCCAACCCGTCAGAGGTCAGGAATGTGTCCCCAACTATACCAGACATAATCTTGAAAAGATTTTCATGCTCAGAAAAGAAAATGGGAAATGAGAAACTTGGGAAGAGTTTGTGGCTCAGGTCTACAAAAATAGTTTGGAGATGTTTCGAATTGGGTAGCAGGAATATATAAAAGGCAGACTTTTCAAGTTTGCCTTTATTTTGATCTTTTTCTTTGAAGTTGTTTTTATTTTTTTACTTGTTTTTTCTTTTGTCTTTCTCTTTGAATCTTTAAAATTTGAGTTGCTTTTTTACATTTCTTCAATGGATTACTCAAACTAAAATACTCATTATCCAAATCTACATCACCGAGCATGTTTTGAAATCAATCTACCGTATCTTTCATGAATATGTAACGTTTTTTTATACAATCAATAAAAGAAAAGATTCTTTTCTATTGGATATAAAAACATACCTTATACCAAGTCACTTTAATTCAAGTTATGAAAATACACGTTTAATCTCATAACATTTAAGCATAAATAT
>Ga0066602_10002367_pt1 | contig 11216 bp, 11 predicted proteins | sample Higcelweek5metaG_FD_59481 | JGI IMG/M metagenome (GOLD analysis project Ga0066602, IMG submission 59481) | Freshwater pond sediment microbial communities from the University of Edinburgh, under environmental carbon perturbations - High... | ecosystem: Environmental > Aquatic > Freshwater > Pond...
TTTGATTTTGCCGATTCATGACTATCATATCATTTGCCCGTCCTATCATTTGCTGGATTACAAAAATCAATTTTGCGAGTCCCGTTACGACTGCGTCGTCTGCATCCGCAAAAACCGCAATTATTACAACATCGATATGAGTTTGTGGCGTCCCAAATGGGGCGAGCTCGTGGATGCCGCGCGGCGGATCATCTGTTTTTCGGAGCCGTCAAAGGAGATTTTTTGCAGCAAATTCCCGCAAGCCGAAGATAAAATCAAGGTCGTTCCGCATGCGATGGATTACTTTAATCCGCCTCAGCCGATCACGCTTTCGCCCGCACCGATGCGTCTGGCCGTCGCCGGAAATATTTCATCGATTGCCAAAGGCAGTATGATTGTGGAGGATCTCGCCCGGTTGGTATTTCCCGAGCAATTGATCATCTTTGGCGAATATTACGGAAAAACCGAGGAAAATATGATCATCACCGGTCGTTTTTCCTGGAAAACTCTGCCAGAGCTGATGATCAAATACAAGATCAACGTGCTTTTGCTGCCCTCGATCTGGCCGGAAACTTTTTCGTATCTGGCCTCGGAGATCATCCGGGCGCAATACCCGCTGGTGTGCTTCAATCTGGGAGCCCAGGGCGAAAAAGTCCGCGCCTACCACCTGGGAGCGACCTGCGACACGGTCGATGCCGAGCATATGTACCGGGCCGCCGGGGAGCTGTATCATAAAGTTTACGGCCGCAGTCAGTAATTTTTGAGCCGTTTCGGCAAGCGGAAGCGATCCCGCGCGCAACCGGCGCGCCGGATCGCTTTTTTGTTTCCCCGGCCGGATCGCCCGCCGATGGTATAATTGCCGATCAATAAGCTGAAATCTCATTTATTTTGCAATATTCTCCGATATTTACACAATTATAATATAAGCCAAATCCTTCGCCAACATTCAAGGACTATATTATAATCACAAGCCGGATAACCCGGCAGTAAACAAGGAGTAAAACAAGATGAAAAGAAATTTCACGCTGATCGAACTTTTGGTTGTTATCGCGATTATCGCGGTACTCGCCGGCATGCTGTTGCCCGCCCTTAACAAAGCCCGCGCCGCCGCCCACGGCACCAGTTGCCTCAGCAATCTCAAACAGCAGGGCATGGGCCTCATGATGTACACCTCAAGCAATCAGGACTATTTCCCGACTTCGTATTTTTACAAAAACGGGACCGGCAGCGCTGACGGCTATGTCCACTGGAGCGCCTTTATTACCAACAATGCCAACGCGGCGGCCCCGTTTAACGACAAGAGCTTTACCTGCGCGGCCTTAAATGTCACCGACGCTGCCCAAGGTACCCAGGGCGGCTGGTTCCCGAGCGTGGTTGCCAAAGACGCACAGGCCAAAGTGATGGCTTATACCGGCAACGCGGCATTTCTCCCGCGCCGTAAATTTGCCGATGCCTCGAGCAACGGCGCCGGCACGATGCTCCTGACCAAAGCGGGCAAATCGGTTAACCCGGGCGGCGAAATTCTGGTCGGCGAATACACCGATCAGGCAGCCCTGATCATGGGCTCCTCGACGGCCGGCGGCACCGCGATCAAATCGCACCGCCCGACCAACGGCATCAGTGACGGCGGCGCGGTATGGGGCGGCGGCGAAGCCGGTGCCTGTGCCAATCCCAAGAAACTCAGCTATGCCGATGCCATGGCCGCGATCCAGTCCGGCGGCAGCCACCACATCGCCTATGTCGGGTACAACCGTCACAACGGCAGAAGCAATTACGCGTTTGCCGACGGTCATGCCGGGTCGCACACCCTGCAGGAAACTTTGGATCCCAAAAACTACATGTGGGGACGCAAACTTTATACGCAGGCCGGGACTCCGGATATTGTTGACTAAAGTTGCGGATACCCTTTCAAAAGATGACGCCCCGGGTTTTCCCGGCGGCAGTCATTAAAAGGAGGAAACTGTTATGCTGATATTTTTTACCTGTCTCATTGCGATGATCGCCATTATTGTCATCCTGAAACAATTGCAGAACGCCCGCCAAAAAATCAAGTATTCGCCGACGGCAATGATTGTTTGCGGCGTAATATTGGCCGCGTCCATCGCGGTATTCGGAGTTAATCTCCTCAAAAAAGACACCGCCTATTTTAACGACAACGTCAATACCCGGCTGTTTGTTTCGCACGGGTACACCGTCGCCCAAAAAATTGCGCCGGATTACAAGCAGGAGAAGATTGCGGTGCTGTTTCAGGACAGCGATGATGCCGCCGCCGCCGACCAGATGGTCGAGGTCATCAAACAAACATTGGGCGGCAGCGCCGAAGTCAAAGCACTGTACGTCAAAGCGGAGCTCAAGGCCAAATATGCGCCCGAGGACGCGCCGTCGTTTAACGAGCTCGTCCGCGCCAAAGATTACAACAATTTGGCCAACGATCTCAAAGAAAACGACATTATCATCATTGCCAGCGCCTTGCCCAAAGACGCCAACAATATGAAACTGTGGAACCACAAGCAAAAGAAGAAAATCTACATCCTCAATTCGCCGATTCCGCTGGATGGCGCCATCGAGGCCAAAGTGATTGCCGGTTACACGATTTTGGACAAATCCGCTGATTTCAAAAATCTGGATATCCCCAAGGATTACGCCAAAGCGTTTTCGGCCCGCTTCAAGCTCGTCACCGGTAAGATTTAAACCGGTCCACATCCCGCGGACAAGGCCGGCCCGACAAGGAGGGCTTGCCAAGTCCGTTTTTTTATTTTCGAAATTAAAAGAGTTTTTTGACCACTTTGCCCAAAATCTGCTCGGGAGCGATCGCGTCAAAATCACGGCTGTCTTCCGACACCGGGCGATTGTCGCCCATCACAAAATAGCGATTGTCGCCAATAATGATGCGCTCCAAGCGGGCGTCTTTGACTTTGTAGACGGCGTCCAGCGCCGAAATAACTTTCCACAGCGGCACCTCAATGGCGCTCGCCCCGGGGATGCGGATAAACAACAGCTCGTCGCCGGAAACGGCGGTCACGCGCTTGATGTAATACTCCCGGTTGTTTTTAAGCCAGATGATATCATCGACCCGCACCGGGTGAGTCCGGTAATAAAGGCGGTCAACCAACATCCAGTCGCCGTTGTGGACGTTTGGCTCCATCGAGTCGCCGGAGACAATGAGCAACCGGTAAGGCTGCAGGTAAAGGACCGCGGCCAGGGCGACCGCAGTCAACAAAACAAGCAAAAACCGTTTGCGACAAATCTTCACTGCTTTCTCGGCATCTGATATTTGAGGATGCCTTCCCCTTCCTTCACCAGGCCGAATTTCTCGCGGGCGACTTTTTCGACCTGGTCGGGGCTGTTTTGCAAACCTCTGGTTTCGTTGCTCAATTGGTTATTGACCTCTTTGAGCTCATTTAACTTCTCGGTCAAGCTGTTGAGCTCGGCCTCCTTTTTCTTATAATCGCGGTAAACCGGCAGCAGCATGACCGCTGACGCCGCGATGGTCAAACCAAGCAAAAAATACAACAGCCAGCTGGATACGCCGTTTTTCTTTTTGAGTTCCGCCATGATATCACCTCAAAATTATCTCCGCTGCCTTATTGGTTTCCGACCTGTAAAGAGAGAAGAAACTCGATGTTGGTTTTGACTTTTTTGAGTTTGCCGATCAAAAGCTCCATCGCCTCGGCCGGCAATACGCCGTTGATCGCTTTGCGCAAAATCCACACTTTGGCGAGCTCATCGGGGTGCAGCAAAAGCTCCTCTTTGCGCGTACCGCTTTTTTCGACATTGATGGCCGGGTAAATGCGGCGGTCGGAGATGTTGCGGTCCAGGTGAAGCTCCATGTTGCCGGTGCCTTTAAATTCCTCAAAGATCACATCGTCCATGCGGCTGCCGGTCTCGATCAACGCGGTGGCGATGATGGTCAAGCTGCCGTGATTTTCAATATTACGGGCGGCGCCGAAGAAGCGTTTTGGCTTATGCAGCGCCATCGCGTCAATCCCGCCGGTCAAAATCTTGCCGCTGTGGGGCTGCAAGGTATTGTAGGCGCGGGCCAAGCGGGTGATGCTGTCCAACAAAATGACCACATCCTGCTTGTACTCGACCATGCGTTTGGCCTTTTCGATCACCATCTCGGCGACCTGGACGTGGCGCTCCGGCGGCTCGTCAAAAGTGGAGCTCACCACTTCGGCGTCGACGCAGCGCTGCATGTCGGTGACTTCCTCGGGGCGCTCGTCGATCAAGAGGATAATGAGTTTGACATCCGGGTTGTTTTGCCGGATGCTGTTGGCCAATTTTTGCAGCAGCACGGTTTTACCGGTACGCGGCGGGGCGACGATCAAGCCGCGCTGGCCTTTGCCGATGGGAGTTACGAGGTCAAAAATACGGGTGGAGAAATCATCGGCGTCGCGCTCCAAAACCAATCGCTGGGTCGGGAAATACGGCACCAGACTGTTAAAGGGGATGATCTCTTTTTTGCGCTCGGGGGCATCGTGGTTGATGCTCTCCACTTTGAGCATCGCAAAAAAGCGCTCTTTTTCGCGCGGGGTGCGGATCTGACCGGCGACGAAGTCTCCGGTTTTGAGCGCAAAACGCTTGATCTGCGAGGGGCTCAGGTAAATGTCCTCGGGGCACGGCATGTAGTTGTAAGTCGGCGAACGCAAAAAGCCGTACCCGTCGGGCAGCACTTCCAGATAACCGCTGCCGTACATCGAGCCGCTCTTCTCGGCATTGGCGCGCAATATTTCGTAAATCAGCATTGATTTCTCGAGTGCGCCGATGCCCTCGACGCCCAAAGCTTCGCCCATGACGGCGAGCTCCTGCATGGATTTCTCCTGCAGCTCGGAGATATTCAAACTCGGCGCGGTCTGGTCGCGCTGGACGTCGCGCCGGTCTTTGCTGTTGCCGTTATGATGGCGTTTGGCGAACGTATTTTCTTCGCCATTGCCGTTGCCGTTGGCATTGGCATTGGCATTGGTGTTGACATTGCCGTTGTTGCGCTTGGGCTCGGCCTGATAATCGTCGGCGGGAAGACCCTCCACGGCCGGATAAGTGCGGTCGCGGTTGAGCTCCTCATTTAAGAGCTCACGCATCACCGCTTCGGCGTCTTCGCCCTCGGGGCGATCTGTTTCAAACAAGGTCTCGGCCGCGGCATTGTCGCCGTTGTTGTTGTCGCGGCGGCGGTTCTGATTTTTATTGTTGTATTTATTGAAATTTTTGTGGCGCTTGAAATTCTGCTTGTTTTCGCCGCCGTCATAATTGGGTTTGTCGGCAGCCTCGGGGCCGGACTGAGTATGCTGCGGCGCGCGGGGAGCTTCCGGCACGGGTGCGGGAGCGGCCGCCGGGGCGTCGTTGCCGGCGGTTTGTTTTTTCGGCCTTCCCCGGCGCTTGGGCATGTCGGATTGATTCATGTCATCGTTGGGGATCAGATCCAAAGTATCATCCATCTTAAATTTCCTCTGTTGATTTTATCATAAATAACTGCTTTACTAACCATTGGATTTGGGCGCGCAAATCCTCGAAGCCGCCATTGTTGATGAGGCCGTAATCGGCGGCCTCCAGCTTGGCGTCGGGACTCATCTGCCGGGCGTCGCGCGCCGCGATTTCGTCCGCGGTAAAATTCCGGAACCGTTGCAACCGCTCAATGCGCTTGGCCGGCGTGCTCCACACCGCCGCCGTCCGGTCGTAAAAATCGGCGTAGTTTCCCTCAAACAAGAGCGGGACCTCAACCACGCCACTCATATTATCGCGCCGCCATCCATCGACAACCGATTTGATTTTTTCGAGAATAAGCGGGGTGATGACAAACTCGAGAAATGCCAGCTCGGCATCGGAGACAAACACCTTTTGCGCAATTTTGCTCCGGTCGATTTGATTGTTTGCGTCAAACACCGCGTCGCCCCAGCGTTGGCGCAAGGGGTCGCACAGACGGGATTCTGATGCTTGATACAATTGATGACAGACTTCATCCGCGCTCAAAGCCGCCAAGCCAAGTTCTTTGAAAATCATTAAGGCAGTGCTTTTGCCGCATCCGAAACCGCCGGTTAAACCGATAACCATACGTATTTCTTAAAAAAGTTGGAATTTACCGAGAGCAAATTGACGTGATTTTTTATTAAAATAACTTGAAAAAAGCATTTTGCAAGTGCATTTTATAAATAATCATGAAAAATCTGTCAAAAAACTTGGGCCGCACGGTGCTGCACACCGGCAAATTTCTCGACTTCGGCGTCATCGAATACCGCGACGATGAGGGTAAAATCCGCCAATGGGAGAGCGCCGACCGGGTCTGCCGGACCGATGCCGCGCTGATCATCGGACGCATCCTGCCGCAAAACGAGCTGTTGCTGATCCGCCAGTACCGCCCCGCATGCAACGCTTATCTGATTGAGTTTCCAGCCGGCCTGCGCGAAAAAGACGAAAGCTTTGAAGCGTGCGCCCATCGCGAGTTGCTGGAAGAGACCGGCTACCGGGGCGAAATCCGCATCATTTACCCGCCCGCGGCAAGTTCGCCCGGCTTGACCGGCGAAACCGTGGCCGTTGTCATGATGGAGATCGACGGCACGCTGCCGCAAAATCAAAATGCCAACGCCTGCCCCGACGCGGGCGAGCACATCGAGTGTCTGCGCATCGCGATGGCCGATTTGCCCGAGTTTTTTGCCGCGCGGCACGCCGCCGGAGATTTGTTTGACAGTAAAGTTTACACCTATTTGGAAGGGATCAAATACCATGGCTGAAATCATCTGTTACGGCTCACTCAACATCGATTATGTGTACAGCGTCGATCACTTCGTCCGGCCGGGCGAAACTTTGATCAGCAAATCCCGCGCCGTGTTTGCGGGCGGCAAAGGCGGCAATCAGTCGATCGCGCTCGCCAAGGCGGGCGCCAAAGTCCGCCACGCGGGAAAAATCGGCAAAGACGGCCTCTTTTTAAAGGAAACGCTCGAAAAAGCGGGGGTTGACTGCTCGCTGATCACCATTGACCCGGCGGAGCCGACCGGCCACGCGATCATCCAAATTGACCCGCACGGCGAAAACACCATCATCGTCGCCGGGGGAGCCAATCAGGCGATCACCCCCGCCGAAATCGATCAGGTCATTGCCGCTGCCCGTCCGGGCGACTATATTTTGCTCCAAAATGAAATCTCCAACACTGATTTGGTGATGCAAAAAGCCAAGGCGGCCGGGCTCAAACTCGCGATGAATTTTGCCCCGTTTGACGCCGGTGACGCCAAACGGCTGCCCCTCAAATCACTCGATATTTTGATCGTCAACGAGCATGAGGGCTACGGGTTGACCGGAGTCAAAGACTTTATGGAAATCATGAAAGCATTGCGCCAAAATTATCCCGAAACCGTCACGGTGATGACCATCGGCGCCAAAGGGGTGTTGGCCAATCTCGGCGACAAAGTCGTGCATTTCCCCTCGCCGGATGTCAAAGTCGTGGACACCACCAGCGCCGGGGACACCTTTATCGGCTATCTGATGGCCGGAGTTTTGGGCGGCATGCCGTATGAGGACTCGCTCAAATATGCGTCATGCGCCGCCGCCATTACCGTCAGCCGCCCCGGCGCGGCCGAGTCGATCCCTTACAAACAAGAAGTTGATTCATTGATCAAAGGTTAATCATGCAAACCATCACCATTCCCGCCCAGCCGCTGAAAGTCCTTGCCCAGGCCGACGTCTGCGTCCTCGGCGGCAGCTGCACCGGCGCTTTTGCCGCCGTCAAAGCGGCGCAATTGGGTGCCAAAACCGTTTTGATTGAGCGCCAAAACCGCGCCGGAGGCACCGCCACTTTGTCGCAAGTCTGCTACTGGCACAGTTTTTTCAGCATGGACGGCGCCAAACAGGTGATTGCCGGACTCTCGCAGGAGGTCATCGACCGTTTGGCCAAGCGCAACGCGGTGACGCTCTATGATAAATCCAACCCCTCGTTTTATGCCAAGCTCAACACCGAGGAGCTGTGCATCGATTTGGATGAAATGCTGCTTGCCGCCAAAGTGGAAGTCCTTTACCACACAAGCTTTGCCGCCCCCTATGTCGTTGACGGCGAGCTTAAGGGCGTCATCGTCTCCGGCAAAGGGGGATTGCAAATTATTTTGGCCAAACAGTTTGTCGATGCCACCGGCGACGGCGACCTGGCCGCAAGCCTCGATTACCCGATGTGGCGCAACGATCATTTGCAGCCGCCCACCATGTGTGCCAAATACTCCAAAATCCCCGGCGCCCCGGCCGAAAACTTCATTTGGGAGCTCGGCAAACTGGTGCACGCAAAAAAAGAAAAGTACCACATGCCCGAAGGCAACATCTGGGGCTGCGCACTGCCTGACAGCACACTATATATGATCGCCGGGACCAAGATTCCCAAGCTCGATGTCGCCGATTTGCGCAATCTCTCCATCGCCGAAATCGAGGGCCGCCGCCAAATCCGCGCCATGATGGACATCATCGCCGAGTCGGGCTATCCGCGCCCGACGCTGGAGGCGCTGCCCTCCCTGATCGGCATCCGCGACACCCGCCACATCAACGGGCTTTACCGGCTGACCACCGAGGATTTGCTGTCGGGCAAACCCTTTGACGACGCCATCGCCTACGGCACTTACCGCCTTGACATCCACCAGCAACAGCCGCCCGGGGTGCTTTTTAAATACCTTGACGGCAAGCAGGAGTTTCACTGCCCGCACAAGGGAATCACGACCACCAGTTGGCGCGACCGCTCCTTGCCGACCCCCGATTGCTACCAGATCCCGCTGCGGTGTCTGATCCCGCAACATTCGCGCAACGTAATTTGCGCCGGACGCATGCTCGACGCCGACAAAGGCGCTTACGGAGCCACCCGGGTGATGGTGACGATGAATCAGACCGGCGAAGCCGCCGGGGTCGCCGCCTATCTTGCCCTGACCGGCAACTGCGGCATTGCCGATGTCCCGGCCAGACTGGTCCGAAAGCATCTGCATCAATGGTAGAAAATTTTGCCGAAAAGTTTACGCTCGTTTTTGAGCACGTCAATGCCCACCTTGAGTCGGCCCCCGGCTGCCATGATTTTGAGCATACCTTACGGGTTTTGCACCACGCCAGAGTACTCGCTTCTTTGATCAAAAGCGATCTCGAAATCGTCGAACTTGCGGCCCTGCTGCACGACATCGCCCGCCCCGAGGAGCTCTCAAGCAAGGGCAAATGCTGTCATGCCAAAATCGGGTGCGAAATGGCGCGCAATCTCGTCTTTGAGGTCTTTCGCGATGCGACGCTGGCCGCCGCCGTCGGCGAGGCCGTGCGCACCCACCGCTACCGCGGCAAAGACCGCCCGCAGACCGTCGAGGCCAAAATCGTCTTTGACGCCGACAAGCTCGACTCTCTTGGCGCAATCGGCATCGGCCGCGCCTTTTTGTTTGCGGGGCGCGAAAATGCGCGTTTGCACAACACGTGCGAGGAGGCGCTCAACTCCGCCGCCTACAGCCGCGAGGACACCGCCTACCGCGAATTTTTGGTCAAACTGTGCAAACTTCCCGGCGTCATGCAGACAGCCGAAGGCAAAAAAATCGCACAAAAACGCCTGCGCTTTATGGAGAAATTTTTTGCCGAACTCTCAGATGAAATCTATTGCGCCGGCACCGCAACGGTTTCGGGCAAAAATCCCCGGTGAAATACACAACCCGGGTTTGTAATTTATCAAAACGCCTGTATAGTATAAAAAGGCCGATAAAATTATTGTTTAAACAACGAATCTTTATGCATAACTGGAAACTGGACGATCTCGTCGAGCTGCTCGCCGAGTGCGGCAAAATTGCCCTCAAGTACTATCAAAATCCCCACATCGAGCTCAAGCCAGACAATACGGTGGTCACCGCCGCCGATCAGGAAATCGAGCAATTGCTCTGTCAGCGCTTTGACCGGCCGGAGGCGGGGTGCTATCTCCTGGGCGAAGAGACCATCGGCAATAAGAGTGAAGCCTACCTTGAGGCCGCGTTAAAGGCCCCCTTGTGTTACATTGTTGACCCGATTGACGGCACGGCCCCTTACTCGGCGCAGGTCCCTTTGTGGGGCGTCTCCATCGGATTGATGCAGTTTGGCAAACTCGTCGAGGGCGCCATTTATCTCCCGGTCGCCGACATCGCCACCGTGAGCTTAAAAGGCACCTTGTGGGAGATTAAAAATTTGCAGACAGGTCACCCCGAGGTCGCCCCCTTTGTCCCGGTGCATGCGCCGTTGACCGCGGCCGGGCACATCAGCATCGCCCAGGGGTATGCCAAGGTGGGAAAAATTGATTTTCCCAATCAGGTCTTTGCCTGGTCGAGCTGTGTCGGGAGCTACCATTATCTCCTCCGCGGCCATTTGCTCGGCTACGTGCAGCATGCCAAAATCTGGGATCTGGCCGGCAGTCTGCCGTTATTAACAGCCGCCAATTTTATCAACATTTTTCGCGACGGCGAAGAAATCGATTTAGCGCTCAACAATCGACAATTTCAACTCCAAGCCGAGGGCCCCAAGCGCTGGGCGCTCCGTCAATTCGCCGTGGCCGCGCCCGACCGCCAAACGGCCAACTACATCTGGGACCATATCAGTCATGAGTAAACAACAACCCAAAGCGGTATTCTTTGTCAGCCTCGGCTGCTCCAAAAATCTGGTTGACACCGAAGTCATTGCCGGCAACTTTTTAACCTCCAACTTTGTCCTTGCCTACGAGAGCGGCGACGCCGATGTTTATGTCATCAACACCTGCGCCTTTATCCCCCCCGCCCGCGCCGAGGCCGAGGAGTCCATCGCCGAAGGCATCGCTTGGAAAAAAGAGAAAGCGGGCCGCCAATTGATCGTCGCCGGGTGTTTGACCGCCTGGGATAAAAACGGCGAATACCGCGACAAATACCCCGAGGTCGATCTCTGGACCGGCGTCAACGACACCGGCAAAATCGCCCAATATCTGGTCAATCACCAAGCCCCCGGCGAGGCGGGCAAAGCCGAATACATTTACAGCCACGAGACCCCGCGCCTGCAACTCACGCTCCCGCATCTCGCGTTTCTCAAAATCGCCGACGGCTGCGACAATTGCTGCAGTTACTGCAGCATCCCCGGCATCCGCGGCCAATTGCGGAGCCGCCCGGTTTCCTCGGTGGTCGCCGAGGCCAAAGGGTTGATCGCCAACGGCGTCAAAGAGTTGATCGTAATCGCGCAGGACATCACCGCCTACGGCCTCGACCGCAAAGGGTCCGGCGAAACCTTGGTGAAACTGCTGCAAAATTTGACCGCGCTGGAGG
>Ga0066602_10002370_pt1 | contig 11211 bp, 12 predicted proteins | sample Higcelweek5metaG_FD_59481 | JGI IMG/M metagenome (GOLD analysis project Ga0066602, IMG submission 59481) | Freshwater pond sediment microbial communities from the University of Edinburgh, under environmental carbon perturbations - High... | ecosystem: Environmental > Aquatic > Freshwater > Pond...
AAGGTTGCAGCAATATAGCATTAATACGAAAAAATTCAATGCTAAATGAGCAGTATTGCTTTTAAAGCCAATAAATATTTTTCATTTTTTTTGAGATTCCAAGAAACACGGATAAAAAAGGACCGCAACCCGAAGACGCGGTCCAAACTGGAGACCTCTCAATGGATTATCACGGGTTTGTTCCGCTTTTCTTTTTCGCGGTCCTGTCTTTTCTGGCTGCCGGTTTCTTTTGGGGAGCAATCTTCTTGTCCGGAGCCTTTTCCGCATCCTTGAAGGTAAGTTTTATCAAGGCAGTTACTTTACAAACTCAGAGCCGCAGGGTATTCAAAATGTAAAAAGCATCCCATGTGAGGTGCATTTTGAAGTGCCCGATGACAGACGGCCAGCTTATGCGTATGCCATTCGTTCATTTCAGCAGCTTGTTGATCGTCCTCTCGCCACCTCGGAGAGTTTGCGCTTCATCGCTTCGGAGGGCGAAGTTTTGCCGCGTTCCCAGTTGCTTATGGTCATTGCGCCAATACCGACAAGTTTGCCGAATGCCGTTTGGGAAATGTCCAAATCGGCCCGCAAACGCACAATCTTTTTCGGTGTCTTGCGGTTATTCGTAGGGAGGCCCGACAGGTAATGGAGTCGTTCATACCGAACGCGACGAAGATTCAAAGGGTCCATGTCCAACACGAACGCCGGCTTCAGGCACTGGAGAAGGCGGTAGCGAGGGAACAAAGAGTCACGCGGAAAAAGAAAGTTGTTTACCGTGTGAACGGGGAAACGCTTAAAAAGATCCGGAAACGGTTGAAAATCAATCAGCGGGTTCTGGCGCGGTTGCAGGACGCAAATTATGTGACCATAGGCAAGTGTTAGTGTTCCAACTTGCGGTATTCACTTGGCAATATGCCGGTCGCATGGCGAAAAACTGAGGCAAAATATCTGGCATCAGTGAATCCGCATTGCCCTGCGACTTCCGATATCTGGATCTTTTCCTTGTCGAGCAACAGTTCCCGTGCCTTTTCGATCCTCAGATCCAGCAGAAACTGCTTCATGGTCACTCCGCATTGACGATGAAACAAAGTTGAAAGAACGCTTCGGTTGATCCCGACTTCAGCACAGACAGTGGAGCAGCTGATGGGAGAAAAAAAATTGCTCTGCATATAATGACGAGCCTGCCGGACCGCCAGAGAATAAGGCTCCGACCACAGTGTCTGCTGACGACGAATATCTGTTTGCAACTGGCAGATCAGCAACCGGATCAGTAGGATCATCCGTGTATCCCTGTTCGGTTCCATTTTTTCTTGCGCAATCATATTGGCGACTTTAATCAGGTCATGGGCGACATCGCTGACCGCCGGCAGATGAAACGTCTCACCACAAAGGTCCTGTCCATGACTAAATGTGTTGCAGATGATCCTCGTCATATTGTCAAACCATATTAGCGAGATCGCAGTACATTCTCTTTTATCTGATACAGGAAATTGCCAACTGCTGGAAACTCCGACGAGCATTTCTTCAGCACCAATGAGACGGGAACTGATCTTGCCATCAAAAGGTGCTTTGATCATGCTGCTGCCGGATAGGGTTAACACTACGCGAAAACGCCAGTCCCTGCGGCTCAATTTTTCCGGAGGGATCGGTGTTGCAAAGGAATAATGGATTCGTTTGGGCGGCAGGCATCCCTCCATATCGATAAGATATTTGCTGATCCTTTCGGAAGAAACCATTTTTCCATACCAACGGGCTCCCATAAACCTACCTTCCTATTTTGAACTAATTTCTACTTACGTTATCTTCTTTAATCGTTTTTTTCAAGCTGTAAATAAAAAAAGATGTATGAAACAACTTTACTATTCATACAACAACATTCATCTTGTTTTTCTTTTTTTAAGCGGTAAATTCTTTAGAAGAGTTAGGAAAAACAGTTATAGCAGGAGGAGATTTTTCATGAAAATGAGCAAACTGCTGGGGACACTTGCCATTGGCTTTTCAGCCATGACACTTGTTCACACCGCCGACATCGTCAATTACATCGTCAACCCAAAATATCTCCCGGATTCGGCGGAACAGGTGGATACCCTGAAAGAAGGGACGTTCTGGAGGGAACAGGCATACGGGTATTCACACATGCGCGCATCCTGTCGCAATGATGTCGCCCATGCGGAAAACAACCTGACCCGCGACAATGCCGCTGGTCGGAAGTTTCTTTCTTCTCATATTTCATAAATGGGGCTTTCTGGACTTGAACAAGTTCATCTTCGAGATAGGAGGTTTTCTCCTCAAGTTCTTTGTTCCGGGCAAACAATTGTTTGTATTGGCTATTACTGGTGTTTTATTCGAGAAATATCCACAAAATCAACCATTAACAATGGAGGCCGTATGAATCAGAACACGATTCAAGAAGACCGGTCTGAAAAAAAATCCAAATTTTTTCAGAGAAAGCAACTTTTTAACACTACCCCTTTACCAAAACTATTGGAATCACAGCATCGGGACATGATGGAAACGTATCTTCGGATGATCGAAAACTACGAAGTGGAAAAGTATGGCGGGCTCCGCACCGAGATTTCGGATTTTCAGTCGCCGGATTTCGCGTTCAAACACTGGGAGCGGATGAGACATGCCTAAGAAGCGGGTGACAGTACAGGAGATCGCGGACTGCTGCGGACTTTCCAAAAGCACCGTGGCATACGTCCTGAGGGAGCCGACGACCTGCCGGGCCACCGAGGAGACGCGCCGAAAGGTTCTGGACATGGCCCGGATGATGGGGTATCAGGGGAATCCGGCGGCGTGCGCGCTGAGCACCCGGCGTTACCGGACGATCGGGATGCTGCTGCCGATGCCGGAAGGATACTACGGCGAACCGATGATGTCTCTGGACCGCGTCATGAAATAGCGCGAATACCACGGGATTTATTCTTTCTGCGAGAACGGTTCGTTTGAAGAGGCGCTGAACAATCTCTGCCGTCAGGGGATCGACGGCCTGATTTCGCTGGAATACAGCAAGGCCCTTGCGGAAATCGGGAAGCCCGTGGTGATGTTCGGCAATCTCTGGCCGGAATGGGATTGCGTTTATCCGGACAAGTCTGACTACATGCGGCGGACCGTGGCTTACCTGAGTGGAAGGGGATACCGCAAGATCGGATTCATGGGGCTGACGCATGAACTCAGGGCCGTGGTCCTGCGGGAGGAACTTTCCCGGTACAACCTGCCGGTCCGCGAGGATTGGTTCATCGATACTTTCGCAACCCGCGGGAACGGAGCCGCGGCGGCGGAAAAACTGCTGTCGCTGTCCGAACGCCCGGAAGCCGTGATTCTCCACAGCGATATTCTGATGAGCGGACTGGTCCATGCGGTGGCAGGGCATATCGATATTCCGCGGGAACTGGCGGTGATCAGCTTCGACAACCTCAAGGAAAGCGCATATTTCCAGCCTCCGCTGACCACCTTCGACCAGTGTCTGGACCAGGTCGCCGAGTGGCTGGTGGATACCCTGCTGAAGCGGATAGCCGATCCGAAACAGCCCCGGATTCTGCGTTCATACAAAACCAGGATGATTGAGCGGGATTCCGTTCCCGGATCAGGTAAAAAATGAAAAAAACAGGAGACAAAAGATTCCAGTTCCGATGAATCGCCTACAATTGCACAGGCGGGAAAACATTGGGAATTCAACAAGAACGGTGCAAATCATGAAGAAACGGAGGGCGAATTTTTTCGCTGGAATATGGCACAGAATAGATGGTAGCATCTGAACAGGGGTTTTTGTCCATTTTACTCCCGAATTCCAGTTTGAAAAAATTTATTTTTTTTAAGAACGATGTCAAAACAGGCAGCAAAACTCGTGAATAGTCCCCGATTCATGGAGACCGTTCAAAAACAAACCTGAAAAACAGGAAAACTTTAGCTCAAAAAAATAGAAAGGATCGCAATATGAGGCTCAGAAATGATCGTAAGTTCGCTGGAATGGACGCCGGTGAGAACAATTTCACACTTGTCGAACTTCTAATTGTGATCGCAATTGTAGCGATCCTTGCCGCCTTGCTTCTTCCGGCATTGAGCAAGGCACGGGACAAGGCATTGGAAAGCCGCTGTCAGGGCAATCTAAAACAACTGTGCACGGGAATCATTAGTTATGCGATGGACTACGGGGATTTTCTGCCATTTGCCAAAAATACAAATCCGAATGACCAGACTTACTCTTTGGGTTTTTTGAGTAAAGTCAATCCAGCGTGGTATGTTCTTATCTCCCCTTATTTCAATGGAATTATTGCCAATTACAGTCAGATGCAGCAGCCTGTCCCAAAAGTTTATTTCTGTGCAGCAGACCATGATGCGCAGGCAGTTCCCAAACAGTCTTCTTATTCCATATCGCATAACGCTATCCCTAGCATTGCCGGTACCGGCCTTTGCTGGGGAAAATTCTCGAACATCAAAAATCCGTCCCTGAATGTTTTATTGACAGAAGGAAGCAATGCTGTCAAAATGAATGTCTCTAATTTGACGGAATATGACGGACGCCATGAAAACAAAATGACCCAGATGCTTCTGCATGTTGACGGTCATACAAGAAGGATGCGGAAGCAAGAGCTTTTCAATACACGCTGGACTTATCTTTATACTTATTTCTGAGGATACTGAAGTTTTCCTGAAAAGATGAAAAAAAGCTCATGAAGCACGAGAGAAAAGCGAGGCAGAAAGATATTTAACGGCGGAGATGAAGGATTCGGGGTAACGCCCTGAAAAATTCACTTCCGCCTGGAGTTCGGAAGCAATAGTCCGGCGAAGGTCGGCGAAGGCAAAAGAGTTTGAATGACGGGTCGGATGAAGCCGATCCGGAGTATGGTCGAGTTTTGAACAATACATCCACGCGAAAGGTGTGGCGAACAAACAGAGGTCGAAATGGTTTTCAATAGACAGTTGATTGCGCCATTGGGATTCGAGCGCGCCCACTTCGTGCTTGATTTCCTTGAATCCGCTTTCGATTTTCCAGCGGGCCGCCTAGTATTCGATCATCTGTTCGGGGGTGGGTTCAAGATCGGTCGAGAACAGCGGAAACGTAAACGAGCGGTAGTAGACGAATACGACTTTGACCGTGCATTTCAAAGCGCCGGACATGCAAACGAGTTCGGAAGAACAGAGAAACTTTAACGGAGGATATCTTTTCAGATATATTTTACAATTTTTGAACAGTCCAACCAAAAGAGAAGTGTACAGAATGAAAAATTTTTTTGCGGTTTTTGCGATAGCAGGATTCTTTCCGCTACTATTCGGAGCCACGGAAGGATTTGAAACTCCTTCCGGAACGTATACCGTCCTCAGCTACATTGGCGGCAAACTTCAGCCCCACGCAAAAGAACTGAGCCATGAACGATCCACATTGAAGGCGTTCAGCGGGAAATATTCTCTCGAACTGAACAGCAGCCAAAGCGATGCCGTCCAGCATTTCCGCTTTCTGGGGAATCGTCCTGCCGCAAGCGGAGGCATCCAACTGAAATTCCGTTACTTTATTGCAGAAGGGGAAGGAAAGTTCGGAATTAATGGCCGAATTCAGCAATTCGATCAACAGGGGAAACTCATAAAGCCGAATCATTTTTTTGGGTCATCCGCCGTCAAAGGTTCCTGGCAGCTTGTTGAACAGACCATCTTTCCCAAACCGGAATGTGCAAAATTCGAGGTTCGGATCTGGCTCGCCGGCAAGATGCGCGTCTATCTTGATGATGTGTCTTTGGAATTGCAGAAAACGGAAGAAAAAAGTGCTGAACGCGCTCAGATCCTCATGGAAAACTCGGACGGAGTCTGGTTTGCCGCTCCGGCGGACCGAAAAATCCGCTGTCAGGGAGTTCCCGAACGTCAGACGAAAGACCATGTGTTGAAATTCAGCGGGGCGAAAGGAGAAAAAAACGCCGTACTGCTCGTGTTTTCCCCGAAGAAAAAATTTCAAAAACTGGAATTGCGTTTCTCCGATCCGGCACTCTTTTCCGTCAGCGTTCTTGATTTCATCGAGATGAAAAACCCGGACAATCCGGCGATGAAGGGGTTTCATTCCGATCCGCTGCTGGCGCAGAGTTTCACGTCCGGCATTCCCGGCAGAAACAGTTGCTTCTATGTGGAATTGCAAATTCCATACAACGCCCCCGCCGGCAGTCAGCAGGGATTTGCAACTCTGCTCGGCGACGAAAATGAACTGGGCAAGATTCCCTATGAACTGAAGATTCGTTCGTTCGCGCTTCCGCGGCATCCGTTCTTCAAAACCTACATGCCGATCCGGGCGACAAACCCCTTCTGCTTTGGGAATAAACGTCCGGCTTCACTGTTGAAACAGGATATGCTTGAACTGTGCAGCAAAGAGCGGATCAATCCGATCGGCGGTCTTGATCCAGACCCTCCGAATTTTGAGATCCGAAACGGCAAAGTGATCGTCAGAGACTGGAGCCGTTTTGATCACGCGATTGCACAACTGGTCGGTAAATATGATTTTGATTCTGTCCGCCTGCCACTCTCCATGTTCGGGCACAGCCACGGCTGGTTCCAGAAAGACCCCCAATTTATGGGCGAACCTCTGCTGAAGGGGATAGGTCTTGATTATCTATGCCAGGTCGTCAAACTCTATACCGAACATCTGAAAGAGAAATTCCCCGGAGTAACCGGCTACGTTTTCCTGTATGACGAACCGCCGTCTTATCTGGTCAAGGATGTGAAACGCCTGACGGATGCCGTTTACAAGGCGGCCCCCGACTGCAAAATCTATATGACCGGCGGAAATGGTCAGGAGTTCATCCATTCAGTTGCTGCGTTCTGCGCCCCGATGTCGCCCGGTTATGTCTGGAACCAAGAGGTGCGGAACCAGTTAAAAAGTACGCAGGAAATGTGGTATTACAATTGGGATGCTCCGCTTTCTTCCCATGATTATCAACGCAATCGTCTCTTTCCGTGGCTCGCCTATTCCGCCGACGGCTGCGGCGGCTTGGCATGGCACAGCAACGATGCGGGGCCAGCCGACAAACCGGTCAATCCGTGGACTGAGATGGACAAAACATTTCGATGCGGAATTGTTTCTCTTTTCTACCCGCCGCGCAATGCTGCAGAAAAAGTTTCTGCCTCCGTACGTCTGCGGATTCGTGGCAAATCGCTGGAAGATTACGACTATCTGAAACTCCTTGAGAAAGCGATTGATCGGCAGTTTCCCGGGAAGGGGCGTGCCAGAGTCAAGGAAATGCTGACGGAAATCATTCCGGTTCCGCCCTTCCAATGGCTCAATGATCCCGATCGCATTTCGGCCCTGCATGAACGCATCGGCGATGAAATTGAAGCGTGCGCCCTTGCCCCCAAAGCGCTGCTTTGCTCCAATCCGGCGGAAAACAGTTCCTGCATCCTTCCGGAAATCCGTCTGACGCTCTGGACCGAACCGGGAGCGAAAATTACCACGCCCGACAACAGAACATTTACGGCTGACAGCCGCGGACAGGTTTGTTTTACGCAAGTTCTCCCCAGAATCGGGGAAAACAAACTGATTTTCAAAGTGGAAAAAGACGGCTTCGTCAAACAGATGTTCCGGCAATTCACGCTCCTGCCGGACCCGAATCTTCTGGAACTGAAAAAATATGCTGTTTCCGCCGAAGACCATTCCCTTGTGGCAAAAGCGGAAAAATCCGTTTACACCGAAGCGTTGAAAACGGAAATCAGCGCGCGGCTCAAAACCATCAAAAGCAATCGGCTCAAACAAAGCCTTTCCGAAGCGAAAAAATTGAGTTCCGTTCTCTCGCAGGCATTGGTCCGCCAGGCCGAAAAGTGCATTCAATGGCAGCTTCCGGAACGTGCCGACTATTATCTGGAGCTTGCCTGCGATGCCGCATCCGCCAGCAGTCATTCGGTCCAAGTGATTCCTTTTTTGGAGCAGGAACATTTTGGTGTGGAACTTAACAACGGCATTCTTTCCGCCCGTTTTCTGGAAACCGGTGGACGTTTGATTTCCTTCCGGGTCAGAGGAATTGAGACATTTTCCCGTCCCGAATGGAAAGGTGTGCTTTCGCCACGCGATCGTGCCCTGCGTCAGCCCGCCCCGGAATTGAGAAGGAATCTGCCCGAATACGGCGGGATGGAAGACGCATCGGGAGACAATGACCGCTGGATCGTCTCCGCCATAGACTGGAAGATGGAACTAATCGAACTTTCGGAAAACAAAGCTGTGATCGGTTTCTCCACGGCAATTTCCGGAACTCCCTTCCGGATTCGACGGGCGGCGACGCTGGAGAAGAATTCGAATACGCTTCAGTTCGACTACACGATTTTCAATACGACTCCTCCGGAAATGAAGTCCGAGGACCCGGCAAGCTTTCTCTTTCCATGGCGTCTCCGTCTCCTCCCCGGCATCGGCGCCGATGGAGCAGCACATGATCAACTGGAAGTGCCGAGCCAAACCGCGCTGAAGGCGACAATGCTGAAGGGCGAGGGGCAAGCCTTCTTCTCCAGCCTTTTCCGCTTGACACGTCCGGCGGTCGGAGCTTATGACGCCCAGGAAAAATGCGGATTCGTTCTGTCCGGCACCCCACAGGAATTCCAGTTTGCATACTGCTGGTTCGATGATTGCGTCCGTGCGCCCAAACCGCTCTATACGCTCGAAATTCTGCGTTCCTTTCTGTTGACCGCTTCCGGAATTAAAGACGGCAACAAGCCGTTCTCCATCGAACCCGGCAGGGAACACAATTTCCGGGTTTTTCTGCGCGGAATCAGTGGAACCCGGCAGGAGTGGATGAAAAATTTCTGATTACAGTCCGCCGAACGAAAAACGTTCGGCCGACAGAACAAGGAGAAAAAATGAGTTTGATTCTGCGTCACAGCAAAGGAAATCCGCGAAATTCAGAGGGTTCTTTCGTCAGTCGGCACGACAGGTCGGTTCTGTTCGCCTATTCCCGATATTCCGGAACGAACTGGCATGACCACTGCTCCGCAGATATCTGGGCCGTGAAATCGACGGATAACGGCCGGACATGGGATGCCCCCCGGCTGCTTCTGAAAAATCCGGCGATGAGTTTGATGTCGGTTTCTCTTCTCCGGCTTCAGGATGAAAGGATCGCCATGATCGTCCTTCAGAAAAGTAAAATTCCCGGCTGGCCGGAATATGTGGATTGCCGTCCGCTGATCCGATTTTCATCGGATGACGCGCAATCATGGAGTGAACCCATTGATATTGCCGGAGTTCCCCCCTCCTATTTTGTTGTCTGCAATGATCGACTGATTCAGTTGAAAAACGGTCGGCTGATTCTGCCGGGATCGTATGTCCGCTATAAAAACGACCGCACTTTTGCTTCGGGAATTGGAATCTTCTTCATTTCAGATGATGTGGGAGCCACATGGCGGCAGACGGCAGAATGTTGTTATCCGCCGCCGCATCTGAGCAGCGGATTGCAGGAACCCGGTGTCATTGAACTCGAGGACGGAAGAATTTTGGCATGGTTCCGCACCGGTGGCGGATGTCAGTACAAAGCCTTTTCATACGATCACGGCGAACACTGGACCATTCCAGTTCCCGCTCCGGAATTTCTTTCCCCGGCCGCCCCGCTTTCCATGAAACGCAATCCGGACAGCGGAGAACTGATCGCCGTCTGGGTCGATTATCATCCGCAGCGCAGTGTGCATTTTGAGGACGGCATCATTGGCAGAACTCCTCTAGTCATGGCCAAAAGCCACGACGAGGGAACAACATGGGAGGATCATCGCATTCTGGAAGATGCTCCAGATCACGGATTCGCCTATACCGCGATGTTGTTCCACGATTCCAGACTGCTGCTCGGCTACTGCTGCGGCGGGAAAACGGAATGTGAAAGTATGCTTCAGGAGCTTAAACTGTCTTCTGTCGTTACGTAAATGTACCGCTCGATGAGATGTTCCTACGGCCGCCAAACCGATCTCCGGCTGTAACACAAAAAGGAGTTTTTCATGAATTTTCACTGGACTGAGACGCTTTGCGGATATCGCGCCATGATTGAAACGTCGGACAACAGATTACTTGCAGCTTTCTAGTTTTCCAACGAAAAACAGATTTGAAAAAAGAATTACTCACAGACTTCATATGATCATTGGCCCCCACTTTCTGGAATTACTATAATAATGTGAAAGTCTGTGATTGTCAAACTAAAAATTTTTGATTTTTCTGTAAAATGCCAAGAGGAGATATGTAAGCGTCATTGCTGTAGGGTTACATGGTCGGCAGAGAAAACTGATGGGTAGCCCTATGTTCACCAGAATCCATCCGCACGCCATGATCTCCGCCTATCGGTAGATTGGCAGATGATTTCCGATAGAATCGGAAATCTTCGTCAATACAAAGGACATGCTTCTCCCCGATGTCCAGCATCTGGATAAGTCGGCACCCAATTTTTTCGTAGACGGTTTGAAGGTCGTTCTCGATTTGAATTTCGGTAACGGTGCGGTTGACCGCATCGATGAAGATCGCTTTCATGATTGCCTTTCCTCGCCTTTATACCGGCACTTGTTCCATTGGCCATTCTCGAAGCGGAATTCGGCGATTGCAAGCCCGTTATGCCCGCCATCGACGCTCTTGAAACTCAGTTGGAATTGGAACCAGACGCGGTATCCGTTCTCCGGTGTCCAGCCGACGCTGCCGCCGAAGGTGTTGAGATGGCACTCACCGAGGGCGTGTTCGAAGATGCCGGTGTATGCGGTCATATCGGCGGAGTTTTCCGCGCTGAACCGGGGTTCTTTCCACTTCCCGGCCTCGGTGATTTTGTATTCCATTTCCAGCGGGACAGAGGGGAAGATTTCCTTTATCATTACGTCAAGTTCAGCGATATGGAGGATTTCCCGCATCGCGGCGGAATTGTCGACCAGTTTCTGGATTTTCGGATGGTTCATGTGGTTGGCTCCTTTCAGTTTTCGATGATTCGGATGGTTTCGTTCATTTCCGACCGCTTTTCTCATGGTGCCGCTTCTGCAAATGGCTCATGGAAGACGTCCTGGCGGAAATTTACAAACGGCCCGGCGGCGAGCGGTTCAGGCCGCGTCCGCCATGGGAGAGCCGCCGTCAGGCAAAGGCACCGGAAGCGGAAAAGTCGGCTCGGGACAACGCCGTCCGGAATCTTCTTCTGCCGTATTTCGCGCTCATGCGGATGCTGATGAGCGTTCCCGTCGAACGACAGACAATTCTTCTGTTCGGCTTCACGAATGACGCGCCCGGGAAAAAAGGATGCGAACATGACTGACCGG
>Ga0066602_10002376_pt1 | contig 11189 bp, 9 predicted proteins | sample Higcelweek5metaG_FD_59481 | JGI IMG/M metagenome (GOLD analysis project Ga0066602, IMG submission 59481) | Freshwater pond sediment microbial communities from the University of Edinburgh, under environmental carbon perturbations - High... | ecosystem: Environmental > Aquatic > Freshwater > Pond...
GGTCAAAAAGTTGGAGAGGTCGGCCCCGCCGTACCCCGCATCGGTATTCATCGAGCTTTTTTCGGCGGCAGTCGGGAAAAAGTGATCCTGATAGGTCCATTTTTTAAGCAATTTCAAGGACTCGGCGAGGACCGGAGTGTCGGCGACACAGGCGGTCAAGGTTTCGTTGTACAGATCAAGCCCCTTGCTGCGCAGCAAAATTTGCACCCACAGCACCCCGCCGTAGCTGTCCATCGAGCTTGACACGTAGTACTCCTGGACATGGCAATTTTTGTTGGCCACGGCGATATAATCGGCGGCAAATTTTTCAAACTCCGCCACCGACCAGTCCTCCCGGGGGGCCTTAAAACCGAATTGCTTGAGAATATTAAGATTGATCCACCACGAGACCAGCCCGCCGTTGCACGGGTAAGCATATTGACGGCCGTCCAATGTAATCAGACCGGCCATGGCGGGATAGGTGTTTCCGACCCCGTAGCCGCCCTTGTCGGCGTCACTTGTGATGTCAACCCCGACGCCCATCAGCTGATAACCGGGCACATCATAAACGTCAATGATGTCGCCCGCGGTGCCGGACACCGCCTGAATGAGCGTGCTTTGGTTGTCGGCATTGTCAAGCTCCAGCCGGATGGCCGGTTGCTGATCCATGGTCACGATCCCGCGGTCTTTGAGGTATTGATGAAACAATTTGATCTGATCGTAGCGCTGCGGATTGGCGTCACTGCGCCAGGAAATCACCGGCACACTGCTGTCGCGCCGGGAGGCGGTCAGCGTCGTATAAACCGTCGCCGCAATCAGGATTGCCAGTATGCATAAAAATATTTTTTTCATCAAAAACTCCAACGCCAAGATTCCGGTAATGAAGATACACCCGAAACGCCGATTTTTCAATAAAAACGCTCGACTTTTTCCGTTTTTTTATAAAAAACGCCGGGCGCGCCGGAACCGTGCCGGAGCTTCGCATCCGGGGAGTTTGGCATTTCAGCGGTTGCTGCGGTAACTAAGAGAGTAACCGCGGGCAATCAGTCTGGCAATCCAACCGGGCCACTGCCGCTCAAACATCCGTAAATCTTCGTCCGCCCGCCGCCGGTCGGCAATCGCATTGGCAGTCTCCATTGCGCCGTCGATCCGGTGCAGCAGCAACCGCCGCGGACAGTAGACAAAAGAGCCCGGCCCTTGTGCAAGTCTGAGCCACATGTCCCAATCGAGATTGACGCTGTAAGCCGCGTCAAACCGGTGACCGCCGAGATTTTTAAGGTGATACGTCACCGCCGGGCAGCAAACCGGCGAACCAAAGCGCAAAATCCAGCGTTTGACAGCCTTGCTCCGCCACTGCGGCCAAAGATAAAACGGCCACAACAGCAACCGTTTGACCCACAGATATAACCGGTGGGGCGCCGCCGTGCCGCCAAGCAAATCGGCATAGTCGCAAAACGCGATCAAAGTATCCGGCGCCCGGTCGAGCGCCCGGGTCGCCGCCGCCGCAAATTCCGGCAAATAAATATCATCCTGATGGGCAATGGTGCAGTAATCCGCGTCACAGCAGCTCAGCGCAAAATTCCAATCGGCGGCGATCCCGCCGTTTTGCTCCGGGTTGACACGGTACTCGGCGTTAAACGCTCCGGCCAATGCTTCGAGATACGGCGACGGCGTGGAGGTAGCAAGGACAATTTTTCCGGACAAACTCTGTGTTGCCAGCGATTTAAGACAATCCGCCAGCCGCGGGTGATCGCCATAGGCGCATACGGCGAAAACATGCGAACTCATTGTTTTTGCCGCCACTCATTGTAATACACTTCGGCCAGTCCCTGATCGCCGTCGCGCACCAGCGTCCGCAGCAAAAACAATTCGCCGGGCACCGAGCGCTTGCCGTGATTGCTCATTTGGTTGAGGTAATCGTGAGCCTTGACAAAATGTTTGCCGTCAACCAAAATGCGGATCACCGCCTCGCACTCGTTTTGCGTCCGCAACTGCCAGGGATTTTGCTGCAAAAAACCGACCATGGCGACGGCCGCTGCCGCGCCGGCAATCAATTTGCCCCATTGTTTTTTCCGGTAAAGCCGCCACAAAGACATCGCCCCCAGCGCCGCCAGCAGCACCAGCAGCCCCGCGACCGGAAGCCGGTAACGGTAAAAGGTAAAAAAGAAGATCAAACTGAATAAATACCCGGCGATCCCGATGCCGAAAAGGAGCACCATCGGTTTGCGCCACTGAAACAACAATGCCACCGCCGCCAACGCCACCAGCCAGTGGAAGTTGACGACCAAAATTTTCATATAATCAATGACATCGCTATGGGCATACACCGAGAGACTGTTGGGCAGCTCGTACGACGCAAAGGCCGAGTACAGCTTGGCGCCGAATTGATCCTGCAGCCCGGAAGCCGCCAAAGCGCCGATGGAGCCGATCACGCCGCCGCGGTCGGCAGTGATGAGTTTGCGATCCGCAAGCAAAATCCCGTTGTGACCATAGTTGACCGCAAAAAAGATCCCCAGCGCCGCCACGCCGCCAATGAGCCCCCAGCGCCACTGCCGCCAGTCGCAAACCAATTTGCGGTATTTGGGGTACGCCACAGCCGCCAGCGGCATCAGCAGCAAGGGCAGCATGTTTTCGCGCCCCAGATAGGTCAACGCCGCCAGCACCCCCGCCGCAAAATACCATCGGGCCGATTTCTTTTGCGATCCGGCCGCCAAAGCATAAAGGTAGTAAGTAAAGACGATCAACAGCGGTATTTCCCGCAAAAAGTCCAGCGAAATCAACAGCGCCGGAGCATAAAAACACAACAACAGTCCGGCCAGCATGGCCACGCTTTGCCCCAGCCGCAGCCGCCGCGCCAACTGATACACCGCCACCGGCGCCAACGCGCAAAAAAGCGACTGCAATATCCGCATGACCACCAAATCACCGTTGGCCAAAAAGCCGATCAGCGCTAAAAACGCGGTGTAGCTCAAGGAGTACCCGTAGTTTGCCCCCGGCCACACGCCGTCACTCAGCGCAAGCGCCCCCTCCAGCGTGGTCAATTGATCCGTCCCCGCGCCGGGCGCCGGAAAAAGGCCCGCGGTGCGCCCGTAATACAAAATCAGAAGCTCGCTCGCCAAATACAAAAAGTACAGCACCCAGCCGAAATGCCGGGAAATCCACCGGACAATCATTTGCCGTTGCCGCGCGGTTTTGGTGTCATCAATCGTCATGTTTATTTCTCACTTCCTGCTCCAGCAAGGCCAATTTTTGGCTGAGTGTCCGGATCGCTTCGTTTTGCTTGGAGAGCACCATTGAGTATTGCAGCACGATCAGAAACAACAGCATGATCGCAAATAAAAATATCGTGGCCGGGGGATAAAAAATCCCGACCAGATTGGAGATATAAAACAAAAGTTGCGGAAACGCCGCCAAAATCACGACGCCGACCCCGGTCAGCAACCACAGCAAAGCATACGCCTCCTTGAGCCGCTGCCGGTAAATCTGCACCAGTAAAAAAATCAGAAACAACAAACTCAAAGCAAGCGAAATCAGTTGAATTCTCATACTTTTGGCCTCACTGCTGCGATGATGATGGAGAAACTCACTTTAATCATGTAATAAATCGAATGATGAAAATTGATCGACGACACCCCGCCCTGACGGTCACGCATCGGCGTGGAGATTTCGCGGATCCTGAATCCGTTGCGCCACATCAAAATCACTTCCTCCGGCTCCGGGTAATCAAACGACGGATAATACCGGGCCAGAAACTCCAGCGCCCGGCGGTTGTAGGCGCGAAACCCCGAAGTATTGTCGGAGATCCGGCAACGGGTGATGAGCGAGTTTAAAATGCCGAAAAAACCGATCCCGAAACGCCGGCAATACGTCGACTTGGATCCGCCGTGCTCCAAAAAACGGCTGCCGATCACCATATCCGCCTCGTCCGTCAGCAACAAAGAGAGCAAATCGCCGATTTTTTCGGCCGGATGCTGCCCGTCGCCGTCGCACTTGACCGCATAATCATACCCGTGCACGGCGGCATACTGCAACCCCGTCTGCACCGTCGCCCCGATCCCCGAGTTGATCGGCATATTGAGCAATACCGCGCGGCCGTCCGCCGCGACTTTTTGCGCGCTGTCGTCGCTAGAGCAATCATTGACCACAATCACCGCCGCATCGGGGCAACACTCTTTGAGGCGCCCGATCACGCCGAGGATCGACGCGGATTCGTTGTAGCATGGGACAATAATTGCTGTCATTTTTACCGCAGTTTCAAGCTGGAGAGCGCAATCAAGGCAAACACCCCCGATAAAATCCAGAAACGCACCACAATTTGCGTCTCCGTCCACCCCTTGCGCTCAAAGTGGTGGTGGATCGGCGAACATAAAAAGATCCTTTTTCCGGTGGTTTTAAACGAAATCACCTGCAAGATGACCGAGACGGCCTCCATGACAAACACGCCGCCGACCAAAATCAGCAATATTTCCTGCCGCACCAGCACCGCCAAGAGACCGATGGCGCCGCCCAGGGCCAAACTTCCGGTGTCGCCCATAAACATCGAGGCCGGGTGGCAGTTGTGCCACAAAAAGCCGATGCAGGATCCGGCAATCGCGGCGGCAAAGACCATGGCCTCGCCGGCGCCGGAGATATACGGGATATTGAGGTAGCCGGCAAACACCTTGTGGCCCATCAAGTAGGCAAACACGGCGTAAGTGAGCGTACAAAAAATCGTGCAGCCGGAGGCAAGCCCGTCCTTGCCGTCGGTCAGATTGACCGCATTGGAGGCGCCGACGATGACCAGCACCGACAACGGGTACGCCCACCAGCCGTGATACACCGGGGTTTTGTTAAAAGGAATCATCAGTTGCTGCATATATTCGCGCATTTCAGGCAGATAGCTCAAGTACCACACCGCCGCCGCCGCCACGGTAAACTGCAAAAGCAATTTAAGCTTGCCGGGAATCCCGTCGCGGCACTTTTTAAACACTTTTTGATAGTCGTCGTAAAACCCGATCAGCGAAAAGCACAGCGTGCTCAAAATCAAGGTAAACGAAATCGGGTTGGTAATCATGTTAAACAAAAGCGAGGACAAAAGCACCGCGCCGATGATCAGCACCCCGCCCATGCAGGGGGTGCGGTTCTTCTCTTTGTTGATAAACTCTTCGTCCATGAGCCCGGTGTAGCGGTCGGCCGCCTGCATGTTGAGCGACTTGAGTTTGGCGGCAAAGGGTCCGCCCAAAATGACCACCAGCAAAAACGAAAACAGCGCCGCCCCGCCGGTCCGAAACGTCACATACTCAAACAAACGCAAAGGTCCGAAATAATCACTCCACTGCGACAAAAAATACAACATAAAAAATGAATTCTCCCATGACTGCAAGGTTTATTGTTATGCTACATAAAATATTCCCGTTTTATTGCTTTTGCAAATCAATTTTCGGATTTTAAAGCGAGATATGACACAACGCAAAAAATAAAAAACCGCACGGCCCCCAAAAGGCGGTGCGGTCAAATAAATCAGGCTTGAGTCAGCTCAGCCGAGCACCTCGGCGGCGCGGACGATGCTGTACAAATCCGTCGAGGGCGACTCCGACGAAAATTGCCCGAGCAAAATTACCATATCATCGGGAGCGATGATTTTTTCGTCAAGGAGTTTACGCAGCGACTGCTTGAGCAAATCGTGCGGATTATCGACAAACGCCATCACTCCGGGTGTGACGCCAAAAGAAAGCGACAGCTGCCGGGCGATTTCGGGCCGGTAAGTCAAACCGATGATCGGCACCTGCGGCCGGTAGGCCGAGCACAGATTGGAGGAGTTGCCGTTGCGGGTATTGCAAATGATCGCCTTGACGGGAAGCGAGCGCGACGCCTCCACCGCCGAGCGGACGATGCAGCTGCGGATGGTGCTGGTTTCATCGACGATTTTGTCGAGGCGGATAAAAAGTTTATCGTTGGTGCTCTCGGTCTGACGGATGATCCGGCTCATCATGTCAACCGACTCCACGGGGTATTTGCCCTGCGCGGTTTCGCCGCTCAGCATCACCGCATCGGTGCCGTCCAATACGGCGTTGGCAATGTCGCTCACTTCGGCCCGGGTCGGGCGCGGCGAGTCGATCATGCTTTGCAGCATCTGGGTGGCGGTAATGACTTGCTTGTGGCGGCGCATGCACTCGTAAATGATGTGTTTTTGGATCAGCGGCACTTCTTCGAGCGGGATTTCGATCCCCAGATCGCCGCGGGCGACCATGACGGCGTCAACCACGTCCAAAATGGAGTTGAGGTTTTTGACCCCCTGACGGTTCTCGATTTTGGCAATGATCCGGATCGGGCTGTCATGGGTGTCAAGGATGCTCTGCAATGCCATCACGTCGTCGCGGTCGCGGACAAACGAGTGGGCGATAAAATCAATGTTGTTTTCGACCGCAAACTCGACAAACTCGCGGTCGCGCTTGGTCAACGCGGGGGTCCGCAGCTCGGCATCGGGGACATTGACCGATTTTTTGTCCTTGACGACACCCGCCTGGGTGACGCGGCAGAGCACTTTTTCGGCGGTGCGCCCGACGATCTCCATCGCCACCACGCCGTCGTCAACGACAATATTGTGACCGATTTTGACCTCTTCGCAAAAACGCGGATAATTGACCTGAAACCCGACTTCGCCCTCCGCCAGCGGGCTGCTGCTCACCATCACCAGTTGCGCGAGCTGCACTTCAAACGGCGCCGCGACATTGCAGGTGCGGACATTGGGCCCTTTGGTGTCGATCATAATGCCGATATGCTCGGAGACCTGACGGACATTTTTGACCACCAGCGCGGCATCGGCGATATCCATATGTGCGGTATTGAGCCGGACGACATCCATCCCGGCATGGTATAGCTGCCGCAAAAGCTCCACATCACAATTTAACGATGAAATTGTGGCGACAATTTTAGTTCTTTTATTTTTCATATTTTCGGCTCGATTTTCTGACTTTAAATTATATCTGGCATATAATATATCACCAAATGCCAATATTAGCAAATCACATCAGACCGGCGGGCGCCAACCACTCCAGACCGGGGATTTGACGGCATTGCCGCATGACATTTTCGACGCTTAAAGAGAGCAAGCCGTCATCCGTCTGCACCATTTCACGGCGCGCCGTTTTGGTTGCGGGCACCCGGAACCGCTGAAAGTTGACTTTGAGGTAAAAGACCACCGCCGGACAACCGACCGCCGAGGCCAGATGCGCCGGGCCCGAGTCGTGCCCCACAAACAAACTGCCCGACTTCATCAGCCAGCCGGACTCGCGCAGCTCCAGCTTGCCGACCAGCGAAAGCATATTGGGCAAAAACCGCAACTGCGGGACTTTATCGATGTCCTCTTTGCCGCCCAGCACGATCACCTGACAGCGGCTGTCGTCAAACATATTGCGGAGCAACTCATTGTAGTTGGCAAACGCCCATTGCTTGCCGGGATTTTTGGCGAAGGGAGCGATGATAATGATTTTTTTAGAGAAATCGACCCCCAGCGCCAGCAATTTTTCGCGAATGCGCGTCTCGTCGCCGAACCAGGAGTAGTCGGCGACCAAATCGTCCGGGGTTTTGAGGTAAGGGATCCCCGAAGCGGCGTAAATCAGCCGCATACTGTTCTCGGTTTCGGTCAATGAAGCGTCGAACTCCGGACAAAAGCTGATTTGGGAAACCATTTTTTCGCGCTTGCGGACATTGCGGAGCAAAACTTCCGGATATGCCGCAATCTTTTTGATGCCGCCCCAATAAGCCCACGGGACTTTTCCCTGATCCTGAGGAGAAACGATAAATAAATCAAAGCGCCGCCGGCGAAACTGCCAGATTGCGTCGATTTTACCGGCCAATCCGGGCCTGATTTGATAAATATCATCCAGGTAAGGGCAATCTTTGACAATTTCAATCCCGGAGCCGTGTTTGCCGATGAGAGTGATTTTTGCCTCGGGATGCAGTGACCGGAGTTTTTTCAACGCGGGGAGAAATACCAGCATATCGCCGATGCATTGCAGCCGGGTCACCGCTATATTATAAAATTGATTCATTATTTGTAAAATTCCAAAAATCCGGTTTTCCCGCCATGCGAACAACGCATGAGATAAGATAACACACCGGACGATCAATTGCAAACCATTCGCCGGTCAATGATAAAATATATCCGATGAAATTTGAAAAAACCGCGATGCCCCGGTATATTATAAAGAGCGAACCAAATTAAGGAATTTTCATGCAAACGACATTCAACTCCATCCGGCAGATTTTCACCGGCTGGGCGGCCCGGCTCAACGCGCTTCCCCTGCTTCCGTTATTGTCCTATCTGACGATTGTGTTTATTTTGTGGCGTTTCGTCACGCTTGATTTTGTTGAGACCTCGGGCGACGCCGTTTGGAAATGGGCGTTTCTGCGCCATTATTGCGAGAGCGGCGTCTGGTTTCCGGCGATGCCCGACCACCATCAGGGCCGCTGGATGATCAACATGCCGGTGCTGGGTCTGATGAAGCTCTTCGGCCCGCAAAACCTTGCGGTATATTATATTTACCCGCTGCTGACCGCTTACGCGACCGCCGTCGCCGCATTTTTGATCACCCGGGCCCTGTCAACCCAGGCGGCGGCCACGGCGACGTTTATCGGCTGTCTGGTCTTTACTTTGATCGTCCGGGAGAGCACCCAGTTTTTGCCGATGCTGCCCGCGGCCTGTTACATGGCATGGGCGATGTACTGCATGATCCGGTTTCTCCAGGGCAAACGCCCCGGCTGGGTCGCCGCGGCGGCGATTTTGGTCTTTCTTTCCTACGCCTGCAAAATTACATCGCTTTATTGGGCGCCGGCCATGGTGCTCTTTTTGTCGGTTTACCATCCCGACGCCAAGAGTTATTTCCGGATCTGGTTCTTTCATGTGACGCCCTCCATTTTGCTGTTTTCGGCAACATTTTTGGGGCTGATCGCCGTCGAAACAATGATCCTCAACGAAATTTTTGACGTCAAAACCGGCCAGATCGGCATCATTATGGGGTCGCACCTCAAGGACCGGGTCAACCCGCAATATATGGGACTCGGCAAATATTTGCTGTCATTTCTCCGCCCGATGTATCTGACCGGAAAATATTACGATTTTTTGCCGCAGGCGATGATCTTTGTTTCCGGGCTGACGGCGGCGCTGCTGTGGCTCCGGGAGCGCAAACCGCTGGCCGCCAAGATGGTCGCGTTTTGCTTTTTAACCGTCTATCTGGAGCACTGTTATCTGGTCTACAAAGTCTTTCCGTTTCTCCACCCCGAGAAACCGCACGGGCGTTATTTTTTGGTGATCTCGCTGTTTGCCCTGATCCTCACGGCCGCCGGAGCAAGCGACATTAAAAAGTTTCTCCAAAAATGGACCGGTCCGCGCCCGGCGCTGCTGATGATGAGTGCCTTTGCGGCAGTGTTTTTAACGATTTCGCTGATCCGGGCGGTCAACGGGGTGTTAAAAGACAATATTTTGACCCCCATCGCGCTCCAGCAATCAATCAATGCGGCCAATCGCGAGCATCTGCCGGTGCTGGTACTGCTGGGGGACGGGTACGACGGCATCAAAGCCGCCAAACAGGATATCAAGTTATCCAATGCCATGCTGGTGTTTTACGGACCATCGGCGGATATTCCGTCGCGATTCAACCAACCGCAGATCCTCAAAGCGACCGACGGCCAATATTACGCGCTGATCTCAGGCGAAGTCACCGCCGGGCAACCGACCAGACTGTTGGTAATCCGCGACCTTGAGCCGTCAATCGCGACCGTAACTTTTGACAACGACTGATTGAAAGAAGCGATTGTTGTCATCGACAATTTGCCGCGAATGCGCCGCGATGGCCGAGCTCAGCTCGGCGCGGCGGCTCAGGGCATCGCGGATTTTTTGCACTAAAAACGGCTCCGTGAGCTCATGATAGCCGATGACAAACTCGTCCAATTCAAATGGGGCCAAAACTTCGGCATATTTGTGACTCCAGCCGATCACCGCCACCGGCACCCCCATCGCCATGGCGGAAATAATTGCATGAAAACGCGACGCCACCAGCAAATCGCATCGGCCGATCAATTCGCGCAATTGACCGGCCTGCATGTCGCCGGTGAGCACGGTCAAATGCTCCGACTCGGGCAGCATGGCGATAAAACGCTTGATGAGCGGCAGATCATTGTTGTGCGTCTTGTCGGAGTCGGGCCGGATCGAGTGGGGAAACACCACGCAATGGCAGCCGTCGGCCAGCAATTGCCGGACGCACCCGACCAACACGCCGAGATAATCGATGTGTTTGGCCTCGCAGAGTTTCCACACCACCTGACTCGGCGAAATGCCGATCACCGGCCGGTCGCCCGGATCAAATGCCCGAGCGGCAAACGCGCAGTCGCGGTCATTGGTTTTGAGCGAAAAAGCAACATCGGAGTATTCACTTACATTGGTCAAATTGAGCGTTTGCAAATACCCCGCCGTCACCTTGCCGCGGGCAATGATCCAGCTCAAACGGGGGAGCACGGCTTTGGCCGCCCAATAATTAAGTTTGTTGGTAAACGGTCCCATCGCCTGCGCAACTTTTATCACCGGGATCTTGAGAACAAGCGCCGGAAAAATGCTTAACACGTTAAAAATCAAAAATTTTTCGCGCCCGTCCACAAACGAAATTCCCGACGCGTCCAGCCAGCGGTTGCAACCGGCAATCGCCGCAAGCGTGCGCGAGCAACAGCAGTATTTGGCGGGCAAACGCACCAAACGCCCCAGCCGGTAAAGGATCACCGCAAAAAACAAGAGCACCACATTTTTAGGGCTGCCGTCAAGGATGGCGGCGTTGGCGTAAACGAGCAGCGGCCGGTCCGCTTTGGGGTAGTAGGAAAAGATGTAAAAAAAAGCATCCTTGTCCGCCTCGCTCAAATTTTGGATCAATGCCTCGGTCATCCCCGAGGCGCCTTTGTTGCCGGAGAGGGCAACGCCGCTGACGATGTATTTCATTTGCACCTGTTAAAAGTTGGTCAAGCCTTTGAAACAATATAAGTAAATTTTAAGCACCGTTTTGGGCACGCGAAACAGCACTTTGCCGTGCTTGCCGACGGAGAATTTGTATAAAGGTACAATCATCAGCGCGGCCAACAATTCATTGAGCCGCAGCGGCGCCGCCGTAACGGGCACCGTGATTTTGAGACCGACCAAGCGCCCGGCCCACGCTTTGGCGCGCAATGCTTTGTGAAACACGCAG
>Ga0066602_10002412_pt1 | contig 11081 bp, 15 predicted proteins | sample Higcelweek5metaG_FD_59481 | JGI IMG/M metagenome (GOLD analysis project Ga0066602, IMG submission 59481) | Freshwater pond sediment microbial communities from the University of Edinburgh, under environmental carbon perturbations - High... | ecosystem: Environmental > Aquatic > Freshwater > Pond...
AGAGCGACGGTATCGTAAACCGTAGGTAGTGGGTTCGAGTCCCACCTTCGGCTCCATGGCTTTTAAATTTCAAAAGAATCAAGATGGTTCCGGAAAGTTCTCTACAGACCGAGGAGAAGTAAACACGCCCGTGTTTATGCCCGTTGGAACTGCGGCTTCAATCAAAGCCTTGGACTCTGCCGATATAACCGATACAAATGCCGAAATTGTTTTAGCCAACACCTATCACCTGTTTCTCCGTCCCGGAGATGACGTAGTGAGCGAAATGGGAGGAGTTTCCAAGTTCATGAACTGGAATAAGCCGATGCTTACGGATAGCGGTGGTTTTCAGGTATTTTCTTTAGGTTTGGGCGCACATACCGAGTCTTTGTCGAAGATTGATGATGATGGGGTTACTTTCAAGTCTCATCTTGACGGTGAGACACACAAATTTACTCCTGAACGTTCAATAGATATTCAGAGAAATTTAGGTGCCGACATTATTATGGCTTTCGACGAGTGTACTCCTGATAAAAGTAACTATGAGTATGCCAAAACTGCCATGAACCGAACTCATCTGTGGGCAGAGCGGTGTATCAAACAATGGGAGAAAAACAAAAAAACAAGTTCCCAAGGAAAATATCAGGCTTTGTTTGGAATCATTCAAGGTAGTTCTTTCCGTGACCTGCGTGAGGAGTCGGCAAAATATATTTCTTCCCTTCCTTTTGATGGAGTGGCAGTTGGAGGAGAAACAATCGGTTATAACATGGAGTCGACTTTGGAGATTATGGACTGGATCCGGAAAATTATTCCCAAAGACAAGCCTGTGTACACCATGGGTCTTGGGAGAGATCCGGAAAACATCGTAGATATCATCAAAACAGGTGTAGATATGTTTGACTGTGTGGCTCCGACAAGAATGGCCAGAAACGGTTCTCTTTATGTTGGAGAGTTACGTGGAGGAAAGTATGAAAGTGAGTATCCCAAAGGCAGACTTAACATAGACAACACCAAGTTCATAAATGACCCAAATGTGATCCAAGAAGGCTGTGACTGCTACACATGCCGCAATGGCTACACGCGAGGCTATTTAAGGCACTTGTACAAGGCTCAGGAGCTATCTTATTACCGGCTGGCTTCAATCCATAATGTCCGATTCATGATTAGACTGGTGGAAAAAATAAGAGAAAATCTCAAAGGACAAGCATAGCGTCCCCAAAACTAAAGAACTTGTACTTCTCTTTTATCGCTTCTTGATATGCTTTGGCTATCAGACTGCTCCGGAAATTTGAAAACTTGGTAGGGGAGTTGGGAAAACTTATAAAGGCAGTCACCAACATTAAAAGACTGGTCTCCGGTAAGTGAAAGTTGGTGATTAAACCATCAACAAATTTATATTTGAATCCGGGCTGGATAAAAATATTTGTCTCCCCTTCTCCGGAGTTTAGTGTTCCCGATTCACAGGTCAGTGATTCCAAGACTCTGCAGGTGGTTGTGCCTACAGCGATTATTTTTTTACCTTTCTTTTTTGCTAGATTGAGTCTTCCGGCGGTTTCTTTACTTAAGAAATAACTTTCGGTATGTAGAGTTTTTGATGCAATCTGCTCGTTAGTAACCGGTTTAAATGTACCAAGACCGACATGCAAGGTTACTTTTTCTATTTGGATGCCTTTGTTTTGAAGATTGTCCAGTAGTTTATTTGTAAAATGAAGACCGGCTGTTGGCGCGGCAGCACTCCCCTTTTCTCTGGCATAAATTGTCTGATACTGCTGCCTAAGATCTTTTTCGGAAGCTTTTGAATGAATATATGGAGGAAGAGGTGTTTTACCAAGCCGGTCAATTTCTTCTAAAAGCTCGGTTCCTTTTTTGTTAAACCTTATTTGCATCTCACCGTCTTCAGTTGAGATTATTCCTCCGGTAAATTCGGAAGAAAAATTTATTCTCGTGCCGATTTTAAGCCTGCCTTTTCCTATGGCTGAGTAAGAATCAAGAGATAATTGTTTGAGAAGAAGAACTTCTGTTTTTCCCCCTGTTTCTTTTGTTCCAAACAAACGGGCCGGAAACACCTTGGTGTCATTGAGAACCAGAACCGTGTTGCTGTCCAGTATGTGGGTAAGATCCGAAAAAATATGATGGGATATTTGTTTTGTTTCCCGATTAATCAGCATCAGCCTGCAGCTATCCCGTGGCTCTATCGCCACCTGACCAATTAAACTATCGGGAAGATCATAACTAAAATCCTTAAGATTCATGGGTGTATTTTTATTCCTGATGACCGGTTTTCCACTTGGTAACGGTTTCAACCGATGATTTTCTGTATGCACAGTATTCACAGTCCGGAGCTTGTGCCGGAATATCATCTTTTACCAAAGTTTTTCTAATATCCATTAAGGTGTCTCCCACCCAAGAAGCATTTCCTTTGTGGGCCAAAATGGTCATGGCAAACTCCAGTTTGCCGTCAAACTTGGGCAAGTTCTTCATAGCGTTGGCAAAAATGAAATATCCGGTATCGGAAACCGGAAAACCGAGTTTCCGGAAAATCCACTGGTAAACTTCCATCTGGCGTTTGTAGGCCTGTTTGTACTGGTCATCAAGCGAAATTTCTTTGGTGGTACTGGTTGCTTTGTAGTCAACAACAATCAGTTCCCCTTTTTTATTTACCCAAAGGTCGTCTACAAGACCGTTTACTAAAATATTCGATTTGTCGTCTACTGCCATTGCTCCCTCAAAAGCGGTAACCTCACCCCGCCATTTGGGTAAGTCCTTGTGTTGGAACGGAAGAGCATCGATATCATATTTCTTCATTAACTCGTGTGCCTCACCGGATTTTCTTAAAAGATCAAACTCGTTTTTTAGCAGATTATCAACAGCAGAGTTTAGAGTATATGGAGGAGTTGAGGGACGGGAGATACCTAGCCGGACATCCATATAAAAACATCTTGGGCAGGTGATAAATAGATCAATTTTTGACCGGCTAAGTTTAAATGGATCCGGAGAACCGGGATCAAATATATTTCTGATTCTTTTGTAGTTCATCTCATCACCATGCTAACACGAATATTGTTCCAATACTTACGCTTTTTGTCAATTTGATATAGAATTTGATTTATGAAGATAGTTGTTGACAAAGATAAATGCATAGGATGCGATCTGTGTAATGATATTTCCGAGGGAGCTATGGGTATTAAGTTTGGAGCCGAAGGAAAGGCTGCTCAAAATCCGGAGGCGGATTTGACAGATCCAAAGGTGCTTTCAAACGTAGATCTGGCTATCGAAGCGTGTCCAACGCAAGCAATTAAATTGGAAGAATAGTCAGTAGTTCCTAAGTTTCCCAAGATATTTCTGGATTTGTCTTTTTGCCTGATTCCTAACTCTTACTATGCCGTCGAGTAAAACTTTATGGGTGTCTTTAATATTAATCGGACAACCCGGGAGATTCATATCAAACTTAATTTCATATCCCGACCGTGAAACTTTTTCAATCGAAAGTGAGGCAATTTTAAGATCTTCCTGATAATGTTTCAGATACTTCCCCAGTCCCGTTTCAAACTTTGTTTCAATTCTTTTTCTTAAACGGTCACTTATTGTCATCTTCTGCGGGTTGAAGACAATGTTCATGACTTAGTATACCAAGTCCGATGCAATGAAGTGATTATGGCGTGGACATATTTCTCTTATATACTGTTTATAGTGAAGAAAATTGTTACTGTTATTTTTGTCTCTTTTGTTATTGCCTCAGTTTATATTTTCATAAAAGGAAATTATTTTAGCCGTATTATTTCCGAGTTATCGAAACAACGTATATATATTCAAAGAGACGAAACTCTTGATTTTATTCCCGACTGGACTACCGAGGAGCTTCTTTCCAAAATAAACACATACCGGGAGTCCGAGGGTCTTTCAAAACTTACAAAGGGAACCAAACTGGATCAATCGGCAAAGGCAAGACTGTCCGTAATTTTATCCGAAGACGATATAGATGGATCAAAAACAGGTCTAACCAGAGAAAAAGCACTTATAAATGCCGGATATACCGCCAACTTGGTTGGCGAGCTTGTCTTGACCGGATTCTTTAAATCAAACGATCCAATTGCCTACTGGAAGAATAATAAAAACTCAAATGATACCTTAACCCATTCTTCTTTTAAAGATGTCGGAATCGCGATAAAAAATAGCGTTGATAGAGTTGACGTTTATGTTCTTTTTGCGTCACCCCGGAAAATTGTAACGGTAACCACGACCCCAAAAGCAACTTGGGGTGGAGTTGAGCTGTGGGCAGCAGTCAATAAAAGAAGGGTTGAGATGGGGGTTAATCCATTAAAACAGCTTGATTCCCTGTGTACAATCGCGTCGATCAGATTGAATCAGTTATTGGAGCTCGGGAAACTGGATGGCCACGCAGGCTTTGTTCCCCTGTTACAAAGAGATGACCTGAAATGGATCTCGGAAAAATATAACGTAAGCGAGTATCTGATTCAGGGTTACAAAACTCCCACCGAGGCTGTTGCCGCTTGGGAGAACACGTTGGGTCACAAATCTTTACTTTCCGGGGGTGAGTATGTCTGGGGATGTGTTTACGCGCAAAATACCTTTGGAGTGGCTGTTACCGCTTATTAAAGAATAATTCCATCCATTTCATCGGACTCGACTTTTTCCGTAGGTAAAATGTAAATATCCCGCTGATCATTAGAGTCAACCATTGTCCCCTCCCCTTTTAAGATTTTTTCCAGTGAGCGGCAGTGAATGCAACCATCTCTTCCTTCGGGGCAGTCAAATTTATCCAACTTTCTTGCCAACTTTATTCTTCTACTGATTTCAATTACTTTTGTATGGGCGTCTTTTAGATCGGGTAAGATTTTTTCTGTCAGTCCGTTATCTGTTTCCAAGTACCAGTAACTGGCTCTTGTAACCGGTCTTTTTTGACAGTGATGCACGAGAAGATGGTATATGGGTAACTGAAGGGAGTCTTCCTCTTCTTTTTTCTTACCGGTTTTAAAATCAATGATATGTACCGAGTCCGATTTTTGGTCATACTCGAGCCAGTCAACTTTTCCGCATAGAACAATATTCTCATCTTCAGATATCCAGTAGTGGGGTAATTCCTGTTGAATTTTTACGGCTAATTTTGATATTGGTCCGGGATTTTCCATCACCTTTCGAAGCATTGCCTTGCCTCTTTCTTTAAACTTATGCTCATCTCCGGAGTCTAAGAAACCGCCTTTTTCTCCGGAATATTTTTGCCATACACGATCAAGCTTAAGTACCAAAGACTCATCCAGTCTCGATTTTGTAGGAATATTTGAGAGAGAATCGATTACTTCGTGAACAGCCTGACCCAAAGCAAGAAAGGGAGACATTATCTGAATTTTGTGTCCCGTCGATGGATTCTTGTAAACGTTTTTTAGAAAATAGGCTCTCGGACACTTCAAATAGTCATTAATCGAAGTGTGTGACACCCAGATCGCGGTGTACTTATCTTTTGCCATTGTAGGAATTATATATCCTAATAGTAAATATCAACCAGAGAACTCCTAAAAGATATCCTCCCAAAACATCACTTGCCCAGTGAACTCCCAGATATATTCTTGATATGCCGATAGTTGAAATTAACAAAATCAATAAAATAATTGGTAAAAGAGTGGTTTTTTTGTGATTTGATTTTTTTACCAATAAATAAAGCATAAAACCAAAAAACACCGTAAATACAAGTGCGTGGTTACTGGGGTAACTTTTGTCAGACAACCAAGTGGAAACATCGACGAGACCGGATTCGGGACGGGGACGGTTGATGAGTACTTTGAGAAGTGATCCGGAGAGTGAACTGCCTGCCGCAGCCAAGGTGGAGATAACGGCTTCCGTTCGAAGTTTAAAAGCAAATAAAAGCACGCCGGTAAATCCAACGATAAACATCATTATGGGAAAGTTCCCTATTGATGAATCCAACCACATAAGATTCGAAAAAAAACGGGAGTCGATACTTTGTATTTTCTCCGAAATGAGAAGGTCGATTTTGAAGTAAGGAATGAAGGCGGCAAGTAAACTAACAACGATCAAGACAAGGAGAATAATGTTTTGAGAATTAAACAGATGCGGACGTTTAGAAAAACTCATTCAAATGAAATTTTATCATTTATATCTATTTGACATTTCTTTATTGATCCTTTGGGCATTTCAATCACAGTTACATATTTTGGATGATAAACAAACATACGGTTTGGACGTAAGTCTTTTTTGATCTTGACTATCTTGTTTTGTTCGTCGAGCAGTACAACGTCGATGCTTTTATTCATAAAAAAAGTATGGATACCGAAACGGGTATGAAAAACCAGATAACGCGGGTTGTGGGGGTTTAGTAAGCCCAGTAGTCTATCAAGAAACGTTGCCGCGATTGCTCCGTTTTTAGAAATGATGATGTTTTCGGAAATATTCTTTATGATCACTTTTTGGTTTACTTATAACGCAAGGAGATGGTGATTGATTCTAAGCCATTTCCGGTGAGCTTTATATTCCGGATCAAGACTTTTTACCAAGTTCCAAAAATTTACTCCATGATTCCGGTGAACTATGTGTGAAACTTCATGAATGACAACATAATCAACTACTTCATGCGGTGCCATAATCAATTTTCTATTAAAACTGAGACAGTTTGTGGGAGAACAACTACCCCAAATTGAGGAAACTTTTTTCAGATTAATTTTTTTATAATTGACCCCGATTGTTTTTGAGAAATGATTTACTTTTCCGGTAATAATCTCTATTCCCATTTCCAAATACCAGTACAACAAGGCATCCTTTATTTTTTCCGGATATTTTTCTTTAGGTGTATCTTTTGAAATATATACTTCCAAGGTGTCGGCGGTTAGGTTGATGCTGCTTCTTCCAAAATCCGGAGATGAAGAAATTACAAGAGAGTATTCTTTGCCAAAATACAAATGTTTTTCACCTTCACTGTATTGTTTGGAAACTTTTTTTGCACCAATATGTTTAAGGTGTTTTTTTATCCACTCCGATTTATCTTCAATGAATCTTCGTATCAGTCCTTCGGTTACCCAAAATGGTGCATTGACGACAACGCCTCTCCTTTCGGAGATACTAATAGAAATATTACCGGTAAATTTCTTTTTCCTGACAATATGATATTTAAAACTGGGCACGCAACTATTGTAAACCAACCGGAGCCGGTTAAGGAAGAAACTCCAAAGAGTAGATGATATCCTCCGAGGTCAGATAGTCGGCACTGCTATCTTGAGACGAGTAGTTGGTGATATATAGATATTTCCCGTCTTTTTGCGGAACGTAGTAATAAGTAATATATTCTCCATTTTCTTTTGAAGTGTAGGTTTGTGCAGTAACCGATCCTATGGCTATAGGAGAAATAGTGTGAATAAGGTTAAATTTGTCTTTCAGACTCTTGCTTTTTTCGTTGATAGCAAGCTCAATTGCCGCATTGACGGTATCGTTTTTTCCAAGAAATTCTTGAGTGATGATTATTTTTATTGAATTTGATTTTTCAAAACTGATATCGCCATTTTTTAAATTATTTATCTTGATATCGGAGGGGTGTTTTATTTTGTATCCATAATAATTATTCACGAATATCTGCCACCCAAAAATTGAAGTGTTTCCATCATTTTCCTGATTTTTGGAGGTATTAACTCCAGATACAAGCGGTGAGACTAGCCTTGATTTGTTTCTACTTTTTAAATTTTTCCCGAATGTTCCAATTGCCACTGTGACAAATACCGTCAAAATCAAGACCGCTATAAACTTCATACTGTAATTGATATTACAACCCAAGTTTATTACTCAAATTGAAAATATACAATATGCACATACCGGTTTTGCATATATACTGGTTTCATGGAATTTCCTTCATTTCTAAGCGATAAGATTAAAGATAAAAACGACTTGGTAAAAATCTCCGATACCATTTATGGTTTTTCTTCTCATATAGAAGAACAAAAAAAAGATTCGGAAAACAAACCGAAATTTCTTCTGATAATTAGTGGTTTTTCCGGTGCAGGAAAAGATGCTGTCGTCCAAAGTTTAATTAAAAAGGATGGTCGCTTCGGATGGGTAAAAACTTGCACTACACGTGCCAGACGCGATGACGAACCCGAGGATGACGATCCCTACATACGGTTGACAGAAGAAGAGTATCAAAATGCTAAGGATGATGTGATCGAGAAAAATGATTATGTCGGATATAGCTATTGCTCACTGAGATCCTTGATAGAGTCTGAATTTGAAAAACATGAGATACCAATTTTAAGAATTGATCCTAGCGGTTGTAGTACCTACTTAAAAAAATGGAAAGCAAGAGAAGGAATTTTTGAAAATATCGGCTTGATTTGTGTTTTTATAACACCACCACTGGTTGAAGACTTAGAAGAACGACTTTTAAAGAGGTCGGGAGACCCCGAGTTTGTCGCCAAAAGAATGTCTCGGCTGAAAGAGGATATTCTCTATATCAACGATGCCGAGTATATCGCGATAAACGAAACCAGTCAGTTGGAAAAGGTGGTAGACGACATAATTGAAATCTTATCCTCTTAAGGTTGCTTTTTCTTGACCAATATAAAGCGTCCGTTACCGGAACTCACCCACTCATATTCACTCTCATGATTATCATCGCGCAATGGAATTTTTTCGACAGGAAAGTGAGTTTGGTGGGTCTTTTTCCCAGTCTCTACTGATGGTTTCGGTTCAGTTTGATTTTTGTTTTCTTTTTCTGTGTTCATATTGTGAGCGGGTAACGATACTGCGATCTAAATAATATCTCAACCTGTCCAGACTTGACTATAGGCACCCAATTAAAACATTTTAGAGGCTCTCTGCAAACGGTTTAATTTTATAACTTAACGGGTTTAAGAACCACATAGATGTTATTAGACTTGATGTCTAAAATATATATAATATCTGTATGATACATGGATATTTTTCAAATTATCATTATATTCGAGAGTGTCTTGACTGTAGTAAAAGTTTGATTCAAGCACCTCCACATTGGTCACAACAATTTCAATCAATAGGTGTTGGATTAGGAGCATTGCTTGCAGGACTTGGGGGTTTAAAAATTGGATTAGACTGGCTTGAACAAACTCGATTAAAAAGGAAAGTGTCTAGGCTCACCCAAAGATATCCCATTGATTCTTTAAACATAGATTATGAATTGGTTGACACGGAAAGTATTCCTGGAAAGTGGTGGTTACTTGATAAAAGAAGTGATACCAAACACTGGATAAGAAATTTGGAAACTACTAGGGACTTTGGTTGGTCTTATAGTATGGTCAGACACATACCAGATAAAGAATTAGAAAAATACAAGGAGGAAAAACCGTTAAATACTAGAGAATTGTAATTATTTTTCATATTTCAAAAAATTTTATAAATTTCTTATCGAAAGTAGATTTGAGGCGCTTCTTATCATTGACCAAACACTTAAGATAAGCCTCAACAAAATCTTCTTCATTTTTATACCCCAAAAATGTATATATTTCCTGCCATATAGATTTTGGATCAAACAAACTTATTAAATTTGTTGTTAGTTGTTTTTCGGATATATTTCCAACATACAAGGAGTTTTTCGTTGATTTATTTCTTTTAATTTGGTTAATTAATCTACAAAATTTTGATTTAATAGTCTTTATCTTTTTAGTTGAAATTTTGGCTAATATCTTAAAATCCAAAAAATATGTTTCCATACATTTATTTTTACCAAGATGTATAAACCTCTCATCGTTAGGGTATCTATCGGGTTTATTATCCCCATCTACCATAAAGAAACAATTCTTAAATGCTGGACTTAATGGGTTCTCTTTATATCTCCGGTAGAAAGAGACAACTGAAGAATCATTGTTTGCAATTACAGGATTTATTCCAAAGTTTATATCTAATAATGCTTCCAGTCTCTCTATTACTAACTTATGAATATTATCTTCAACATAAATTGTTTTAAAGTCATTGGTAGTAACAAGCATTTTAATTGCTTCACCAGCAATTTGCTTTCGGACACTTTCGGGTACACTCGATCCCAAGGCAATATTATTTGATGCGTCAAAATATATATATAAAATATTTTTCTTAAACCTATCATCAAAAATTGCTTGAGAGTGTGTAGCAGCCACAACTTGTATTTTATTTTTTTCTGAAAATTTTTTTAAATAATCAAATAAATTTCTTTCAAGCAACCAATTTAAATGTAATTCTGGTTCATCTATTAATAGAATTTCACAGTTTTCTTTTACCGAATTTACGCTAAAAACTAACGATAAAACTTCCTGTTCACCAGTACTAAGCTGTTCTACATTTAATTCATACTTCCCATACTTTTTAATTCTGAAAACTGGCCCCAAGTTTTCAACTTTCCAATCAATAGCTTCATAGTATGGAAAAATGGTTTGTATTAAGTTGGAGTATTCATCACTAACTTCTTCAAGGATTTTGTTTGATGATTTATCACTATTGTGACTAAGTTTTTCTCTGAATTCGGCTACGATTGTTTCTTGAAAAGATGGGTATTGGATTGAGCTATTGTCTTCCCACCCACGATTTAAATCAGCTAATAAGTTATTCTTTTTTCTATTTCCCACTTCGAGATCGTTGATTGCTTGGGTAAGTTGCTTTCTAAGTGAATTTCTTTTTGGATTGTAGAGTATTATTCTATTGGAATTGGAAAAGGTATCCTTTATCTTTTTTAGAATTGTTGACTTGCCAGATCCATTCGTCCCAGTAATAATCGTGAACCAACGATTATCAAAGTTGACATCAAAATTAAAAACAAAATTATCATTGTCTGGGATTCTTACTTTTATATTCGAAATTGGTTGTTGTTTAACGGTCATAAAAAATACCCTCTGAGGGCATTAAGGAATGATACATCAAAACACTTATGGATGCAATTAGATTCGAACCCAATTATCGGTATTTTCATTTTCAGGGTAATTTGAAGATATTTAAGGAAAATTCTCCTTGTGAGCGGGTAATGGGAATCGAACCCACTTCTCTTCCTTGGGAAGGAAGCATTCTACCGGTGAACTATACCCGCTTGCATTCTAGGATGGATTATACTAAAGATTACATATGGCAGGACGATATAAACA
>Ga0066602_10002414_pt1 | contig 11075 bp, 2 predicted proteins | sample Higcelweek5metaG_FD_59481 | JGI IMG/M metagenome (GOLD analysis project Ga0066602, IMG submission 59481) | Freshwater pond sediment microbial communities from the University of Edinburgh, under environmental carbon perturbations - High... | ecosystem: Environmental > Aquatic > Freshwater > Pond...
TTCCGCCATCAAGCTGGGCGAGTCGGTAGGCCTAGCGTCCACCGCCTCCGATCCCGATGGAAATCTGGACCTCCATTATTTCTACCAACGTGGGGCTCGCTCTTCCGACACGTTCTCGCAGGACGCGAACGGGTGGCTGGACCTGAATGCGAACAACGCCTCCGGCTGGTCGGCTTGGAGCAACGGTACTTCGCTCAACGAACTGGGGCGGCCCACAAACGGAAGCTCCAGTTCGGTTTCGGCGCGCTTCACCCCCTCCGCGCCTGGCTATTGGCAGTTTGCGGCCAATGGCATCGATGTGTCGGGGCAGGGCGGTACACGAGCCACTTCTTCCGCAGTTTTTGTCGCCCCCCTGCCCGCTGCTACAATGTCGGCCACAGCGCACAGCGGCGCGGATTATACGGCCAACGGCGGTGGCACGATCATCACCTATGTCGGCGACCCGATCAGCATCTCGGCTACTGCCACGGCGGCCGGTTGGCTTTCCGAGCACAACATCTTCGTTTACTCCGGAACTACGACTCCGACAAACAACGCTATGCTGGCTGGCAGCGGGCTCAGTGCGGTCTCCACGCTTACCAGCAACACCCTGACGGCCACTTGGACGCCGACGGCCCCGGGCACCTACACCATCTACACTGAGGCCTTTACCGGTCGTTCTTCCAACGAGCGCGTCAACGGGGCCTCCGGTTATCCCGGGTACTTTGATAGCGCTGCCAACAAGCGCATTACCGTCCAAGTCAGGGCCAGCGCCACCGGTTCCTACCAGATTCTTAATGCCTCCAAGCAGGCCGCCACGCTTGACGCTAATGGTCGCGCGATTGTCGAGGCCGGGCAGCAGTTCTATGTGCGCGTCATCGGTACCAGCTCCAACGGCACTGTCAGCCAACTGTATGTCCGCATGACTCTTCCTGATGGTTCTTCCTATGGTTGGGACAACCGCGCTCCGACCAGTGGAACCTCAACGGATTTTGGTCCCTTCACTGCCAGTCAGATCGGAGTGTGCAATGTCTGGGCTCACGTTACCGACGATCATGCTGCCGGCTGGGGTACCTACACCCCGTGGGATGGGAACAAGCTGGGCTGGGCCACGATGGATGCGCTGGATATCCAACTCGTAGACACTACTGGTCCCTCGGTGCCCACCGGCCTTTCGGCTTCTGCTGCGACATACAACTCGGTGGCGCTAACCTGGACGCCGTCGACCGACAATATCGCGGTGACAGGCTACAAGATCTACATGAACGGCTCGCAGGTCGGCACTACAGCTGCGACGACGTACACTGTCGGCGGGCTGGCCGAGGCGTCCACATACAGCTTCCAGGTTCTTGCCTACGATGCGGCGGGGAAACAGTCGGGGTTGAGCGCGGCTGTATCTGCGACCACCGGCCTTAATCCGACCGGTGACAGAGATAACGACGGAATGACGAATAAGTGGGAGAGCGACAATGGTCTGGACCCGAATAGTGCCGCTGATGCGTTGACGGATACAGATGCCGATGGTTGGACCAACGTCGCCGAGTTCGCACGTGGCTCGAACCCAAGGCAGGCCGACTCAAATCTGTCGTATTCTGGGAGCGCGAGCGGCTTGCCTGCGCCGGCTGGCGATATTGCCGCCGGCGGAGCAGTCGTTGGCAGTACGGTCGGTTCGCTATCTGTCGGCAAGACTGGCGAGGCGAGTTATAGCATTCCGTTGTGGGTTGTGCCCGGTACGTCAGGCATGGAGCCGAAGCTTTCGCTCAATTACTCTTCGCAGTCTGGCCCTGGGATCGCCGGATATGGCTGGTCGCTGGGTGGCCTCTCGGCGATTAGCCGCGGGCCGCTGACCAAGCTGGTCGACGGTGAGATCAAGACGGTACAGCTGACGACGGCCGATGCGTACTACATGGACGGCCAGCGGCTTTTGGTGGTCAGTGGCACCAACGGGGGCGACGCTAGCGAGTATCGCACACAGATGGAGTCCTTTACGAAGGTAGTAGCACAAGGTTCCACCGGTTACGGGCCGCAGTGGTTCAAAGCGTGGACGAAGTCCGGGCTTTGCATCGAGTTCGGTAATCCTTCCGACGATGGCGATGCGCGGGTTAATTCCGATCAGGTGCCGGGCGCTTACCTGAGTTGGTCGGTGACGAAGATCAGCGATATTGCCGGCAACTACATGACCTTTAGCTATGATTGGGATGCGACCAATCGTGAGCAGCGGCTGTCCCGCATCGATTACACTGGTAATAGTGCGGCTGGGTTGGTGACTTCTGCTTCTGTCGAGTTTACCTACGAGGATCGTCCGGACACTCGCAGCGGATATGCGGCGGGCTCGAAGTCCAGCCAGCTCAAGCGACTCAGGCAGATTGTCTGTCGCGGTCCCGACGGGATCGCGAAGACCTATACGCTCGGGTATGAAGCGCAGTCGCTCACCGACTTCTCTCTGCTGGCCTCGATCACCGAGGCCGATGCTGCTGGACGGGCCTACAATCCGCTCACGCTCACCTACTCTCAGCACAATGCGACGAACATGACGTGGGTTCCCGCTTCCCAGTTCGCCCCGCCGAAACCGGTAAGTAGCAAGAAATATGCGGCTGATGTGGGAACTGGGTTCATCGACCTGAATGGCGATGGATGGACGGACTTCATCGCATATCGAAATTGCGGTGGCGGCAGTCTCGACTTCAAAGGAATTTGGCTCGGTACCCCCAATGGCTTTGTTGAGCAGGCCTCTACATCGGCATGGCAGCTGCCGTATCCGTTGGCGCGGGAAGAGGATGGCGATCAAGGCGCGCGCTTTGTGGATCTCAATGGCGACGGCCGGATTGATATCGTGGAGGGGCAACGTGACGGATGGAGTATGGGCGCTCGCCTCAACACGGGCACCGGTTGGGGGCCTGAGGTCTCGCAATGGGCTCCACCTGATTATTTTGTCTATTCGCAGACGAAGACAGGAGCGGCACAGTTCGCGGACATCAATGGTGATGGGCTGTCGGATCTAGTCGTTGCCCGAAATGGTGCCGATGGCCGCAACGGCGTCTATTTCAACACAGGCTCGGGCTGGACTGCTTTGGACATCGCATGGGCATTGCCGGCATATCTTTGGGACAAGGATGAGGACGATACCGGCGCCCGCTTGGTGGATTTGAATGGCGACGGATTACCGGATCTGATCCAAGGAAAGCAGACGGAAGGCGGCGCATGGGAGGCTAGGGGAGCGTGGCTGAACACCGGCTCTGGCTGGGCCTATACGAACGCCTATTTGCCGAATTTTCCGATCTGCCGCGAAGGGTTCTCGCGTTGGGGGGCGGAGTTTTCCGATGTCAATGGTGATGGGCTTGTCGACTTCCTTATCAATCACGTCAACGTGACATCGACGTCCCGGGCTACATATCTTAATACCGGTAATGGGTGGGAATCCGCCGGAAGCGCATACCTCGTTCCCATGGCTCTTGCCTGCAATAGTTCGTCCGGTTCGGGCGCCAACGCGAATGCCGGAACCGCACTCATCGACCTGAATCAGGATGGTCTCCCCGATGAGATCTGGAAACGTGCGTGGGATGGCTCCGGTTCGCCGCAGCAGGGTGTCGCCCTCATGCGCTCCAATGGATTCAAGGCCGATAATGTCTTCAACGACCCGCTCCAGCTGACTTTCTTCTTTCTCTCCTACGAGGAGCGTGCCGGTGTTGCGGGTCAGTTTGTTGACGTAAACGCCGATGGAGCACCGGATTTTGTCTGGAACCACAATGGGGACAATCTGCCATCGGGTTACCCAGCCTCTGGAGCGCGGTTGAACACCACGCCTCGGCCGAATCTCCTCAAGACCATTACCAATGGCCTCGGTGTGAAAGCCGAGATCGTCTATACCCACCTGACGGCCAAGGACACCTCCGGCACCGGTCTCGCCTACGACCAGGGGGCATCAGCCGCTTCGGCGACCAGCCGTCTAGGGGTCGGCCCCATGACCGTTGTCCAGTCCATCAAGCACGACGATGGCTGTGGCAGTACGTATAATCTTGCCTACCGCTACGGCACGTTGCGCAGCCATCCTTTGTATGGAAGCCTTGGTTTCCGCGACGTGACTGTCGTCGATTCGCGCACCGGCGTTACGCAGCACACCCAAAATAGCCAGACCTACCCGTACATCGGCATGCCCGAGTATTCCGAGACCCTGCTCGGTACGACCGTCCTTAGCCAAGGCTATGTTACCTACGCCACCAAGGAGTACACACAGGCCAACGGCAAGAAGACGCTTCTGCCCCTCGCCACTTCCTCGATCACGCGTTCCTACGATCTCACCGGCGCCAAACTCTCCGATACCAGCACCTTGGGCGATCCTTCCTGGTACGATGCCTACGGCAACGTCACCCACCTGGAGGTCGATAACTACGATAGCAGCGGTAGCCTCCTTGCCTCCGTTGTCACCGACAACACCTACTACGACACCGCGACCAGCCTCAGCACTTGGCTCCTCGGCCGCCTTGCGCGCTCGACGGTTACCCACAGTCGCACGGGTCAGACTAGCATCACGCGCACTTCGTCGTTTACCTATGCCGAGAACAACACCGGCATGCTCGAGTCCGAGACGGTCGAGCCCGATGCCGGCGCCGCGCTCAAGGTCACCACGACTCGCAGCCGCGATGCCTATGGCAACGTCACCGGTGTCGTCACCTCCACGACCGATCCGATCACCGGAGCTGCCGTTACCCGTTCGGCCACGACTCAGTACGACTCACGAGGGCGATTCCCCCTCTGGACCAAGAATGCGCTCAATCAGCAGGAAACCTACACCTACGACCAGAATCTCGGCCTGAAGCTCTCGCTTACCGGCCCCAACGGCCTGACCACCACTTGGGCCTATGATACTTTCGGCCGGATCGTTACGCAGACCGCTCCCGATGGCATCTATTCCGTCACGATCCACTCGTGGGCCGATGCGGGCAGCGGTTACAAGTACTACATCCACGCTGAGACCCGTGCCAGCGATGGTACCGTGATCGCGCCGCCTTCGCGCACGTACTTCGACACCTTCGGGCGGGCCCGCCTCGCCGTCGGCCTCAATGGAGACGGGCAGCAGGTCTACGTTTCCTCCGACTACGACAATCAGGGCCGTGCCTATCGCAGCTCCCAGCCGTACTTCAGTGGCGGCACCCAGTATTGGGCTACCACCGAGTACGATTCCCTTGGCCGCCCTTCGAAGGTCTGGACTCCCATCGACGATCCTGCCGGATCGGGCTCGGTGCTCCAGTCGCTGGCTACCTACACCTACGAAGGGCTCCACACCTACACGACTGTCACATCCCCCGTCGATTCCTCCGGCAACGCAACCGGGAGCTACTCCAAGACCCGTCGCAAGGACACTTGGGTCAACATGCTCGGCCAGACCGTCACGGTTGTCGACAACGCCCACCTCGGTGCCTCCAGCTCGGAATACGCCAAGGTCACCTACACCCACGACGCCATCGGCAACGTCGCCACCACCACCGTCTACAAGCAGGACGGCACCACCTTTACCACCGTCTTCGAGTACGATCTGCGCGGCCGCAAGATCGGCATGTCCGATCCCAACATGGGCTCGTGGGACTACGAGTACGATGCCCTAGGCCAGCTCCGCCGCCAGACTGATGCCAAGGGCCAGCAGGTCACCATGACCTACGACGGACTCGGACGGATGCAGAAACGCACGCGCCACGAGAGCACTCCCACCAGCCGCGATGTGACCACCTGGTGGATCTACGACACCGCTTCCGGCGCCGGCGTGGGCAAACTCCACCGCCTCCTCGTCTATACCGACACCGGGGCCTCGGGCTGTGAGAACACCGTCAACGCCGACTACTACCGTGAGATCTGTGCCTACGATTCTCTCGGCCGACCTAGCTCGATAAAACGAATAATCTACGACGAGTACTCCGGCACCGATCTCGATGCCGACAGCCCGGCCAACACCCGTGCCTACACCTTCGGCTATACCTATGATGCGTACGGCCGAGCCGACCGCGTTACCTATCCGTTCGGCTACCAGATCCGGAATGTCTACAGCTCCATGGGTATGCTGAAGGAGATACGCCGCTCCGATGGCATTGGGATCGGCTCCGACGGCACCCACACCGGCACCGGTGGCACCTACGACCGCATCCTGTGGCAGGCCGCCAAGGACACCTCCGGCCGCACCATCGACGAGTACGGCCGCGCCCTCGCCGCGCGGCTGGGCAACGGCATCGACCTCGCTTGGTCACGCCCCGTCGCCGGTGGCGGAGTACGCCGGATCACCGCCTCGTGGGGCGGCAACACCATCCGGCGCTTCGACTATGCCTACGATGGCTTCCAGAACGTCCGCTACCGGGCCGATCGGCTCCGCGATACGTCCGGCACCGAGCAACTCCAGGAGGAGACCTTCGGCTATGATCGGCTCCAGCGTCTGACCAGTTGGCAGATTTCCGGCCAGACCGCCAAGACCGCCTCGTACGACTCGCTGGGCAACATTACCGGCAAGAGCGATGTCGGCGCCTACACCTATGGCGGCACCTCTCCCAATGCCGCCACCGCCGTCGCCGGGCGCACCTTTACCTACGATGCCAACGGCAACTGCTTGGGCGACGGCCAGCGCACCATCCAGTGGACGGCGGCCAACCAGGTTCGCCGCATCGACAAAGGTTCCTACTACGCCGAGTTCTACGTCGATGGCAGCGATCAGCGCGTCCGCCAGAAGAGCAATTCCGGCACGACCATCTACGCCGGAGGTCTCTTCGAGCGCTTCGTCGCCACCGGCAATACCGCCGTCGAGCACCGCTTCTACGTGATCACGCCGACCGGCCGCGCGGTCCTCCACACCGAGGATGGCACCGCCGCCAACGGCCGCGATCAGTACTTCGTGGGCGATGCCCTGGGGTCTGTCTCCTCCGTGTACGACCACCTCGGCCGCCATGTCGAGACCCGCCGGTACGATCCTTGGGGCGTGCAGACCAAGGTGCTCAGCTCCGCCTCGGGGCTGGGTGTCACACCGACCACCCGTGGCTTTACCGACCACGAGATGCTCGAAGGCGTCGGCCTCATCCACATGAATGGCCGTGTCTACGATCCGGTCCTCGGCCGCTTCCTCTCCGCCGACCCGTTCGTCGACGACGCAACAACCGCCGGAGCTTACAACCGGTACGCGTACTGCGGCAACGATCCGCTGGGGAGTACCGACCCGAGCGGGTACTTCAGCCTGAAGAACCTAGTAAATATTGTTGGTCTAGATTCGGTATCGCCGGGCTTGGGTATCGCCCATTTTTGCAAATTCGGTTTGGCGCCATGGAATGGAGATCCTGCATACTACGCATTCCCCAAAACCTATGCCCAGTATGCACCAACGATCGCCGGAATCGCAGCTTCGGTGGTGGTTGGTTACTTTTGCGGGCCGGCTGCCGGCGGAGCCGCTGGTGGCTTTGTTTCCAGCTTCTACGGGAGTCTGCTCAATGGAGGTGCCGTTGGTGATGCCTTCCGGTCAGGAGTTGAAGGCGCTGCGTATGGTGCGGCTATCGCCGTAGCGAGTGCTGGAATTGGGAAAGCATTTAATGGAATGAGCGGCAGCCGATGGCTCATTGAGGCTGGCCGCGCTACGGCGCACGGCGTTGTCGGTGGCGCAATTGCCGAAATGCAGGGAGGAGAATTCCGACATGGGTTCATTTCCTCGGCCGCTTCCTCAGCGATCATGCACTCTGGTGTTACTGATGGAGCCTTCGGTAGTAGTGGCGATGGGAATCCCCAAGGCATTGCTTGCCGCACGATGGTTGCTGCCGCGATTGGCGGTACGGTCTCGGAAATCTCGGGCGGCAAGTTCGCAAACGGGGCGATCACTGCAGCGTTCCAGCATCTGTTCAACGCGGAAGGGCTTGTAAAGCCTCTTGCTGCGCGGGAAGTTGTAGGAATCGTGGCTGTGCACAAAAGCGTTGCAGACATGAACTTATTCGAGAACGGGAAGGCGTTCGATGCTGATGGACATAAAACTTATGGAGAGTGGTTTGATTGTGCGGTCGACAAGATAAACTTCGAACTCCGCGAGCAGGGGATTCGAGTCAAACTTGTTATATTTGAATCTGACACGGAGCTATTTAAGTCATATGATGGAGTTACTGGTCTGCGCTCAACGTTCGTGACATTGCATGGAGTTGCGATTTGGCCTTCGCGGTCAACTTCTTTTGTGGACTTGGATAATAGTTCGGGTAGTATTTATGCTATGGGTGGCAAAAAGTACACTCCAGAAGAGTTCGTTGGAAGCCTGTCGAAGGTTTGTGCAAATCACGCGAGCCCAATAATTAGTTACTGTTTAGGCCGGGATAATGGAATTTCTGCGAATACTGGTTTTAATGATTTTCGCGGAAAGTATGGTCTCAAACCGGTGAGTCTTAGAAAATGACAAGAATTATAGCTACACTTTTGGTTATCTCCTTAATTTGTGCCGCGCCCCGCTCTTTGTGGGGTGAAGTGCCTGATGCAGAGTCGTCGGGTGAGGTGACAATTCCTGCGATTGTCTATGTTGATGGGATTGTGGGGGTAGCTATTGGTGTGAAATCTGTGAATGATGATGATCGGATTACACAGGCAATTAGGGAGTATTTGGGCCAGGATGCAGAGACTCCTGCGATTCTTGCGAAGGCGAGCATGTTGTCTGATAGAGTACGCGGATACTTATGCGCAAGTGTTCAGCGCAATGGGGCTGATGTCATAATGCGTTTCGGCGTGGTTCGTAAGGATATTTCAGTATATGTAACATACTATATCAGCGTAAATGAGGGCCGACTTGCTAAGGTGACGCGGATGATCGAATACTTCGAAGGTACAGGCCCAAGTTCTATGGGTTCGATCCGGCGTGATGGGTGACACATAGACCGGGGACACAAAGGGGACACGTCTTAACAATTGATAAAGCTGACGGCGGCCGGCGTTGTATCGAGGCATGGCGCGCAAGCTGAGATTGGAATACGCTGGGGCGACGTACCACGTGATCAACCGTGGGAACTACCGGCAGAACGTGTTCGAAGCGAAAGGGGCAGCGGAGGCGTTCGAGCGCTGCTTGGGGGAGACCTGCGAGCGGTTCGGCTGGGTGGCACATGCCTACGTGATCATGCGCAACCATTTCCATCTGGCGGTGGAGACGCCGGAGCCGAACTTGAGCGCGGGGATGAAGTATCTGCAGGGGACATGGGCGAACCGGTTCAACCGCTATCGAGGGCTGGTGGGGCGTCCGTTCCAGGGGCGGTACAAGGCGCTACATGTGGAGCCGGGCGAGGCCTTGGCGCAGGTGGCGAACTACATCCACCTCAACCCGGTACGGGCGAAAATCGTGGAGGTGGCGAAGCTGGGGGAGTATCGCTGGAGCAGTTTCTGGTGGTTTCCGAAGAAGAAGAAACGGCCGGCATGGTTGTGCGCGGAGACGGTGCTGGCCGAGGCCGGCGGGCTCGCGGACACGGCGGCGGGCTGGTGCAAGTACGGCGAGTATCTCGGCTTCCTCGACGAGGCCGAGCCGACCAAGCGTAATGAACGCTACGGCAAACTCAGCCGCGGCTGGGCGCTGGGCACGGCGGAGTTCCGCCAGGGCTTGCTCGGCGAACTCAGGAAGCGAGGGGCGCAGCTCGAGCAGGCGGTGCCATATGGGGAGACCGACGAGGCTCGCCGGCAGCTGCGCGAGTCGGTGTGGGAGGACCGGCTGGGGCAATTGGCCCGGACGGCAAAGATCGATCTGGCGAAGCTCGGGCGGCGCAAGTCGGACCCGTCGAAGGTGCTGTTGGCGGCGGCGTTGCGGGCCGAGACCGGAGTGAGCAACGGCTGGCTGTGCGACCGGCTGGGTATGGGCACGCCGGCGAGCGTGAGCCAGTTTGTCCGGCGCTGGCTGATGGACGGGGCGAACGGGATGCGTGTGGAGCGGCTACGGGCGTCGATGCGAGCTCCGGAACCGCGAGGCGGCGCGTGATTTGCTCGCATGGCGTCGCCAAAGAACCCAACTTTGTCCCGATAACATGATTTCCTGGATTCAGACACGGTTCAAGAAGCACACCACTGTCGTGCTCGCGTTTCTGATCGTGCTGGTCGCGATCCCCTTCGTTTTCTCGATCAACGGCGGCATTGCCAACTGGGGGGCGGGGGACCGAGGAGCGAAGAAGCGCGACTTCTTCGGACACAACATCGCCAGCCAAGTCGAGATGCGCCGGCTGACGGACGATGCCCGCGTGAGCATCATGCTGCGGGTGGGCTATATGATGCCCGTGAAGGGTGCCCAACTGGAGACGTATGCCTACCAGCGGACTGCGGCGTTGGCCCTGGCGGACCGGTTCCGTATGCCGAGTCCGACGAACGCCGAGGTGCGCAGCTACCTGGAGACGCTACGACTGTTCCAGAACGAGCATGGGGCGTTTGACCCGGCTCGCTACAGCCGTTTCCGGGCGGAGATCGCAGAGGGCGGTGAGATCACGGAAGGCGAGGTGGCCAAAGTGCTTGCCGACGAGCTTCGGATTCAGCGGACAGAGAGGCTCTTGTCCGGCCCGGGATATGTGGCGCCCATCGAAGTGAACAAGGCGTTCGCGTTCTCCGCCACACAGTGGGTCTTGCAGGTGGCGGCCTACGATCTGGCCGGTTTCGCGGCTCCTGTGGCGCCATCGGAAGAAGCACTAGCGCAGTATTTTGCGGCTCATCTCGCACGCTTCGAGCTTCCCGAACGTGTATGGGCTGACTTCGTGCGTTTTCCGACCGCCGACTTTGTTTTTGAAGGGCCGTTCAGCGAGGGCGAAGTTCTCGAGTATTTCGAGGCGAACCGTCAGCGATTTGAACCATCTTCAGAATCGCTTGTTGGGATGGGCAATGTACAGGGCTTGGCTGCAGTCCGCCAGCAGGTCGAGACGGCGTTGCGGACCGAAAAGGCGGGACAACGTAGTGCGGCCGCAGCCGCTGAATTCGCGGCAGAGTTGTTCGAAAAACACATTCCCAAGGATTCCTCGGCGATGGATGCGTTGATCGCCAAGCATAAGGGCCGACTCGCAGGCGCTCCATTAATTAGTCGCCAAGCGTTGCCGCCGGGCGACGGATGGACGAGTGAGATCGTCGATAGTGCATTCCGACTC
>Ga0066602_10002415_pt1 | contig 11075 bp, 9 predicted proteins | sample Higcelweek5metaG_FD_59481 | JGI IMG/M metagenome (GOLD analysis project Ga0066602, IMG submission 59481) | Freshwater pond sediment microbial communities from the University of Edinburgh, under environmental carbon perturbations - High... | ecosystem: Environmental > Aquatic > Freshwater > Pond...
GACTACAGCAAGTACAGTCTATGGCTACAGCTTATGGAGCGACCTTTAAGGAGAATCCACAGCAGGAAGTTGTAATGACAGCCGACGGTATGCAGTTCCTAGATGTAAACATGTCTATCTTCCAAACACTGTTAGAGCAGATCACTGAGAATACAAAGAAAACAGTTGATGGTATCTTCAACCTCCCAGACGGGGCTGTAGCATGGGTTCCATCTAATGCAGTTCTACTACAACCATCTGGTACTGGAGGAGGCGCTACGGGGCTTCCTGAAGGCGCTACAGGGCAGCCTACAGCAACTGGAGATGGCTCAAGACCGGATAACTATATTCCTGGCGAAGAGATTGGTAATTATCAAATAAGACAGTTGATAGCACAGTCTGTGCAGTCAGCTAATGTAAGACCAGATGATTACATACCAGGAGAGGAGTTAGGAGTAAGACAGCCTACTACAGTAACGGCGCTTCCAGACAGACTTAACAGAGAGAACTTAGACGTTGATGCTCTAAGACAACAGGGAATAGACGAAGTTATCAACCAGAGAATTGGAGATATGGCTGTGCAGGAACAGATTATAGGCGGTGGTGTTGACATGTATGGTATGCTTGGTGGAATTGGAGAGAGCATAACAAAGGGGTTACTAGAATTATTTAGTAGACCCGCAGCAAGTACAAGATACGGAGATCAAGCGGATGCTTCTCACGACAGATTACTGGACAGAAGGGAATCAGCAGCACTTGATAGCATACACGAGAGACGAGACATGCCATCTAGAATGGGGCCATCTCCTACAGAATCTTATAGAAGAGGGTCTAGTGAAATGACTATGGCTCCGGGTTCTCTAGAAGAAGCAATGAGACGCTACGGTCAACCAGCAATTCAACCAACAGTTTCTACAATATCAAAAACTGAGGATACTACGGCAGCTTCTATCTCAGCAGCAATCAACTCTTTACAGAGTATTATAACAAACGCTAAAGTCAATTTGAATATAACAAACGTATCTACTCTATTGGTAGATGGAAGGCAGATGGCAATGGTAGTAAAGAAATATCTAAAGAGCGACCTGGCTCTGTTCTCATCAGGAAATTCTTCAGCTAATATATCGGTGGTATAACATGTGGAAAATAGGCGAAATTAGAATTTTTGTTTTGAAACGTGCAGCTGACAATAAGCAAATCATAGCTAGACTTCAGCCAATTCAAGAAAGTACCATCCATCAAACTCTTGGATGGGAAGGTGAGGTAGTCAAACTGAATGGCTATATTGTTAGTGAGGAAGACAGGTTAGCACTGAAGTCCTTGGTGGCTAGTGGAACAACTTTCCCACTCACAGGCTATGGAACAGACTACGGAGACTTCCTAGTCAGTAACGTAAACTTCGATCAAGAGAATGTGGTATCACAGACACTTCGTACAGATTTGCCCTGTGACAGTCCCGTTTTTTCTTTTACATTAGAATTGTTTGAGGAAATTTAATGACCATTCCTTCTATCACTGCTACAAATATGAGTAACATTCTTAGTGGTATTATTACTCACTCTCATTCAACGCCTGTATCTAACGCTTCAATCGAGTGTGTGAACCACGCTGTTGAATTGGGGGATTCAGTAGTTGTTCAAGTGGGATATGAGGGGGCTTTGACAAATGTATTTAGAGGGTATGTAAAACAGATATCTAGAAATATACCCTCTAATACATACAATATAGAACTCAGTGATAAGTTAGTAAGGGCTGTAGATTACTTCATTGCATCAGACTCAGCTGAAACTCCTTACACCTTCACAAACATAACTGCTGAGAGTTTAGTTGGACAGGTACTGGCTATGGCAGGAATTACAAACTATTCAGGACAAGCTACTTACTTTACGTTTGGTGTTTCTAATCCTATAGAAGTAAATCTTGTTAGTTCAATGGACTACTGTAACACGATCGCTGAAACACTGACATATAGTTTGTGGTATGACCCAGTAGCCGATACAGTTTACTTTAAGAATAGAAAACCCTATCCTATGTACGGAGACTCCGGTCAAATAAACGATGTAGCGGATACTCCACTAGGAATTACAATCAGTGAGGCTAATGGAGTTCTATCGTATGTGTATACGAGAACTGAAAGAGATTTAAGAAATAAAGTGGTTGTATACGGAGCAAACGATATTACTGCAATTGAGCAGGCAGTTTCTCCGTATCTACCAGCAGGTTTTTACAAGACAGCAGTTATAGCACTACCAACACTGATTGGTACACAGGCACTTGCTGACAGTATCGCTGAATACAACTTATCAATGTATAACAGATTAACATACAATGTTAATTGTTCTGTCCCAGGGAATGTTGGGATATTACCAAGGAATACACTGATGGTAAATTTACCGGATGCAGGAATTACTAATGAACAGTTTTATATTTATACTGTTACTCATTCAATCTCAACTGGTGGATTTACTACAGAATTAGAACTAAGAAGGTAAGTAATGGCTTATAATTTGAATCCAAATATACAAATTACATATAACGATTTGGACGTAACAACTAAGGTGCTATCCTATCACAGGGAGCACTCTCTTTGTGATTTTAGCGGCGTTTTAGATATCCAGTTTAGACTTGACTCCGGGATAACCTTTAATCACTATGACGTAATCAAAGTTAGAGACTTATCACAGTCTGGGTATGATGCCGCTTTTTATGTTGGTGATATTGGTATATCCGAGAAGCAAGCAAGCTTGTCCTGTGTTGATGGGTCTAAAAAGTTAGCAGACTACTTCATTGACAAGAACTACACTACTTCAGAGATTTCAGGGGTAGAGCAGGACATCTACGCCCCCACGTGTACTACTAAGCAGGTTATTGACTTCTTTATTGACCTATGTGGGGTTACTGCTAATTACGATGTTGTGAATGTAGACGGAGAAGTGGTTAATCCGAATACTCCTTATGGTCTAGTTAGTGCAAGTGATATTATAGTTCAGATGCTACAACAGTCTGGATGGTATGGTTATTTTGACGATAGCTTTGTACTACAAATAACAGACTTGGAAAAGTCGGCTGCTTCAAGTAGTCAGACAATTCCTGGAGAAAGGATACTATCTATTGGAGAAGCTGTTCACGATAAGATGATGAGAAACAGAGCCGTTGTGTATGGTGGTACTAACATGACCACCGGAATGGTATCCGCTTCTCTTATTCGAAGAACTGGCTATGAGTACGATGCACAAGACCTGAGAACGGTAGTAGTATCTAATGGTTATATAAATGATAACACTGTTGCATTGGGATTAGCAGCTAAGCTACTAGACTCTCTAGCTTCTATATCTAGAGAGTATACAATCTCGTTTGTTCCCGACTATACACAATATCCCACAATAAAAATAGCGGATGTTATTACAGCAGAATCTGACTATCTAACAGCAACCGGATTGATTACGGACTTGATCCTGGACTGTAACATGTCTGGTATTGTAGGAACAATTGTAATTGGTAAGAAGTGTCCTAGAATTTATGGGTACTATAAGTTTAACGATTCTTATGTCTACACCTCAACCCTTGGAAACGGGGTATGGAGAAAGAGACTTCACACGAGTCATGTATGGGAAAATTTCTCTACGGGTCTTTCGGATACTTACGTTTCAGACTTGTCTCTGTATAATGGAAGAATCGCCTCTGTTTCAAAAGAGGGCGGGGCGTATGTAACTTATGTAAATGAACTTCCTTGGAAAAAGGTTCTTGCTACGAATGTTGTTTCTCTATCAGGAACAGCCTATAGTTCAGAGGTGGAAGATGGTGCTGCGGATAAGATATACCCAGTAAGTTGTGCGGTTAGTAAGGCGGATACAAAAGTATTCTTTGGTTATAATACTTTTGAGCCAGACCACGACCAGTTCCCTCCAGTAACCTATCCAAGTATTACATATGCAAGCGGTGTTGGGCCGGAGCTGAAAAGTTTTGTTGTTGAGACAAACGGTGTTGGTGGGATTTTAGACTCCTATCAAATAACTTGTTCAGGAATTGTAACTACGGAAGAGCTTTGTAATCTAAGTCTTTCTCACGATGGAGACAGTCTAACAGGTATTTACTCAGCAAAGAGTGGAACCGCTGCGGGGATTGATTACCCCACGTATAACAACGTTGCAACATGGGAATGGAATACTTCTAACTATACTGATTCAACTTCCATAGGAGGCGTTGCTGTTTGGTCGCAATCCTTCTCATCCTTTAAGTATGGAGACTTCGCATATCTACTTTATAACAAATTATCAGATCATTCACTATATCTTAGAATTCATAATGTGGCTGATCCAGATAATATAACTATGTCTGAGTACCATGTTACAACGATAGGTGGCGTAGACTATTCTGGTTGCCTTGCACATGGTGTATTTCCAAGCGGTAGCAAAGTAAACTGTCTGGTTTATAAAACAGACGGAACAAATGCAAACGTGGAAGTAATAGCGTTTGATATAATCGCAGGAACATTCAGTACTGTTGCCAACTCTAGTAGAGCAATGACACTGAACGAAAAGCCAGCATTAAACTATGGGCCTATAGTTTACTATGACAATAATATTGTGTATAACTTAGATGATGAAACCTATGGGGAAATTAGACATACCTTACTTAACATTCCTGGTAAAACAATTCCAAGACTTTCTGCATGTTTTAATAACAGACTCTTTGGGCTAGATTTTACATATGTGAGAACCTCCAGTACCTACACCATGACTTTAAGTTATTGTGTACTAACCGCAGATTTAACCGGAATAATAGTAGATAATTTAGATTATGTAATGGGTACAAAACCCCCAACATGGACAACTAATCAGTGGAATACATATAACTTTGTAGATCATGTTACCCTTCCTTCCTTTAGTTTCAACAAATCAACCGAAATAGGATCAACCATCTTCTTCTATGATGGAAGGTCTGTTTCTAGCTACTTTTCAAGGATATGTGCTCGCATTGAACTTGACACAAAAAACCTCGGAGTATCCATTGAAGACCCTGGTGCTCCTCCCGAAGCAGTAACGTCACAAAGCTCTGAGCCTCCTATTATGAATAACAAACTAACAAATTTCGCAGTTAAACTAATAGATAACGGCTTTGGACAGTACAATTACCCAATTATAGATAAGGACTCTTTCGCTCTACTTGACCCGCCCGTGTCTATTCTAATTGGCCCTAATGGAAGTTATGGATATAAAATTACAGGTGGAAACTTTTACCCTAGATTTGATTTTTATGATGATGGGTTGTTTAGAACAACAGTCACATACAATCCCATTAACGGACTATATGATCTAGGTATTGAGAAAGTTCCAACAACCTCATATGGGGAAGCCGCTAGAACTTTTGAAGAGCGAGGGGCTGTACCTGGACTACAAACTCAGCCACCGACACCAACATATATAATCCAGTCTTTCTACGAGAATTGTATGACAACTTATGCTAATTCAACCTATGTAACTATGGTTCTATTTGGAAAACTAGACCCACAGTTTTCTACGAAGTATTTATTATTGAAGATAAAAGATAAGCAAGCCGAGATTGTAGATCAGTATGACTATCCATATTTTGTAGAGAGTTCTCAAGATGGGTTTACAACGGTGTTTCACCCGTATTCAGGATGGTACTTACCAGTAATGAGCTACGACTTCACAGACTATGCCTATAAGGTTATTTATCCGGTAACTTCTGGGGATACTTCTACACAGGATGTCAGGTTTGTAGCACTAAGTTCAGGAGAATCTTTCGAGGATTCAATATTAGCAGCTAGAGAGTCATTATATAGAATATCAACCCTTTCTTCCGGAATCTATAGTGGGAGTGGTTGGGAGGAATATTTCGCTTCTACTGGGATAAGTTGTGTAGAAGTTTCAAGGCAAAGCAGTTATCCGTATGTATTCACCTCCTCTATTGTAGAATCAGGGGTAGCTTTCTATCAGAAGGACGGCGGAGATATGGATAACAATTCTGTGTTCATAGACAGGACTACGAATCATCCACAGACACAGATTTCAAAGATTCGCAGTGAATAGGAGTTAGCATGGCTTCATATGAAAAAGATTTATTTGATCTAATAGAACGTATCAAAAACCAGATGCGAGCTGCACCGCTGTACTTAGGTGGGATAGCAGCAGTTGGAGGCGGGTCTGGTGGGCCTCCTGGCGGATTCATCGGCTCTCTTCCACAAAAGAGAGTTGCCTGTGATATTACTGAAGACGACACTACTTTTGTGGATGTTTCGACAATACCATCTGGAATAAGTTTACTAACTAATCTAAATAATATTAGATATAGAATTAGATCAATAGAGGATGACTATATTCCAGATCCTTCCGGGGCAGTGTCCGGGCAGGTTCTAGGATTTAATGGAACATACTGGGTAGGTGTGGATCAGATAGCAGGAAGTGGGGAAGGAGCATCCTCATTTATAGAACTTACCGACACGCCCATTAGCTATACAGGTAGTGCTGGTAAATCAGTCGTGGTAAATGCTACAGAAGACGGACTAGAATTTGTGACCGCTTCTGGAGTTGGTGGTACTGATGTAACAGCAACGGATTCTTCTACAATAGATTTTACAGTTACAAATAATGATATAACCGGATTTGTGATACCCTCTGGAATTAAGTTAGACGATCTGGGTACTCCTGATGATAATACGGATTTGGATGCAACTACTGGACATCACGGACTTTTACCAAAGCTTTCCGGTACTTCAACAACCTATCTAAATGGACTTGGAAATTGGGTAACAGTAAGTGGAGGAGAGGGCGGAGGACATACTATTCAAGACGAAGGCACGAGTCTTACACAAAGAACAAAATTAAACTTTGTAGGAGAAGGAGTAACAGTAACAGATGACGGTGCAAATGACGCTAGTATAGTAACGATAGCCGTTGCCAGTGGTGGAGGTAGTGGAGCATCTATATATAATAAATATGTTACCGTTTCTGGTGCAGCCGATTTAAGTAACGAAATAGTAATACCAGGACTGGCCGGAGATGCTTCTCGCAGTGGAATTATAAACAGTAATGCAACAGCATCTGTTTCAGATGAATTTGATTCTTCGGATATAAGTGCATATACTGGAGCAGCCAATGATCCGGATGTGAGTTTTAATGCAAATACTACTATCCCTAGTCACCTGTTTATGGCAGTTAGCGGCGGTAGTGCAGAAAGACGAGTTACGAAGGCATGGACACCTGCAGGGAATCCTCTAACAATTATAGCCAAGGTGTCTTGTGGTGGTAGTACTGCTTCCGCCTATGCTATGGGAATTTCCTTATATGCTGGAAATTCAGACGGAAGTGCTAGAATCGTTTCTTCGCTAATTAAACCAGCCAGTAGTGTTGTTTATAATTTCTATTGTTATACCTTTGCAGGAAGTACCTATACCCAAAGAGGAAGCACAATCCCAATTTACAGAAATAGTACTTACTTGAAGCTAAAGCGTAATTCGGATGCTTCATGGGATTCTTATGTATCCTTTGACGGATTAACATGGGAACCTACGATTACAAACTATGCCTATGCTTTGACCGTTGAGCGAATAGGATTTATGCTAACCGCATCAACAGCTTCACAAGAATATGCTGTAGACTTCATTAGAGTTTTGGATGGAGAATAAAATATGAATTTACTAAGACCTGTGGATAAGGTATATCCAATAAGTCAGTTGTTTGGAGAAAACCCTTCGTGGTATCCTGCTACGAAAGGACATAACGGTATTGACTACAGTTGCCCCGAAGGTACACCTATTAGAGCAGCTTTTGATGGGACTGTAGTTAGAGCTGAATTAGATACTGCTACTGCCAGTAACCCTAAATCAGGATATGGATATCATGTAAGAATTCAACACCCGAATGGGTGGACTTCAGTATATGGGCACTTCAGTCAAATTCAAGTAAAGACTGGGCAAGAAGTACAAACCGGAGATATTATCGGTTTATCCGGTAATACTGGTTTTAGCACTGGCCCTCACCTTCACTTCGAGGTTAGAACTGGGGTTGCTATACAAACGTCTATTGATCCTATCAATATGATTATAGAAGAAGTTCCTTCTAGAGACCCTATTTTCACTGGGATTGTTACGGAACAGGGGGACGGACTAAGGGTACGCTCAGGCCCAGGGACTAACTTTAGTATTGTGCGTCAACTAAGAAAAACTGATACAATTAAGGTAATGGGAATAGCAGGGGGTGACGTTTGGCTGTGGACGGGCGACGGATATGTAAAATATCAGGCAGATTGGGTAACACTTAAACCCGCAAAGCTAAACATAGTAATAAATAAAAGACCAAGAAAAGTTCCAGGAGAACTACAGTAACAAGGAGAAAAGGATGAACGTTGCAAATACAGTAAACATTTTTATAGCCTTCTTTGGTTATTTGTCCGCTACACTGTTATTTGCTAAATTTTTACAGCCGACATCTAGAAAGAATTATACAATTTTGGGGGCATCAGTTATCAGATTTTTACTAGCGGTAACTGCTTCGTTTTATATAAGTCAAGCAACTAGGCATCCGGAGTTTCATTTAGCAATGTTAGCAGTACTTGTTGTGGATTGTGTTTCAAATATTACATACTTTCTCAGTAAGAAGTATACTAGAGAGATTGAGGGAAAGGCATATTTGATAACAATAAACAGGCTTTTGGGGAAAGTTGCTGCCATTATTGACAATCCGTACATTGGGTACTTTACAACGGACGAAGACGGTATTATAGAGTTTGCTAATTCTAAACTAGAATCTATGCTAAACGAACCGGAATTAGAGGGGAAGAGTTTGTACACCTTCTTAGACTGGGAGACGGTGGATAAAATAAAAAACAGAAACATGCACTCTTGCGAGGGCATGGCTAAGCCAGCAAATATGGAACCATTCAGAATAAAGATAACTTCTGCTAGAACCATAAATGGACATATCACAATAACTGGTAGCGTTATAGAATACTCTCAAACATGTTAAGGGGGTGATATGTCAGATGGTACAGGTTTATCAACAGAATTTATTTCGGTAATGGCTGCGTTTGTATTAGCTCTTATTGCGAATATAGGCCAATTTATTTACAACAAGTCTCAGGGTAAAAAGTCTGAGGCCGAGGCATCGGGGGTAATGATAGATATGGCTTTAAAATTAAATAAACAGGAGCTAGATACATTAAGGGTAATGAATAGCGAACTAAGGAAAGATTTACAAGACAGCAATGTCAGAGTAAAAGAACTAGAGACACAGTTCCTAGTATCACTAAAGAAACAAGAAGAAGACTCTGATGAGATTGACAAATTAAAAGAAATCATTAGAGTAATGCAAATGCAATTAGATGCATTAGTAAGAGAGAACGATGAATTAAAGAGGAATTAATATGAAAAATATTTTAGGAAACGGTGGCCTATCAAACGGTAAGTTAGCAGACGTTTTAGGAAATGGGGATAGAGTAATCGAGGGTGCTACATCTTCAAAAGATGCATCCAGTCCTATTGTGAATATATATAAAGGTAAGAGTATTTCAGGTACTTTTTCTTTCAAAGTAACTGTATCCTCCGATCTAAGCTTTACATTTGGATTAGATTTCTATGCAACGAAGATTGGATACATTTTCTGGGGAGATGGTACAGCTACAGGATTTGAGGGTCTTGGTGGATTAGCTAGAACTATGGAGCATACCTATACGACACCGGGGACATATAGAATTACCATTCCAAATGCGGGGAATGTAAATGCTATTGCCTTTAGTCAGGCGGAAGCCCCAAAGGTATCCGAGTTACGTGGAGAGGAGTTCTATAAGCTAATCAATCTACAGTATTTATTTGTAGCGAGTGTTGGTATTTCTAATTGGGTTATTACAAGTACAGGTAGTTTACCACAAACCTTACTACAGTTAACCCTAGATACTATACCAGGGGTTGTGTGGAACATTTCTAGCCTGGTTCCTGTTCCTCCACAACTTGCTTACTTGATTATTTACGGATGCCCAGGTATTACTTACAATGTAAATACCTACCCACTTCCTGCGACTATAACCAAGTTCAGTTTTAGAGCATCCGGGGAATCAAGTTGGACAATTAATAGCTCAAGCCCAGTACCTGCTGGAATAACTGATCTATACTTTGAAAATGCTGAGAGTTTGGTAATTGAGGACTACACTGTCTTTGAGAGACCTAAATTGGCCCATCTAAGCTTTGCTAATGATTATCTAGTACAAAGTGTTGTAGACAATATTCTAAAGACAATGTCAGATTTCAAGGCTAGTTATACGTCAAGTTCACCGTCAGTGAGTTTGGCGAACTGTTCTAAACCTTCAGGAACATTTAGATCAGCTAGTCCACCAACAACCGGACAAGAGTATAAGTATAATTTAATGATGGGTTCATATGTGTCTGCTGGCCCAGAGTGGAGTGTATCCACTGGGACAACTGTAATAACTTAAGGAGAATTTAAAAATGTCTGTAATTTTACGTGGGATAAAAACAATGTCAAAAGTTTCCGTTGGGGTAACACCTACTCTTGTAAGTAGCAACGGAAGAAGATCGGGACTGGTAATGAGAAATCTATCATTATCTGCTATTTATCTAGGTAGTTCAGAGGATGTATCAACGGATACAGGTTTCCCAATTCTAGAGTACGAAATCCTAGTAGACGAAGACGGCTACGATGCTAGAAAGGGGTTGACTGGTAACTGGTATGCAGTAGTAGCATCAGGAACAGCTGATCTTAGAGTAATAGAGTACGAAGACTAAGTAAATAGTACTAAAGAAGAGGAGAGTGTCAAAGCTCTCCTTTTTTTATTTAAATACGTGTAATAAAACGAAAAGGAGGCAAATAGAAGCTAATCAGCTATAAGTAAATCAAGGGTATTAGTATCAAAGGGTCTTATGGTAATATTTATTTTTTTTATTTTTCAGACAGTACTACCTACTGATATATAGCCAGTATATGAGTAGTAGAGTGTATAAGAGGTACTACAGTGGGTACTCCGTGTGCATGTAGGAGAGGGAAATATGTTTAGGGTGTAGGGTACACGACCGCTCGGCGTAGGCGTTTCGCATAGCTAATTGTACCATATGTGGGGGGGGG
>Ga0066602_10002416_pt1 | contig 11069 bp, 6 predicted proteins | sample Higcelweek5metaG_FD_59481 | JGI IMG/M metagenome (GOLD analysis project Ga0066602, IMG submission 59481) | Freshwater pond sediment microbial communities from the University of Edinburgh, under environmental carbon perturbations - High... | ecosystem: Environmental > Aquatic > Freshwater > Pond...
CAGCAGGGCGAAACGGTCCTGTGGCCGGGCCAGCGCGCGGTTGACGAAGGCGCCGAAAAGATTGCCATCGCCGACATTGCCCGGTGCCAATGGCTGCAAATTCTGCTGTACCAGCCATTGCACCGATCCGGAGATGGCTGCCGCTGCCGGTGCAGGCGTAAGGCTGCCCGCCGGCGGCGGTGCTGCGGTTTCATTGTCATGCACATGACTGGCCGCCAGCACGTCGCGGATGGCGGCGACACTGGTGGCCTTGACCGTCTGGTCGAAGCTGAAGCGTACGCCGAAGGCCGCTTCGACCAGCAGGATGATGGCGAACTGCTTCAGGCTGTCCCAGCCCGGCGTTTCGTTGATGCCGGATCGTTCCGTCAATGCCCCTGCGGCCAGACCCAGTTCACCGGCGATGACCGCGCGCAGGGACCGCTCGACACGGCGCGGGCCGGCGGGCACGGCTGCGGCTTGCGGTGCCGCCCCCATTGCAGCGCGCGGCGCACCGGCGCCGGCGGCGACATGTGGCGTAAAGGGGCTGAGCGACACGGCCGACAGATAGATATGGCCCGCCATCGCCTTGTAGACGGCCGTATCCAGATGTTCTTGATCCTGGGGCAGTTTGGTCAGTTCGCGCGGAATATCCAGCGGGGGAACAACCGTGATGTCGCGGCTGCGCGCCAGGGTGCTGAAGCGCAGATAAAATTCCCATGCGGCCTGTTGCAGGGCCGGTCGCCCCTCGTTCGTCACCACCGGCGCGCAGAAGAAGAACAGGCGTGCCGATGGCTGGCGTTCGCGCACATAATCGACAATGCGCATCCAGTCATCCGCCGCCTCTGTCGGGGTGGGGCGGGGGGCTTCGACAAAATCATCATGGATATGGGGAACCCGCTTGTCCTTTACCGGAAAGGTGAAGGAAAAGGGGGGCAGATTATTGCCGACATAGTTCCAGTACGGGATGCGGAGATCGAGAAGATTATCGAACAGGATGGCATCGAAAACCTCGTTCTCCAGATTTTCGAAAAGATTGGGCTGGCTCTTCGGCAACCCGCGCAGACCGATATGGTCGCGGTAATTCTCCGTCACCCATTCGGTTATGCATTCCCGGTCCTCCGCGGTAAGCGCCGGGTTTTCCAGCCGGAATTCGCCGATCAGGTCGCCCAGCGGCGGCATGGTGCGGGTGCCGTCGATATAATAATCGACGAAATGTTTTGCACTGGGAACCACGGCGTTATTCAGTCTGTTCCAGGAATATTCATTCCCCAGGAAAACACCGGGTATGTTTGTCAGGCAGGAGCCGAGAATGGCAAATTTTTTCATTGTGAAAATCCCCAGTATAAATTTTTCTTTTGATCAAACGCCCCGTTTGAACGCTTCGTATTCATCCGGCACGCCGCAGAAAATAACCTCGTCGGTGCCGATGACAGCGTAGCGGATATCGCGGCCATCCCGGATCAACAGGTTGTACATCGGCGCCACATAGGTTTCCTTCAGCCCCATGGCCGCCGCCCCGCCATCGCGGAATTCGCCGTAGGCGTCGGTGAACAGCCCCGTTGCCCCGAAATGGTACAGGCCCGTGCAGCACAGATCGCTGATCGGCACCTTCTCCGTCGTCTGGGTCACCCGGTCGCTGTCCGGCGCTGCCGGGCGCACATAGGACCAGTTGGCACCGCTGCCCCGGAAAACCTCCAGATACCCGTCCACCTTGGCCGGATCGAACCGGGTGGGGAAGCGGAAGCCGGGGCGGAACGTGTCGATATTAAAGATGGTCAGCGGTTCTGCCCGGTCGATCCCCGCCTTTTCCAGGCCAAGCGCCACGGTTTCCGCCTGGCCGCTGGTCGGGGCATCCAGCACGGCGATGCGGGCATCCCGGATGCCCATGGCCTGGCATTCCGCCCGCACGAAATCCGCCGTTCCCATCACATCGCGCAACACGAACAGGAAGGGCAGATCGGGGAAATAGGCCTCGAAGCTGCGCACGGCATGGGCAAACACGCTCTGCCCGTGTGCCGCCAGCATATATTTTGGCAGGGTATAGCCGGCATCGGTGAAGCGGCGGGACAATCCTGCCATGGGAATGATGATCATGTCCGCCTCAGACGGTCGGGGTGGCGCGGTCGATGGACTGGAACAACCTCAAGGCATTGGCAAGCAGGGCCATCTGCCGCTGCGGATCGTCGGCATGCAGCGGCAGCATCGACAAGAACAGCAGCACGGATATGGATGGCGCCGTAAGCCGTGTCGACAACCCGGTGAAATCATGGGCCAGGAAAGACTGGGCCACACCGCGCAGCACCGGCCCGTCCGGCACGGTCAGCGTGAAATCCAGCGAGCCATGCCGTTGCAGCCGGTAATAGCCGGCGATGATATGGTCATAGCGGCCCACAACCGAATGATGCAGCTTGCCCACATCATAGCGCCGGTCGCCATAGGGGGTCATGGTGCCGGACGCATCATGGCCGCGCGGGTCGATCACGCGGACACGGTCGCTGCGGTGATCGTAAAGGATGTTGGAGAAACAGAAATCGCCATGCACCAGGGTCAGGTGCTGGGGTTCCGGGTCGGGCAGGGCCGCCATCATCAGGCGGGCAATCTCCAGCAATGACGGCAGGTTTTCCCCGTTGAACCGGCAAGGGGCTGACAGGTCGATCCCCTGCGCGCCGGCAAATTCCTCCAGCCGGGCCAGCGTCTTGTCCTGGTACAAGGCGCGGGCGGATGCGGCGGCGACCGGCATATCCGGGGCCGGGGATGCCGCGCAGGCGGTCAGGAACTCGTCACAGGCACGGAAGATGCGCTCCCAGGCCTGCCGGGAAAGGCGCCCGAAAACGAACAGATCCGCCAGCGTGGGCAGGTTCAGATATTCGATGGCGTAGGAGAAGCCATCATCCTGGCGTGTGCCCAGATATGCCGGCGTGAACAGCCGCATCTCCGGCGGCAGATTTTCAAACCAATGGGCTTCGGCGGCGATCTTGGCGGGCTTGCTGCCCGATTTGATCACCAGCCGGCGCTCAAAGCTCAGCCGGTTGAATTCACGCGCCGTCGACATGCGCCGCCGGGATGCGTAGAAGGTGCCGGGATGGCCGAAATCGAACCATTCCCCCGCCGTGAGGGGCTGAAGAGGCTTCACGGCGGCATAATCGGCGATGCCCTGCAGAAAATTGCCACCCTTGCGCACGATGCCCTGCACCAGCCTTATCGGATCGCTGAAGGAGAACCAACCCGACAGGACCGGTTGGGTGGCCGCAGCCGCCGGATCGGGGCTGCCATCCACCGGTACAGCCTTGCCATCCGCCAGGGCGGCAAAGCCCCAGCGATAGCCGGGCGGGGCAGCGGCATCGACCGAGATGGCGTCGGTCAGGGTGAAATCGAGATCCCGCAGCAGCGTGTCGCCATGCAGGATGCAAAAGGAACCGCCGGCGGTGACGGCTGTCAGGTTCATCACCGTGACGATGGAATTGCCCAGGCTGAGGCCGATGGGCACGAAAACCGTCTCTATGCCCAACGCGTCCAGCAGGCGCTGGTCGGTTTCATCGGGCTGGTAATCCTCCGGCAGGGACAGGATGATCCGGTCGGCAATGCCGCGCAGCGCCTCGCTCTGTCGTACGAACAGGCGGCCATTGCCCAGGGGCAGGAAGGCGGGCGGTATCCGCCCGAACTCCACCTCCAACTCAGGCTCGACATAGGCGCCTGATGCGATCAGTACGGTGCGCCCGCCGCTGCCCGGCTTCATTCGCCATTATCTCCACCAGCGCCTTCCCGTTCCAGCATGGCGCGGATCTCGGCATAATCCATATTCAGGAATTCCGACGGGCGGATGGCCTTGTCATCGATATAGAACCCGTCATGGCCGCACCAGGGCTTGCCCACATGAATTTCATCATAGGGCACGCCATGCCGGTTCAGCCAGTCGATGACCACCGGCAATGTCTTGGCGGTGATGTGGCCGACCGATCCACCATAGGTGCGCATGTTGCGCGCCGTGGCGATGATGATTTCGAACCCATCCGCCTTGTAGGCACGCAGCCGGTCGATCAGGGATTGGTTCGGTTCCTTCGCCTCATAGGGGACACCAGCGGAATCGATCGTCAGAGTGCCATCGAGATCCACGACGATACGTCTCATTCCGCGCCTCATTACGGCAGTGGCCACCGCTGTGCGTAATAGGCCATCCGTACTGGTTTAACAACATTCGAAAGCGATCGCGCTGCAATGCACCCTTCCGGGTGGCGGGGGTGGGAAGTTCCCCCCGCAATTGCCCGACGGACAATGGAATCACGGATTTCGCTATAGGAAACAGGCGTAACGTGTGTTCGCGAAGCGTTCCCGGAACGCGTCAAAATTCTCGATGGCATCGGCCAGGCTGTCGCTGGTCATCTTGTGGATCTTTGTGACCATGGTGCCGACCTGTCTGCTGTTGACATCCATCAGCGCCAGTTTGCCCGGCTCGCGGTCCGCCATGCACCAATAGCGTGAACCCAGGAACAGCAGAACCTGATTGAGGACGGGAATGGTGTTCTGAACCAGATCTTCGTAAGCGACCTGAAGGGCGGGGCGCTTCGCTGCCACCACGATACTGTTCAGATCGTCATTGAAACGCTGTTCCATTTCCAGCATCGCGGCGAACCGATCCAGATCGACCATCGTCTTCTTGATCACTTGGCCTTTGTCGGTCACGTTATAATCGCCATACAGCTTGAAAAACTCCTCGGCACGAAGACGCGACAAGACAGTTTTCAAAATATTTTTCCGAACCATATAAAGAACGTTAATGTAATTGTTTTTGATAATTTCAATAAAATTTTGAAGATCGTGAACGTCGCCATATTTTGTCTTCATGCCGATTGCCATCATCTGCGACATGTCCTTGTCGCGCAGCTGGGTTGTCGGGTAATAGACATCGGAGGCGGCGATATGGTTGATCTCCTCGATCGGGCCACCTTCCAGAAAAACCTGCATCAGCCGTTTCTGCTGTTCCCCGTCAAGGGCGGCCAGAACCTCAGGATAGCAAATAATATCCGGCATTTGATTCAAGTAACTGGTCAAAAGGGTACTGCCACTGCGTCCATTCATCAAGTTAACGAAATATCCGCGCTGGGGTAAGCGATTCGACATCCCTAAATCCTGCGAAGCTTGCGGTCTATCTGATCAACCATACGGTCAAATGTGAACTGCCACGCCATCGAACGTGCCTGCCGGGATAGTAACGCACGTAGAGCCGGGGACCCATACAGAAATTGGATGTTTTGGGCCAAGGCTTCAACATCATTTTTGGGGTAAAGCAGGCCGGTTTCGTTGTGATGCACGATCTCCACATTCCCGCCGGCGGCGGCGGCGATGGTTGGAATGCCGGCATGCAGCGCATGGATCAGGGTCAGCGCAAACGGCTCGTAAAGCGAAGAGAAGAGGTAGATATCGTAATCCTGGAACAGGTCGAACAATTGGTCGACCCCGACCGGATCCCGGAAGCTGACCTGATCGGCCAGATCATGGACGGCGATGATGGCCTTGATGCGCGCCCTGTACGTCTCATCCTGGCCGTCGCCCACCACATCCAGCCTGACATCCACATCGGGCATGCGCCGCTTCACCAGCGCCAGCGCTTCCAGGGCGATGTGCAGCCCCTTCACATCCACGATGCGACCGGCAAACAGCAGCCGCAGCACGCCATGGCGAACCGGCAGCAGCCGGTCGCGGTAACGGCTTTCCGGCACGACGGGCAAATGCACGCCATTATGGACGACATGCTGCTCGGAAAAGCGCAGCCCCGCATTGGCATAAAGGCGGGCCACGAAGTCACTGCCGAAGATGGCCCGCCCCTTCAACTGGAAGCTGGGGCCTTCATAGACCACTTCATCCTCGCCTGCCGTGCCATGGACAGAACGGGTGAAGAAATCCCCCAGGAATCCACCATTATAGTAACTGATAAGCCAGTTGTCGGTAAGGAAATAAACGACCCGGTCACCATACCGCGCCTCGATCGCCTGCATCAGGCAATGATCATAAAAATACATATTCCAGATAAAAATTACGTCAGGGTTGAATTCATCGGCAACCCTGTGAAACTCCCGGATATTATGTCCATTATAGTCGGCGCGGCGTTCGTCGCTGATTTCAAAGCGCTGATAAATATTACCTTCTGTTGCAAACAGGAACAGGTCGCGCCAAATCTGCTGGCCCGCATAATTTTCGACCTGTCCACCATAAGAGCTCGTCAAGACGCCGATCGCGTGACCGCGTGGCTGCAAGGCCTCCGATACGCTGAAGCAAAGCCGCTCATAGCCACCACAAACATTCGGCGGATAAAGATTTGAAATGACGAGAGTTCGCATTATAGGCTCCGATATACCTTTTCATAAAGGCCAGGGCGGGCACTGAACAACGACATGTCCAGCCTTTCAGCAGGACGGGCGTCGGACATTGCCTGCAAAATGAATAAAATGCCACGCAATAGATTATGATTTTGTGCAATTCCGTTCAACTGATCAATGAATTCCCACCTGTCCAGGCTCGCCGAAAGATTGGGGTTTGCCAGCCGCATCGCCAGGGCGCAGATGAATGCCCATTCGACCCGGACCTTGGTGTGGTTTTCCTTGATCGTGTTGCCGGGATGGTACCGGTAATCCAATAAAACCTCTTCCATCAGGCGGATGGGATGGCCGGCCGATATCATCCGAACAAAAAAATCCAGGTCATGCGCATACCGGAAATCGTGAAAATAGCCGACTTCCTGCAAGACCCGCCGATCGAGCAGCAGGTTGGAGGTGGTCATGATGAAATTGCCGTTCAGCAGGGCCAGCGACATGTTGCCGATCTGCTGCCAGCGGGTGATCACCTCTTCATACCAGGGGTTTGAATTCTTCTGCCCGTCTTCATCAATGAAGCCGATATGGCTGGCGATGACGGTCGCCCCCTCCGCTTCCATCACCGCCAATGATCGCTCCAGGCGCCGGTGATGGAAAATATCGTCGGAATTGAGGATGGCCAGCACCGGCTGGGTTGCCCGCATCAGGCCGGTATTGATCGTATTATGGGCACCCCGGTTGGGGTGGCCCCAAAACACCGCCCCTGGATAGCGGGCGCACAGCCTGCTGGCCAGTTCCGCCGAACCATCCGTTGAACCGTCATCGATGACGATCACCTCCTCAGGGGGGCGGGTCTGCGTGAACACGCTCTCCAGCGCCGCTTCGATATATTTTTCGTGATTATAGAGCGGGATGATGACCGATACCGGGCTTCGACCGACCGGGCGTCGTTCGGGCTGGCTGTGCTGGCGCCTTGCCGTGGCGAACACCAGTTCGTCGCCCACGATCCCGGATGAGGGATCCCAGCCATCCACCAGCGCCAGATCGGTGAAGCCGGCGCCGCGCAACTGGTCCAGCAGCGGCCACCAATCATCCGCGGTGGAAAGGCGACCCAGATTCAGCAGCAACCGCCCCCCCGCCGCCAGACGCGCGTGCCATTGCTGCGCCGTACCCGGGCCGACGGGCACAACGGGGTCGGCGACCAGCAACAGATCGATCCCCCTGCTGCTTTCTGCAAGGGTGCTGGCGCCGGTGCCGGCCATGACCCTGGTCAAGATGGCGGAGCCATCGACGCCCACCTGCCGATCGGCATAACCTTCTTCTGCCGCCAGCGCCAATGCCGCCCGTTCACGCGCCAGAAGCCCGCATCCACAGATGCCCAGCGAAAGGCTGTCCCCCCCCACCGGTTTGGCGCAGACGGCGCAGAGAACGGCCTCTCCGGGGGCCGCGCGCCGCGTCGCCTGCTGCTGGCGCAGCCGATGCACCAGCCCTTGCATGTCCCCTATCGCGTGGTAGCGGGTTCGCCCAATCTGCCCGCCTGTCTTTTGGTTCTTATCGTTCATTTTATTATCGCCCTAACCGCTGATCTTGGATCACCCGCCGATGGGCAATCCAAGATCAGTCAGGATTTGCTGGAGACGTTTTGCAACCGTCCGCATGGAATATTCACGGTCGACAAACGCGACGCCACCGGCGGACATCCGGTGCCAATGCGCGTCGTCGGTGTAAAGGCGGCAGATGCGGTCGGCCATTTCCTCCGGCGTGGCGGCAATCTCCACCCCGTCATTCGGACCCAGCCCCATACCCTCGGCGGCAACCGGGGAGGCGACGCAGGGAATGCCCAGCCCCAGTGAACTGCCGACCTTGCCCTTGATGCCGGCCCCATAGCGCAGCGGTGCCACGGAAAGCCGGCAGCGCCCCAGGGAACCGGGCAGATCGGGCACGAACCCGTCGACAATGATGCCATCCCCATGCAGGGCCTGGATATCCGCGGGCACATGGCTGCCCATGATGCGGAACCGGGCGTCGGGCAGGCGGGCCTTCACCAGGGGCCAGACTTCCTGCACGAAATACTTTACCGCATCCTGGTTGGGCTTGTGCTTGTACCCACCGATGAAACAGAAATCCCGCAGGCTTTCAAAGGGAACCTGAAGGCCGGGCGCATCCATGATCAGCGGCAGGACGACCAGATTGGCATCCGGCAGCTCCCGCGAGATCACCTCCACCTCGTAAAGGCTGATCACAATGGTGCTGTCGCACTGGCTGATGGCCTGCAGCTCGGTCTTCTTCGTCCGCTCCGCCTCGGCCATGGCTTCGGCGGACTGCGCCACCTCGGCCCCCCGCATCTCCCGGATATAATGAATGTCACAGGTATTCAGCAGGATTTTCGCCTGTGGTGCGAAGGTGCGGATCACATCCAGGTAATGCGCCGCCGACGGTGCCCGGTGCGGAATGGCCAGCGTCACCGTGTCACCCTCATCCCGCAGGAACTCGTACAGGTTCTGATAATGCGGGGCGAAGACGCAATTGACGCCGATACGCTGCAGGTCGGCAGTGTAGCGCGGCACCCGCCGCATGTCGGCATGGGGCAGGAACGATACGGCCCAACCCATGCTGATCAGCAGCTTGATCAGGTGCCACTGCACCACCGATCCGGCATCGGCGTCCGGTGTCGGGGTGATTTCATCGATGATCAGCGCATGGCCGACCGTGCCCTTGAAATCCAGGCGCTCGCGCTCTGGCTGTCCCTGGCGCTGCGCCATGACATCCTGGTGCAGCATCCGCAACCGCTGGCGGTCGGGTTCCACGTTGCCGATCTGCATGCCGGCATAGTCGGTGGCCTGGGCCAGCGGCTGCATCACGACGCCATATTGTTCCCTGCCGGCCCGCAGGCACAGGTCGGCCATGGCGTATTCCGGCTGCTGATACGCGTCGTCGAACCCGCCCAGGCCAAAGAAACTGTCTGCCCGGACGGCGGCAAGGGCCGGGGTGACGAAATCGACCGCGCGCCGGAACTGGTGCATCGGGTGGCTGGCATCGGCATTGACACCCCGCCAGGCCAGATCGCCGTCGGCCCAGATCATGCCGCCGGCATGCCTGATGCGCCCGGATGCCAGCAGGATACGGGCGCCGACCACGGCCGTGCGCGGTTCCCGCTCCAGGGTGCCGGTCAATTCCTCCAGCCAGCCGGTGCCGGGATCCACCCCCCCATCCATGGTGATGATGATCTCGCCCCGTGCCGTGGCGGCGGCCCGGTTCATCGCCTGGGCCCAGGTTTCCGAAATGGTGGCGCGCAGATAACGCACATTGGGCCAGCAGGGGGCCATGAAGGGCAGCAGATCGCGCGAACCCAGGTCCAGCACGATGATCTCCACCGGAACCCGTTCCCCCAGCGCTGCCAGCCGCATCATGCAGCAAAGTACCGAGGATGCGATATCGCTGGCATAAACGATGACGGTCAGGCGCGGTTCGGTGGTCGGCGCGGCCAGGACCACCGTGCCGGCGGCCTGCTGCGCCATGCCCTCCATGCGCTCCACCAGCAGGGTGACGCGGTCCCAGGGGGCCAGGGACAGTTCATCTTTGGCAAGATAGGAGCCGGGATCGACGACCCGGTTGGGGAAACGACCTTCACCCAGCCCGTGGAACACGAAATGGCTGAGCGGGTCCAACCCCGTCTCCGCGACATCCGGATAGGTCCGCAGATAGAAATTCACATCAAAGATGCCACCGGTATCCCGACCCTCGCGCCAGCCGACCAGCGCATAATGGCTGAGCGGATTGACCCCGGCGGCCACCACGTCGGGATTGGCCGCGAAATAGCTGTCGGGCCGGAACAGCGCGTTGGGCGACCGGTTTTCCCGCCAGCCGGCGGTGCAATAATGCTGGAAGGCATCAATCCCCGACGCGGCCACATCCGGATAACGCCGGTTGTAATAACCGGCGTCGAACAGGCGGTAGGCCGTGTCCGGCTTGTCCACCAGATTGGCGATATAGGGGGCGAAACCGTGCAGCAGGGGGGTGGGGAAACGCGCTTCCCGCCAACCGCTTGCCCGGAAATGTTCCCACGGATCGACGCCCGCCTCCTGAAGATCATGGGCGTAGCACAGGTAATGGCCGGGCGCGAACAGCTCGTCCGTGATCATCAGCAGGGCGGCGACCTTTGCGGTATGCGCCGCCTGTCGCGCCAGATCAGGCTGCTTCTGCCGGCCTGCCAGGGCCTGGCGCGCCCAGTGACGGGCCTGGCCCAGCAGTTTTTGATGCTCGGCCCGCACCGTATCCAACGCCTGAACGGCCTCGTCACAGCCTTTGCTGAGTTGTCGGATGGTGCGATGGGCTTCGGCCAGGCGTTCTGCCCGTTGATCAACCTCTTCCTGCAGGCGCTCCGCTTCGTCATGGGCGCGACGCAGGGTGATCTCGGCGCGGTCCCGCAGACCTTCAGCATTCTGTTCTGCATTGACCAGGCGTGCCGCCAGTTCATCCCTGGTAACGCCAAGCGAGAATAACTGGTCCGCCACCTGCTGGCGTTCGGTCTCCAGGGCCGCGATCTTCACCTGCATATCCGCCGCCATGACGTCCCGTTGACGGGACAGTTCGGCAAGCTGCTGCAGATATCGGGCGTTTATCTGGTCGATTTCCAGCGTACGGGCCTGCTGGTCGTCAAGGTTCCGCAAGGCCTGTTCAAGCTGCACCATCAGGCCTGCCTGCCGGCTCTCTGCGTCCGACAGGCGGGTGCGCAGATCGTCTGCGGCGGCGCGCTCCTCCTGTATCTGTCCTGTCAGGCTG
>Ga0066602_10002423_pt1 | contig 11053 bp, 9 predicted proteins | sample Higcelweek5metaG_FD_59481 | JGI IMG/M metagenome (GOLD analysis project Ga0066602, IMG submission 59481) | Freshwater pond sediment microbial communities from the University of Edinburgh, under environmental carbon perturbations - High... | ecosystem: Environmental > Aquatic > Freshwater > Pond...
CTGGCTGTCAACTTCAACATTTTTCATTCTCCGAGTTTAAAATGCGAAAGGACAGCTCCCCATACAGGGAACTGTCCTCTCTGACTTTTTTGTTTTTACGTTAGAACCCGCTCACCATCCGAATGCGTTCGATCGCACGTTTTGCAAGCACGAAATCACGTTCCTTCTGCTTCTGGGCGAGCTGAACTTCCTTCACTTTGCGGCTCTGTAATGCCATGGTTGTGGAGGAGCGCGTCGACGTCCTTTCCGCCCACGTGGAACTGCGTCTGGACGGACGTGAAATCGAAAGCGTTTACCGGACACCGGACCGAAAAGAGCTTGCCTTTGAAGTCCAAAACGGCTATTGTTCCATATCCGTGCCGTCGTTCTCCGGATATTGCCTCATTGCTATCGTATATCGACGGGATGCGTAACTTCTTCTGTCTTCCAGCAAAAAACGCTTTTTTCACTCTTTTATTCCTATAACGCCAGGCTCGGCTTCAACACTCTTTATGTAAAAATCAGTCAACGAAAAAGAACGTCCTCGTCCGCCATTTAGTCGCTTGACGGTTGGCCTGTTCAAAAAACTCAGCAACCAGCTTTTACGATATTTTCAGTTTTCGATCTAGGAGTATTGTGAACTGAAGAAACAGTCCTTCGATAATACGAAACGCTTGATACGCGTCTATGAAAAGGAGCACAATGGGATTCCGGAGAAAAGTACTCCGCCGACCGTGAAAGTTCCGGAACCGCCGAGACTGGAGATTGTGGTAATGAGTTCTATGTATCCCAAATATATCTGATGATATGGACTATATTCCTATTTTCAGGTTCTCTGTTCGGGAACACATCGTTGATTTGAACCGTCACTACCGTCTCTGGAACCCCAACGCCATTCTCTGCTCCACCCAATCGTCCGGGAAGCCCTTGACGAGACGCGCAAGGGAGACGCCCTCCGGTTCGCTCCCATTGCAGACGGCTTCGACGATGTCCGGAGCGAGATTGGCCAGACCGAGTATGTGCATGACGTAGGGAGCCGCCAACCCCAGTTTCTTCGCAAGATCGCTCAGGTTGGCCGCCTGCCCCGTGACCAGCATGTCCGTCCACTTCCGGGCGTTGCGGATCGCGCGGATGACAGCGTCTTGCCGGAGCGTCATGCCGTTCCCCTCCGGCACGATGACGTTGCGGTGTCCGCCAATGCTTTTCAGCTTGAGTAGCATCGTGAGTTCGATTCCGCCGTCATCCAATACCCGCTGTTCCATCTCCTGCAGATCTTCCTCCAAGGCCTCGTGGTTCTCCGAGAAGTAGCCGCCGACCGCCATTTCGTCGGCCAGCTGCTTCAGCCCTTCGACGCGGAGGACGAGCTTGATCTTGTCCGGCGACACGACGATACTCCCGATGACGAGCTGGAGGAGTTCATACCGCGCGGCGGGTATCAGAAACTTCCACAAACCGGAGGCGTCTCCCTGAGCGGCGATAATCTCCTCCTCCGTGGATGAACGGGCGGACAAGGACATCCAGCTGGCGTTTTACCTCGGAAAGACGGCTTCCCGTCTCTTTGAGCGCGGCAAAATCGGCGTTCCCTTCCAGCGCGGCTTTTTTCAGCTCGCCGAGCTTCGCCTCAAGCATCTCGCGGTCATGACCGAGGCTTTCGCGCAGTACATCCTCCCGTTCCCGCACGGCACTCAGCGTGACCCGCAGGATCGACAACACCCATCAGACTCATTGTGTCCATGTGGCGCTTGGAAACAATGCAAGACGCGATGAAGTGATTCATGCACCCGAGCACTGCGATTTCGATATGCACGATCCGGTCGTCATGCTCGACAGCAAAACGCTGTATGCAAAGAGAGAATTCAACGACGAATTGATTTTCGGATAATAAGACAGCTCCGGTGCGCCCTGCGGATTTTCGGAAGTCAGTTTTCGTTCCGTCCTTCTTTTTTACGGTAGGCATGGGGGGGAATCCCTGTCTTCCTTGTGAAGAAACGGGAAAACGAATAGACGCTTTTGAATCCCAGTTGTTCCCCGATTTGCGTAATTGTCAGATCGGAATGCGTCAGCAGATGGATCGCGTTCTTCAGTCTTGATTCCTGTTTGAGAAATCCGGGTGTTTTTCCGGTTTGTTCTTTGAACAGATGCCGGAGATGTCCCGGAGAGATTCCCAGTTTCCTGGCAATATTCTTGAACGGAATGTTTTTATTCTGCACAGAGATCATGATTTTACAGACTTCGGTTACACAGGAACTGAGCCGGTTTCCCGCGTTCAGCTTTTCCGCGACAGAGTCTTTCATGATGCCGTTCGGCAAATGATTGAGAAGAAGGGCAAGCCGTAAAAGAGCTTCTGATACGGTCAATGTATTTTTCTCCTTTTTGGCATTTCTGTACGATTCCATGAATTCCGTAAGCCTTTTTTCTCCCGCATGATCGAGGCGGAGACATTTTTTCAGGAGAGGCGCAAGCAAGTCGGTGGATTCTGCGTCAAAACGGATCAGGAGCCAGTCGACATGCTCGTTTTCAAAAGCCAGACGCAGGTGCGACTGTCCGGGAAAGGCAAGAATTGCTTCTCTTTCGGAAAGAATGTAACTGACGGAATCAAGCAGAATACGGCCGCGTCCTTTCAGGCATATCCACAAAACATAACTTTTGTGAATGTTCAGGCATCGAGGCAAGAAGTTCCGCTTCGGTTCGCATCTTCTGAAGACAAGAATATTCGTCGGATGCGGCGGAGCTGCACTGAGGCTGAGACTCTGCAGGGAATCATTCTTGTTTTCTTCCGGAATGAAAGAATAGTTTCTCATAAGGCCGACACCTATCTCAGGAGTATTTTTCTTTTTTCAAGCAAATTCCAAAATTACTATACTGCTTCCTCTGATCGATTGCAACTCTCCGGAGATGGGAAAATCAGCCAGTTTCAGAGCTTGAAAGAGAAAATCGTTGTTTTTGTTAAAAAAAACACTATTTTTACTATTTTTTTAGTCAATGTTATAGAGTATAATTAAAAGCAGATTCGAAAAAAGCCGCTTCACATAAGAGGTTTTGGCATAAAGACAGAAAAACCTCCACAGATTTCCAGGAGGAAGGAGAAAATATGAGTGCAGGCCAGAGACATTATCCCTCAGTGTTATCCGGAACATCGCCGCTCCGGATCCTCAGGAGCGGGAAAAAACTTCCGCGGAAAAAACCGGAGGGGTCCCTTTTTACATTAATAGAACTCCTAGTCGTGATTGCGATCATCGCGATTCTGTCAGCCATGCTGCTGCCGACGCTCAACAAGGCCCGTCAGGTGGCCCGAAACATTTCCTGTCTCAGCAACCTGAAACAAAACCATGTTTACACCATGCTTTATGCAAGCGACAGCAAGGAATGGTTTCCCTCCATCAAGACGTATCCCGCTTATCTGAACGCCCTGAAACTCATCAGCAAGGCGCCCAGCAGCAGTCTTTCCACACGCAGCAAAGTGTTTACCTGCGACACTGGAATTCAGGCAGATGGAGAATACGACATCTGGAGCCAACAGCCCCGAAACTATCTCGGGGGAACAAATAAGAATGTAATTACGAACGGGACCGGATTCTATCTGAATTCAAATCTTGGAAAATGCACGGCCGCGAACGTGTCGGGTTCCTATAATTTCTGGATTCATCAGAACACGACGGTGGATGGTTCAACCGCTTACTTTTTCAAGCCGGACACCGTCAAGCATCCTAGCGCCACACAACTGATTCACTGCGGCTGTCCGGACAGCAGCTATTACTTCTATTGGCACTCGGATAAAGTCCAGCTGGTTTTCGTCGACGGCAGTGCGGATGCAAAAAAATATTCTCAGATGAGCCGGGTGTATGCACGCGGCTCCATCTGGTATGCCTATCCGTCAAGCGGACATCCGGACCGGTCTTCCAATCTCCAGAATACAGGCTTGTAACGAAAAGAAACGAAAAATCAGAAAAATACAATATAGGAATCATAATGAAGCGAACAGTCAAAACCGTTTTTTTTACCATCTTGAACAGTGTTTCTTTGATTTGCGCCGCGGCTCCCGATTTTTCGATTGATGCGGGCAGCAATCCGGCGCCCCCCGTGGAAAGGGCTGCCAGAGAACTCAAAACGTATCTTGAACAGATTTCCGGAAAGAATGCAGTTGTTTCTTCCGGACAGAGCGGCGCGAAATTCAATATAAAACTGTCTCTTGTGCAAGACCCGGCATTGGGAAAGGAAGGCTACCGTCTGAAGTCGGATGGAAAGGAACTTGTCATTTTCGCGAATACCCCGAGGGGAATCCTTTACGGGGGGTACGGATTTCTGGAAGATGTGCTTGGTGTTAGATGGTTTGCCCCGGGGAAGGAAAATGAATATATCCCGAAAAATCCTTCTCTCCGGATTCCCGTGATGGATCAGACGTTCAAGCCGGATTTCTCTGTTCGCGAGATCGGTTTTGTCAACGCGGGCGGAACCCGGCCGCTGAATGAAACATGGGACTGGATGGTGCGGAACCGTCTTCAGGTACTGATGCGTCCGGGCCAGTCGGAGAAAACGATGATGGAACGCGATGCCGTCTACTTTCAGGGAGGGCACATTCTCATGCGGATCATTCCGGATACGCTTTTTGAAAAACATCCGGAATATTTTGCGCTTGTGAAAGGGAAGCGAATCCGGCAGAGCGATGCGAAAGGTCGTCATTTGTCACAGCCTTGTACAAGCAATCCGGACGTTGTCCGAATGACGGTGGAATACATAGACCGTTACTTCAAAGACCTTCCGGAAGGAAAAGCCATATTTCATATCGGGAACAACGATGTGCAGACATGGTGCGAATGTGAGCGTTGTGTCGCGCTCGATCCTCCTTCCGAACGGGAAAAAGGATATGTCTCGACGCGCTTTTACACGTTTATCAACGAGGTTGCAAAAGAAGTCCTCAAACGCCATCCGGAGGCGGAAATCCGTTCATGGGGATACCAGAACTTCCGTGTGCCGCCGGAAAAGCTCAAAATGGATCCGAGTCTCACGGTCGGATTCTGCACCCATCAGCGCTGTTACAGACACAGCATCGGCGATAAGAATTGTGTCGTGAACGCGTGGTACCGGGATGTTTTCGAAAAGTGGGGCCAGACCGGAGTCCGTGTTTCGGAACGCGGATACCAGGAAGTCCTGATGAATGAAGACGAGTATTTCTATCTTCCGATTGAAAAAGTCGTAGCCGACGATCTTAAATACTACAAAGCCCACGGAGTGAAAGGATATTCCTACGTTCTCACGCCGCCGGATGCCTATGTCGAATGGATGAGAAATCCGGAGCGCCAGAAAAAGGTTCTGACACAATGGCCTTGTCTGTGGCAGTCGCTGTTCATTGCGGCAAAACTGATGTGGAATACGAGTCTGAACGATGAGGCTCTCTGCGAGGATATGGGATCGAAATATTATGCGACGGCCTGGCCTGCCATGAAAAAATACCGTGAACTTCTCGTCAAAAGTTTCATGGAAACGCCGGGGCATACCATCTACGGCGGTTCCGGACTGCCGATTGGCCGCTGTCTTGAAGACCCGGTGGTTCATGCAAAACTCCGGCAGTATCTGGCTGAAGCGGAAAAGCTTTGCACCGATGATCCCGTTGTGAAGGAACGAGTCGCGCGCGACAAAACATTCTTCTCTCAGCTCTGGGAAAAGAACGCGGCGGAATATGCAAAGCTCAAAAAGAATGAAGTAATCGTTCCACGAACATCAGGCGGCATCAAAATCGATGGGAAGCTCGATGAACCAGATTGGAAAAAAGCCCCTTTCACGAGCGGTTTTGTCCTCCAGAATCAGCCGGGAAAACTGGCGCTCAACCAAAGCTTCTGCAAGATTCTCACAGACGGAAAGAATCTCTATTTCGGACTCGTCGGCGATGAGGTGGATACAAACAACATCAAGAATGAGGTCACGAAACACGACGGACCGGTCTGGCGCGACAACAGCTTTGAAATTTATCTGGCCGACGGAAAAGGCGGATGTTTTCACTATGTGATCAACAACATCGGAACCGTTTATGATGCGGGCCCGGGCGGCAATATCGCGTTTGACGGCGGGATCGAAGCAAAAACCGTTGTCGGAACACGAAATGTCGTGACGGAAATCAGGATTCCTCTGGAACCCACGGGAATCCAGTTTTCGCCGGGAAGTCTCTTCCCTGTTAATGTGACGCGGATTCGTCGTCTGAAAGACAAAAATCTGTCCGAGTCCAGTTCCTGGAGTAACGGTGCTTGGGGGGAATCGGCCGCGTTCAGAAAAGTGAGCACAGGCGGGAACATTATTCCAAACGGCACCTTTTCCGACTTGGTGGATGCAAACAGGAAAAACAAAACCATCCGAAGCGAAAAATGGGTCCTGAAATGGGATGCGGCAGGGCATGAAGTCCGTCTCGAAACAGCCCAGGACAAAACCAGTTTCATTGTTATGGACCAAGCCACGATCTATCGTTTCCTGAATCTGCCGGAGAACAAATCCGGGAAACTCGCCGGTGAAGTCAAAATTTCGGGGAAGGGAATGTTTTCCATCCGTTTGAGCACATGTATTCGGACGGTGAATGACCGGCGTGGATTCGCCCATGAGAAAAAACGCGTGATTCTGGAAGGAACGCTTTCCCCGGAACCAAAGATTTTCCGGTTTGAAAATATTCCTTTCGAGGCGGGGGAACAGGGGTATATTTATATTGAAGTGAAAGGGAATGCAAAGCTGTATTCCATCTGTGCTGCGGAACAATAAGCTCATCCTCTGCGGAAGTATTGTGTGACATGTGGCAAGCGACATCAATAAAGACGGACCGGAATTCAGAAAGCCGATTCGTTAGATTAGGAAGAAGAACAGAATGGAAAGAAAATACCAGTTTCGGGAGAAAATCGACATCGTTCACAGGGAAGGGCGCAAAAATGTTTCCCTTCACCCGAATCATGATGAGACCGAAATCGATTCCTCATGGAAAATCGTTTTTGACTCGGAAACGGAAACACCGGCCTTCGATCTCCAGGATTATTTCCTGAAGAGCATGGGGATGTCCATTGCGCTCTCCGAAGAAAAATCGGAGGAAAAGGTCATATTGCTGGAAATTGCCCCCGAGGAGAAGAAACGGGCGTTCCGCATGGAAGTTACAGACCGAAAAATATGGATTGCCGGGAGTGATTACGCCGGCGTATTCAACGGTGTCGTCTGGTTGGAGGACCATCTGAATTTACGTGAGGCCCCGTTCATTGAAAGGCAGGTCCGTGAGGTCGAACCGTTGTTTTCTCCCCGCATGGTACACTCGGGATGGGGACTCGACCAGTTTCCCGATACCCATCTGAACGCTGTTGTGCACATGGGATTCGATTCGATCCTCATTTTCGTGAAGGGAATCAATCATACAGCGTATGGATTTCTTGACTTTGCCGACCTCATCAGACGGGCCCGGAAATATGCGATCGGAGTTTATTTTTACAGCTATCTGCCCAGTTACAAGCATCCGTCGGAACCGGATGCGGAGGATTTTTTCGAAAAATCTTTCGGGAGCCTTTTTGCCGCCTTTCCCGATGCCAAAGGATTGATTCTCGTTGGAGAGCGGGCGCAGTTCCCCAGCCGGGACCCTCTCTGTGATCCGAGGGAGCGTGGCCCCATGATTGGGAAACTTCCGGCAGACTCACGTCCTCCCGCCTCTTGCTGGCCGTGCTCGGATTATCCCGAATGGCTGGATGCCGTCCGCAAATCGGTTCGGAAATATTCCCCGGAGGCGGACATCGTTTTCTGGACCTATAACTGGGGGAGGGCGCCAGAAGACAAACGCCTTTCGCTCATCCGGAATCTGCCGAAGGATATTACGCTCGAATCAACATTCGAAATGTTTGAAACCATCCGCAAGGAAAATCACATTACTGTTCAGCCGGATTACTCCATCACGTTTCCGGGGCCCGGTCAATATTTTGCAAGCGAGGCGGAATGTGCAAAAGAATGTGGTCTCAAACTTTATTCCATGACCAACACCGGTGGCATGACATGGGATTTCGGTGTCGTTGGATATGTTCCTGCGCCGCAGCAATGGGCAAAGCGGATCGAAGCCATGAAGCTCGCACGGGAAAAATGGGGACTTGCCGGGCTGATGGATTCTCATCATTACGGGTGGTATCCTTCGATTGTAAGCGAATGCGCTAAGTGGTGCTTCCGTTCTGATTCGCCGGACTATGCGGAAATTCTGGATAAGCTGGCTGTCCGTGACTTCAGTTCCGCGGCCGCGGCGAAGATCGTTCGGGCCTGTCAGTTCGTCAGCGATGCAATGAATTCATATACGCCGGGATTCGACGACCAGGCGGGGCCGTTGCGCTGCGGTCCGGCGTACCCGTTCATACTTCACCCGATTCTGTATCCGCATACGGAGCAGAAAATGGAATTTCCGACGACACCCGAATCAACAGTTGGAAGCCGATGGATTCATCCATTCTATCAGCCGGAGAGCATTGACGGCATGAGCTGGTGCGGATTACGGATTCATGAGGACATCCGTGCGATGACGGCATCTCTGGAACTATGGGAAAAAGGTCTGGCGGAAATGAAGGACGCACTTCATGAAGTCCCCCGAAAAAAACGCGAACAGGCGCTCGATCTGGCCGGTGTCATGGAACTTTGCTACCGGTCGTTTCTGACCATGCTCCACATAAAGCAGTGGTGGCTCCTGAACAAACGCTTCGAGTCCGAATATCAAAAGGAGAAGGCTCTTCTCCTTCTGGATGAAATGGAAAAACTGATTGCGGATGAACGCGAAAATGCCGAAATGGCGATCCCCCTTGTGGAACGCGATTCCAGGCTGGGGTGGGAACCTGCTCAGGATTACATCTGCGACGCGGAACATTTGCGCTGGAAAATACGTCAGCTCGACAATGTATTCAAGCATGCGCTGAATGCCTGTCGGCAGAGTGTAACCATTTATTAAAACCCCATCATCATATGACGGAAAGAACATAGGAATGTACCCAGTCAAAATCATTATTCTAGGTTGCGGCGGACGCGGAGGCTGTTACGCCGAATATGCGAAACAATTTCCGGCAAAAGCGCAAGTGACGGCTGTCGCCGATCCGCGGGATTTTCATCGCAACGCTATTGCCGACGCGCACGGGTTAACAGCAAACATGCGTTTCAATCGGTGGGAGGAGGTCGCGGCACGGCCGAAATTCGCGGATGCTGTCCTGATTTGTACGCTGGACCCGATGCACGAAGCTGCCGCGGTCGCGTTCGCAAAGCAGGGATACGCGATTCTTCTGGAAAAACCCATGGCTTCCACTCCGCAAGCCTGCCGGAACATTGTAGGAGCCGTAAAAAAAGCGGATGTGATTTTTGCAGTCTGCCATGTGCTGCGTTATGCGGCATTTTCCCGGAAGATCAAGGAAATCATCGACGAGGGAATGCTGGGACAAGTCGTTTCACTCCAGCATCTTGAACCGGTCGGCAACTGGCACCAGGACCATTCCTACGTCAGGGGAAACTGGAGGAACGAAAAGGATTCGTCGTTTATGCTTCTGACCAAGTGCTGCCATGACATCGATCTTATCCGCTATTTCATGAATGCCCGCTGCCGGAAGGTCCAGTCGTTCGGCTCCCTGAATTTTTACCGACGGGAAAACCGGCCGGCTGGAGCCGCGTCGAAATGTACGGATTGCCCTCCGGAAATCGAACGGAACTGCCCCGATTCGGCCATAAAAATTTATATCAGGGACCGCCTGAGAAAGGGACATTCCCTGTGGCCGATAAATGTGCTGACCACCGATGTTTCGGAGGTCGGCGTCATGAAAGCCTTGCGGGAGGGACCTTATGGACGCTGTGTTTTTGCCTGCGACAATAATGTGGTAGACAATCAGGTGGTCAACATGGAATTCGAGGGACGGAAAACCGCTTCGATGACCATGACGGCGTTTTGCAATGAAACTGGCCGGCAAACCCGGATTTTCGGAACACGCGGTTCCCTTTCCTCTGACGGCGAACAAGTTCGCGTCTTTGATTTCCTGTCCGGGAAAACAACCCTGTATCCTACCGGAGTTCCGAATGACAACGGCATCTTGAGCGGACATGGCGGCGGCGATATGGGACTGATGCAGGCCTTCATCGCCGCCGTTGCGGAAAATGATCGAACCAGGATTCTTTCTGGTCCGGAGGAAACTTTGGAAAGTCATCTTATCACCTTTGCCGCGGAGAAATCCCGTCTTACAGGCAAAGTCCTTGAAGTCGATTCATAGAGACATGTCCTGCATTCGGACTGAACCTTATTCCGTCACGGAGACTGTCGATCCAGGCGGGGGCCGGAGACGTTTTCCAATCCGGAATATCCGGTCATTTTTCTTTTCCTGTTTCCGCATCGAAGAAGGAATTTTGTACGTATCTTCTATGCTATCCACCTGATCATGAATAATGAAAATGTCATTTTCTGAAATTGTCTTTAAATGCGAGATGCGGTATCAGGTAGTATTTGAACTTTTTCGCACATTTTCCCGATTGATTTTGGATTACGGAATGGCTGGCTCAAACCAAGAAGACGTCACCCGCCGCGACTGTCAGGCAATCCCAGTCGGGAATATATCTCTGGAGGACCCCGATGGGACTGCCTGTGCGAATAATACGCTGTTGGCTTGGAAATATCCCTACCGTCTCTGGAACCCCAACGCCATTCTCTGCTCCCCCCAGTCATCCGGGAAGCCCTTGACGAGACGCGCAAGGGAGACGCCCTCCGGTTCACACCCGCTGCAGACGGCTTCGACGATGTCCGGGGCGAGATTGGCCAGCCCGAGGATGCGCGTGACATAGGGCGCGGCCAGCCCCAGCTTCTTCGCAAGGTCGGTCAGGTTGGCCGCCTGCTCCGTGACCAGCATTTCGGTCCACTTCCGGGCGTTGCGGATGGCGCGGATGAAAGGGTAATGTCCCCGATCCTGAACCGGTAAAGAGTTGTTTCTCATAGGTCACGTTACCCTCCCGTCGGTCTAAATCGACCGATGGGGGGAGTGATACAATCAGCAGTATTTCTGCCTTTACAAGAATTCTGATCTTATGTGAAGAAATCAAAAAGCCTTCTTGAATTCCTTTTTAC
>Ga0066602_10002436_pt1 | contig 11011 bp, 15 predicted proteins | sample Higcelweek5metaG_FD_59481 | JGI IMG/M metagenome (GOLD analysis project Ga0066602, IMG submission 59481) | Freshwater pond sediment microbial communities from the University of Edinburgh, under environmental carbon perturbations - High... | ecosystem: Environmental > Aquatic > Freshwater > Pond...
AGAGCAAAAAGAACAAAAGAGCAAAAAGAACAAAAGAGCAAAAAGAACAAAAGAGCAAAAGAGCAAAAAAGCAAAAAAGCAAAAAAGCAAAAAAGCAAAAAAGCAAAACTCCCCAATATATGATAATCAGAGAAATTAACATCTAGGAGTCTGTCGGACTAATCAACGGTGCTGACAGTCTCAACACTGTTTCATTTTAAAAGATGGTGTAAAATAGATTGTGTAAAGGACATCCTGATTGCCTGTGTTGATGGCCTGAAGGGATTTCCGGAAGCTATTGAGGCTGCCTTTCCCAAATACGTAGGATCATCAACACCACAAACACGATTGAATCACTGAACATGTCACTGCGTAAAGAAACCAAAACTTGGGGGCGTTTCCCAATGATGAGGCCAAGTTCAAGCTGCTGTAACCGCCTTGATGATGCCAAAGACCGGTTCAGAGGTAATCTTACGTTCAGCATACATCTTCTTGCCAGCAGCGGTTTGCAGTCGATGCTTCATCCTGGTAGACGGTAAGGCAAAGGTCCGACAGGCTCCTAGCCTCCATTTTTATTCGGGAATTAACATATCTTTTATATAATTACTTGATATATTCACGAATAAAAACTTAATTCACGAATATAATCAATAAGACAGTCATTATAAATTTACATTTACTACATAATTAAGGCGTTTCATAACTGACGTGTCCTGTCAATAGTAGACACTCATCTTTCAAGCAGCTTTTTCATTTTGTCACTGCTGTCCGGTTAATAGTCGAATAAATTCGGCTGCATTTCGTCATCTGAGTTGTTTTTCTGTCTAAATGCATCTGTGACTACCGATAACGCAAGAACCTGAATGTGAGATCAATTACGGAGCGGACATATCAACACTGGTTAAGATGATAGAAGAGGGACGACTTTGACCCTTCATACACCATGAAATGCGGATACCCTTTTTTTCAGGTTTCAGTTTCTTGCTTCGATAGTTTTCTGTCAATCAAGGCTTAATCTTATGAAACTGCTATTGTAACAACACAAAAACTTGTTTAAACTCAGTTTTTATGCTATTTTGATAGCATGAATATTAATTTGGAAATTAACATAGACGGCGAATGGGCTCCTGTTGCCACCTACGAAAAACGTCGAGTGGGTGGGTGGCTGGAATATGATGCGGACTATGTGATCGATCAAAAAGACACATTTCACAACAGGGCTGGTCTGCTATACCCTGTAAACTTTGAGCTGTACAACTGCCCGGTTATTCCTGCCTTTCTGGCAGACATCACCCCTTCTGGAGCTGGGCGCCGGGTATGGCTCCGTCGTCTTGGGCAAAAAGAAAATACAGAAGCAGAACTTGATTGGGACTTGTTGAAGGTTGGTGCGGGTAATCCTCCTGGTAACCTGCGTGTGTGCCAGGCCGCCATAGAACCTCCTGAAATTAAACATCCTGGCTTCGCAATGGAAGATATTGTAGCCAAAAAGTCTGATTTCATCGAATACGCTGAGGAGATGGGGGCTATAGTCGCCGGTGCCACAGATATACCTGGTGATGCTCCTAAATTCATGGTGGTTACAGATAGAGAAGATAGGTGGCATCCAGACGGAGCTTTGGCACCTGGAGATGTTTCAGAGAGCTGGATTGTTAAATTCCCACGGGGCAAAAAGGCCGAGGACCGCTTAGTCCTTCGTAACGAAGCACCCTATTATGAGGTTGCTCGATGGTTTGGGGTTCGAGTAGGTGGTTCTCTATTGTACCGCGATGATTGCCTTTTTATCCCTAGATTTGACAGAGAGCGACACAGAGACAAGCTGTTGAGGCATGGGCTTGAAACAGTGTGTTCTGCCGCCAACATATCCGAGTATGGACGACGTGGCGATCACATCAAGTTTTGTCAGGCTATCGCCAGCGTGACGACTGATCCAATCTCCGAAGTTTTGGAATATTTAAGACGAGATGTCCTAAATACCGCCATGCGCAATACGGATAATCATGGCAGAAATACGGCTATTATCAAAAAACGGGGGTACCCCATTGAGTTATCCCCTTTGTATGATTTCGCGCCAATGTTTCTTGATCCAGAAGGCATCCCCCGGGCTTCGCTATGGCACGGAATGGAGAAGAGTATCGGGCAACCTGATTGGATGGCGGTGGCACGGTCTCTGGATGGGCTTATTGACGTTGAACATACCACCCAATATTTGGCGTCTCTTGCCCCTATGGTGGCTCAATTACCTGCCATAATGAAGCAGCTGGGGGTTGAAGAGAGGATACTCCAGGAAGTAATCGGAAGATGTGCGGCTATAGCTATGGATCTTGAAAAGGTGGCCCGAGGATGAAAAAACTGTCGAAAGAAGAGGTGCGCGACAGGAAACTGGCGCTGTATGAAAAGGTGCAGGCGGGTAACGTTACTATCGGCCAAGCCACCCGTGAGATGCGCAAGATCGTTGGTATGACTCAGAAAGAATATGCGGAAAAAGTTCTTGGCATATTCCCCCGCGTTCTTATGGATATTGAAAATGACAAGGGGAATCCAACGTTGGAAACCTTACAGAAAATAGCTGGGCCGTTTGGGCTCAGGGTCGGTTTTGTAAAGTCAGGGGGTGTTATCACTGAGACGAATCCAGTCCGAACAACTTTACAAAAAACTCTGCAGAAAAATCATCTGGGGCAGTTCATTTACCCCCCACCGTAAAACCTCGTTGTTCAGAGCGAGGATACCCGGCACAATGAAGAGGTTATAACCGTTGACGCAGGGTAGATAAGCGTTGTGCCAGTATGGGAATGGCTGCTGGAGTTGCACGGGGAGTAGGTTCAAAAAGAAGATATAAGCGCACACCACAACCTGCAGCTACGATGTAAACGGCAACAAACAGACCTTCACAAGCCCCAAAATCGATGTACATACTGCGACTGCTAACAATACCAGCCTGAATACCGCGTGTCAGGTATTCTTCACTTGGCACAAGAATGAACATAAATACACAGGTATCAGCTTGTTACCACCTACTGTGGTACACCACGGCAGGGCAGAAGCAATGATTACTGTCAGACAGGCCATAACCGCAAGAAAGAGCAGTTGACGAAGGCCATGGATGCAGTGAACAATAAGCTGGGTGATTTCAGGGTCACCTTTGGAAGCTTGTTAGATGCAGAAGAGAAGGGAAGTCATGTTATCAGCCCAGCGTGGCGACCGTCTGGCGTCAGGAATGTAGGGGTGGAATGACCAATGCCAAGTTTGACAAAGCTTTCGCGCGCGAAAATGGCATTCTTGGGCAACAATTGGACTGCCGGACCTATGAGACATGAAGCAGTACAGCTATGAGGAATTGCTTGCATATTGTGAGCATGATCAGCAACTGCCTGACCTGCTCAGTCTGGTTGTCGATGCCGCTTTGGCAGAAGTTCTCTCCGCTGCGCGGGGTCAGGATTGTTGTGACTGCTTACAGAAGTTGACCGCTGCAGTTGAGCAGATCAATAACCATCTTTTTGCAACAAAGGGCCATGGTTGCTTTTTTGATCCAGGACTTTTGCAAAATCAGGTAGCACTCAGGCGCTGGGCCATTGAGTTGACTTATATGATTTTCCAACAGAGAGGGCTTTAATGTGGATCCACTCATAATAATCCAAGTAGAAGGAATTATAATCGCCGGAATAGTCCTTGTCTGTCGGTACTGGGAAGATTGGAAAAAGGTAAGAGGGCACAGAATGGCCCGTGCAAAAAGATCTCGTCGCTATACAAGTATATAAGCAATGGTAAACTAAAAGTTTACTATAATATTAACTAGTTAAAAAGCAGTGATTGGGTTATTATTTTTCAATTGTGGCAATCATTATTTCCGACATACACGCTGATATTCGCAAAACACAAGCATTCTTCGCCTGCAGGCGTGAAGCAGAGCATATCATCCTTGGTGACTCATGGATTCCCGAGATTGTCAGATCACACTTAAGGACGAGCTTGAATGTCTGGAACTGATTTTGGGCTCTGATGCAATCCTGATCTGGGGTAACCACGATCTGGCTTATACGTTGTTGCGGCCATGGAAAGACTTTACGCGATTTGTAGGCATTCTCCCCTCAGGCTTGGTTGAGCAATACAAAGTCAGCAGTGAATATCTCAGAAGATGCTATGAAGAGATGGGTGGCAATCTCCTTGCCGCCCATCTCTTCACTGATCAGAGTCAAACGCGCTTTGACCGCTTTAAGGCTGCCTATGCAGTGGCTGGCTGGCTTTGTACCCATGCTGGACTTTCAGCCGCAGTGACAACAGAGTTGCCAGGCGTCCCGATAGAATCGGGAGGCCCATCAAAGATTGCGGCATTCCTGAACGAAGAGTTTAGGCGCGAAAGCAAAATCAGTAAAAAGCCATTGGATGGCCTGCAACAGTCTTATGGAGCAGGGCCATTATTCGCTATAGATTGGACATGTAGCGGCGATGACGACTACGGCGGCATCTTCTGGTATGACCAACAACACGAATTGGCCGTGCCAGATCCGCAGGTAAAGCAGATTTTTGGACATTCACCTGTTGCAGGTCCACTTAAACGTGATGCGTGGAACAACATCAACATAGAGTGCGGTTACTGGGTCTTTGATACGGAGGTTCAAGATTTTGTGCTGCTCAAATAACATATCAGCTTGTTCCGACTACAAGCACATCCTGAAAGCATTCAACCTGTCACCAAACCAAAAAAGGCTGCTGTACGGCATTTGTATAACTCCTACAGCTCACCTGTACTCACGTTCTTTCACAGTTGAGTATTCTTTGACATCAGGCAGCATCCGGTCGGGCATCAAACGGCTGGTGGCCTACAGCCTTATTTGTAAGGATTCAACAGATATTTGGCGAATAAAAAACGAAGGCATGCAGGCCTGGCTGCATCTTCTGTTGACCACGAATGATTCAGAGAAGGCAGAGTCACTAAGATTTGGCGAGTGGGACAGCCCCACCAGCAAACAGTCGGCACCCTCAAAGGCGGTACCGGCATCTGTTCCTTAAACGACGCTAGCAAAGGAAAGACTTGGCATGTTCTGGACCGTTGCATCTGTGGACAAACAGCCTGAGATTCTGCTGGAAACTGGATGATTGCAGAGGTGGAATCTCCGTTGTGGGAAGGAAAGACGTGCCACTTCGTCGGCTATAACCTGACTGACAGGGAAGGACGGGTGTCGTCCGCAATCGAGGTCTTCGATCCAGACAAAAAACTCGGAATAACCAATTCGGGCCGGGTGTACCAACTTTCAGGTCGGCCCGGAGATGGCAGTGCTGATGGTCAGCATGTTTTCAAGAGCTGGTGCCGACTGAACAAGGTAACGAGCACCAAAGTTGCAACAAATCTACCTTAAGAAGGGTATTTGACCATGAAACGCCCAAAGATCGCCCTCTTCGACCTTGACGGCACTCTGGCCGACTACGATGGTCAACTGCTGAAGGATCTCCAGAAGATCGCCTCACCCCATGAGCCGCCACCGGTTCTTTATCAGGACATCCCCTACCTTGAGGCCCGGCGCCATGTCATAACGTCGCAGTCAGGTTGGTTCAGAAATTTACCCAAATTCAAACTCGGCTGGGATGTTTTGGAAATAGCCAAAGAAATCGGCTACTCAATCTCTATCCTTACCAAGGCTCCTTCACGAAAACATGCTGCCTGGTCTGAAAAGGTTGAGTGGTGTGCCAATCATCTTGAGGAGTACATTGACGGGGTTACCATTGCCCATGACAAGGGCATGGTGTATGGAGCGCTGTTGGTTGACGATTGGCCTGAGTATGTCGAGGCCTGGCTGAAACACCGCCCTCGTGGGTTGGTGATCATGCCGGCGAATGGCCACAACGAAGGTTTCAGTCATCCGAATGTAGTGCGGTACGATGGCAGCAATTTGGAGGAGGTCAGACGGAGGATTCAGGAACGTTTTGATGCAGCATGATTTAACCAGTTGTTAAGTTTTGCTTAATAACTGAGGAGAGGCCCAAATATGCCCATACTTAATAGCATTGATCAACTCATGGTAATTGCAGCGTTTAGGCATTGTTTGGGGAGCCGCACATACATGTCTGGGGCCTGCGTACAGTGGTTGCATGACAACTGGCCCCAGCTCACTGAGAATGTCAAAGTGTGATTGCCCGTGAACTTGAAGAAGCATTTCAGTCGGACAATCTCGCTTTGGACAAACATCCGCACATGGCCAGGGCTTTTGACGATATCAACAGGTCAACATGGATGAGGCTCAGGGATTTGTATTTCCCGCAGTGATGTCGTAAATGTGCTCCACGGAACATATCCCCCCTAATGCACAGTTTTTATTTTTCAGGTTTCAGTTTCTTGCTTCGATAGTTTTCTGTCAATCAAGGTTTAATCTTATAAAACTCAGGTGGTATCGGAAACGTGATCATCTTCCTCTTGATCAGGATTTCTATAACCTTTGCTGGAATTAGAGGATATGCCCCCCTTGGATCTTCAAACGTTTCTTCCTCAGTTGTACAACCAACATCCATTATTCACCCCTTTGTTTGTCAATAACTCGCTCATTTTGGCGGTGTCAAAATTTATCGAGATTTTGTTTATTACAAATAACGCTGGATGAATGTCTTCTATGTGATGCTTTAATCAAATTATAGCGCCATAAAATCAAATTATCCTTCTTTGAACATCTTGACTATTTTGAAGACTCTACGCTGGTCTTGTTCACTTAACGCTTGAACATCGGCCTCAATACTTCTAGCCCGATCAACTGCATCCTCTAAATGTTCAAATACAAATAGTGCTGGTAAAGGCACCTGTAGCACCTCCGCGATTCGCATCAGGCGATCTAATGAGGGATAGCTTTTACCCCGTTCAATCAGGCTGACATGTTTTTGTTCAATTCCAATGACATCAGCAAGTTGTTCCTGAATCATCCCTCTTTGCTTTCTTAATTCACGTATCCTCGCCCCAAACAGTTCCGTTGCTGTTTTCATCTTAATAATCCTCCCTGCCCAAGTGTTGATAAGGAAGGGAAAAAACTGAATGCATGTATTAGGGTAAAATATTGACATAACCCTTGTTAAAAGGTATTCTATCCCACTGTAAAGCATATTTATTAATTAAACACCCCGTATCAAGGGTCATGAACTACTGCAAAGGAATTTAACTATGAAGAGAGGTATCGCCTATCTGTTGGTGTTGGTTGTTTTGTTTGTAGTTTCAGGTTGCATGTCAAATGTCACTGTACTCCAGCCAGTAGAAAAGGGTGCGAGGTTGGGAATTGTTCAATTTGACGAGTGCCTAGCAGGAAATTACAACAATTGTACCGGTTCCGGTAAAGTGGCGACGCAGATTTTCAGCGAGGTATTTGGTGCGCCAATTGTTGAGAAGGAAAGCAGTTCGAATGCTGCCGATTTTGACGTATTGCTTATCGGCAGGGTACTGGAATATAACGAAGCAGTTCCAATGGCGTTCAGGCCAAATGCAGCCGCTGTAGATGTGGTAATAAAGAGACGGATTGATGGCAAGACCCTGATTACTTTTCATGACAGCGATACAGCAAACAATTTGACAGGCTCGCCAAAGAGGATTCTAAAAGGTTTTGCCGAGGATCTTAAAGACGCAATGGGGAAGTAATCTCCTTCTTTACGCCCCATGCAGAACCCGAAGCTGTGTCATTGAGGTAAGCGGGTACGCTTTGATGAGTAGCCACCTTCACAGTTTTATCGGTATCTCTTGCGTATATCTTGCCTTGCCCCGGTTCTGCACATGACTGTACTTGGCTGCCATGGAAATACTGGCGTGGCGTAACGTCTCCTGCACCACCTTTACATCCCTGGTTGCCTGGTAGAGTAGTGCGCCACAGGTATGCCGCAAGGCATGGCATGCCCGGCCTTTTTTGGTTATGCCGGCCTTGATCAGCATCGTATCCATCCACTTTGACAGTCCGATCCGGGTAATCCTCCCTCGCACCTTATCTCCTTTGGACAGGGAAACGAATATCGGTTCTCCATCATTGTCGGACGGCACTGGCCCGCGCAGGATCAGGTAGTTCTGGATGCAGTCAACCGTGTCTTCACGCGGATAGATATAGCCATCCTTGCCTTTGCCATGCACCAAAATCCTTATACCATTTTCCGTCTCCTCAATATCCTCCACATTTGCCCGACAGATCTCGATCCGACGCAGACCTTCAAGGGTCATTAATGCTGTCATAGCCCGGTCACGCAGATTCTTCAGTTTATGATCGTGGGGGATTGCCTCAAAGAGCCGTTCCGTTTCGCCGGCAGTCAGACATTTAATAGTCTCCGCATCGGCAGTCCGCTTGCGTGGCGCTCTGACCCCGGTTACCGGATTACTTTCCAGCAGCCCCCGAGAGACAGCACCATCATAGAATCTGCGCACCGTGGTGAGTTTAAGGCTGATTGTCGCATGGGCGGCACCGCTTTGTACCAGTTCCTGACGGAAACCTTTAATTGCAGCAGGGGAAGGGTGGCCGGGATCAATGGTCTGTACCCGACACCATGCAAGCCAGTGATTAAGGTGGGAAATATAGGTAGCAATAGTATCTGGTCGGGCATCACCATTGGCCACATCAAGGGCAAACCAGTCGGCGGCTTGATTGACCATATCTGCTGTTACGATGGCTGTTGGCAGGATTTTAGGGATAACAGTTGGAAAGTCGGCTTCAATATCTTCAATCTGAGATGTTTTCTCGATCTGGCCCATACCTCAGGTACCCCTTAAAATACGACCTGAAAGTTCTTAACACCGATTTGAGTCAAAAAATCGGCCACCTGGTCCAGCGAATCAAACTTCAGCGGTTGATCATTTTCAGGCAAAGTCACCGGTCCGGCATAATCACCGTTGGCATGTTGGACGCCAACTCCGTAGCAGTTGCTATGCAGATGTCTGGCTGTGATGGAAAGCCGTTCGTTTTGGAGAATCATTTTTTGTATTTCTGCACCGGTCAAACTGAAATTCCTCCTTTTGGTCACTTCAGATGTTTTATACCACACTAGACAACATTAGTATACATAAGACAAATTATGTATACTAAAATAACAGTTAATTATGAGCTTTTGAGTAGCTACTTAATTTTTATACTGGCAACTATTTTTAGGGATAAATATTAGAAAAGTATGAAAGGAAAGAAAGAATGAAGCAGCATGCCTTTTGATGAACCAACATGATTCTTATTACGCTATGTACCACGCAAAAAAAAGGCCGAAACAGGGTATCGTGTCTTAATGAACCCTGCTACGTAGCAAAAGCGATGGAGTGAAACAATCCAAATATCCACCACCTACTGGTGGGCATTATTTAGGTGTTCGTCAACAATGGGTGTTATTGTTGTTTTTGCCAAAATTTACCAAATTGTATTGACCACACCACCTCTCTGCGTTTACCATTTTCGCATGGCCTCATACTGGTTACTGCTGCCCAATAAGACATCGTGTTTGGCCTTCGAAAGGGCGTTTATGGAACTTATGGCTATCCAAATATTTTCAATTATTGTTGCTGCGATCATTCTTGCGTACCTGTATTGGCAGGACTACAAAAGCAGCAAAGACAGCCTGGATACGAAACCTGATATACTTCCAGCCCAGAGAGCAAGGGCTTCACGCCGGTTACTTCGGAAGCGTCGTTATGTCGCTTGATAGCAAAAAACAGACTGTTAAAAAATCCAGTGGACTTCACGAAGAGGATGCTTTATCAGAGCCGAAATACGACATAGCGGAATTGGTCAGCAGAATCACTCCTGAGAACAAACATGAGTTCAGTGAGGCAGATTTCGGGGAACCGGTCGGTAGAGAAAGGCTGTGAAACTGGATCTCGTCTGACAAGATGTTGAGGCACTTTCGTCAGGCCCCCCAAATCTATTCAATCCTTGGGAAGACCACTGTCGCGTGGTGCTCTAGGCAGTGGCTGTCAATCGGTATTGAAATTAGCCCCGTTATCAGCGTTGAATTTTGAGTCACCGTAGTTCATACGGTTTCAATGCCGCCGGAGTCGACCTTTCCAGAAAGCAGAGAGCAGCGGTTAAAGATAAAAAGTCGGCTTTTATCAAGCGATTGCAGCAAGTCCTTTACTTCTGACCAGATTCAACAGTTTGAGCGAAGAACCGCTTGGATGTTTCTCTCCCCGCTCCCACTTGCTTACCGACCCGACAGAAACATTCAGATAATGAGCAAACACATGCTGGCTAACTCCCTCTTTTGTACGCATCTCTGCAATTTCTTCAGGGGTCATCTCTTCTACGGGTGTAAGACAGGAATCATCAAATCTGTGCATTGTCCGGGTGTTTATAATACCTATGTCGTGCAAACCCTGCATTGACTCGTGCAATGCAGCCAGAGCCGGGCTTTTATATTTCTTTGGCATTGTATGTAACCTCCTCCAGTTCTTTGTTCTCTACAGCCTGTGCAATCTGGCTGTCACTCAATCCCAGATAAATTTCAGCTGCCGCTTTGTATTCAGCGACTTCACTCTTGCTCAGATTGTCTTTATCGCTTTTAGCAAAGGAAAACATAAAGACAGATCGTGTTTCAGAACGGTATGCAATTATGGTCCTGTAACCTCCGCTCTTGCCCCCACCGTCCCGGGCAATACGTTTCTTAATCAACCCGCCGCCGTAATCAGCATCAATCAATCCACTTTCCATCTCTTTCAAGGCCTCAAGCAGCTTGTCGTCTGCCAGACCTTCCTTGCGTGCAAATCTCGAAAACCATTTTGTCTTAAGGATTCTCACAATCCCCCCTATGTTCTGCATTAAAATATAACACCTAGAACCACAGTTGGACAGAAGAAAATGCTCACTCTTTTTCTTTTGGCTGCCTGTCTCTGCAAGGGGAACTCTTGAGGGTAAGGTTACCGGGCTGTTGGGCAGGCCGGTTGGTTCGGTCTTTGTAATCAGATTGCCGTTTTGATCGTAGCTGTAGCTGGCCTTGCCGGTGGGGATTGCGGTCTGGCCAAAGAGTTCAGCCAGTATCCCTGTGGTATTTGGCATCGGTTTTTGAGGTGAGGTTGCCTTTGCTGTCGTAGCTGTAGGAGGTGACCATG
>Ga0066602_10002440_pt1 | contig 10998 bp, 8 predicted proteins | sample Higcelweek5metaG_FD_59481 | JGI IMG/M metagenome (GOLD analysis project Ga0066602, IMG submission 59481) | Freshwater pond sediment microbial communities from the University of Edinburgh, under environmental carbon perturbations - High... | ecosystem: Environmental > Aquatic > Freshwater > Pond...
AACCTTGCTCGAACTCACCGGGCGGTTCTACGAAAGCATCGCAGACGCGGGACGGTGAGTCTCTGAAAAAAGGAAAGAACACCAGTTGTTATCCGGCAATGCAGAAAATATTTGTGTATGCTGAAGGTTTTTTATGAAAAGGGTATCAACACTCTCTATTATTTTGTTGTAGTGACAACTTATTAGACAATCCGTAGTGATTCAGATGCCTTCTTATCATTGTCGCATGCGCAAACGCCTTAAGATGAACTGATTACAACAAGTCAATTTGGTGTCTCCAATTTTCATAGTGTTTATGGTCAAATTCTGCGCTTATATACAGAGGTTTATTTTTATTGCGTTCATAATCCTGGATTCAATCACATGGCGGCTGAAAAGATCAATGACTTTCCCCTTCACTTCTATATACGTGATATCCATAGTCATACCCGATTTTAACATTCGATCAAGTCAAAGAGATAATCAATATGGAGGATTCTCCTTTTCAGAAGGAATCCAAGCGTGATCCCCCAGATAAACACGGACCTTGTGAATATATAGAAAACACAGATAGAAAAACTAAAAGTGGGATGATACCGAAAAAAAAACAAAATATTTTCGTTTGATGGTTGACAAGTAATTTTTTTTGATTACATTAGTTGTAATGACAACATGGCGTTTTTTTTAATTGTTTTCAAAATAATGTAATGATAACGTTTCAAGGGAGGTGGCATGGTGCGCTACAAACATCAGGAACTGCAGGCCTATCTTAGAGCCTGCATTCACGAACACGCAAAAACCGGTAAGCCACTGGAGTCGGAAAACGTTCTGAGCAAAAAGTTCGGGCTTTCTAGGACTACGATCCGCCGGGCACAAGACGAGTTGGTCCATCAAGGACTTTGTCGTCGCATCCGAGGTAAGGGAACCTTTGCCTGTGACATTCAGCTGTCTCACAAAATTGCTCTAATTATCTACGACACCGCCTACATGCTCGATCCGGTAACAGGCAACCTGATCCGGGGAATCGACTCGGTTCTTTCCGAAGCAGGATATTGTTTGGACATTTTGACTGGAACCCGTGACCGAATCGATGAAAATCTTTCCTCCTATCCCGCTAATTATGCCGGACTCCTGATCGGTGCTGCCCAACTTTCTCCAGAAATTTTGCGATCGCTCTTTCAGCTTCACTTACCTTGTCTAACGGTCAAGAACTACTTTCCCGGACTAGAAGAGTTCGCCGTCCGGATTGACTTTGAACGCGCCGGAGAACTTGCCGCTGATCACCTGATCGAGCAGGGGTGCCGCGAACTCGGCACAGTAATTGCCTATGAAAAGGCGATGATAACACAGGAATTTCTGCGTGGAATTCAGCGGAGGTGTCTGGAAAATGGTGTCAGACTGCGGGAAGCAAACATGCTTTCATTCACCGGTCTTTCCTGGGAAAAGCGGCAAGAACTTCTTGAGCGTGCTCTAGTTTTACCGGAACGTCCTCAGGGTTTTGTTTGTTTTGCCGATTTTTATGCGGACGCACTCTACAGAGCCTGCCTTAACAAGAATCTTTCTGTACCTGATGATGTGATGATCGTCGGATGTAACCATCAGGATTTTTCCGACCGCTATAAGCCTGAAATCGGATTGACCTCGCTGGAAATTCCAACGCAGGAACTTGGATGCTATGCAGCAAGGTTGCTGTTTGAACGCCTTGCAGGAAAATCGTCCACGATCACAAAACTCCAACCGCGTCTTTTTGTCGCGGAATCCACACAGAAGAGAAAATAGATGAAGTTTTATGAATTGAACAATGACCTGATCCATGTCGCGCTAGCGGAGGATGCTTCGCGTCTGATTGTAAGTTCGGATCGCTCTGGACTAGTCTACTCAGCCGCCGATTACGCCGCCTTTTTCTATGGCGGCATCTATCGATATGACCTTGCGACCCATGGGAGGGCACACGTCAAACATGAAAATGATGAATTGCGGATTGTTTTCGATCGCATTAATTACTGGATCCGGTTCCCGGAAAACGGGTTCCAGAAACCAGATCCCGGTCCGGAGCTCCGTTTCGAATTCAGGATTCGTCTAGACGGAGACGAGGCGGTCTTCATCACCGATTCAGTTGAAGGGATGGATGACGAAACCGTTCAGGTCAGCTTCCCCTATCGTCCGTTGCGCTGGAACCCGGCAGCTCCGGCGGAACTGGCTTTTTCGGGCGGCACTTACGGGACGCTCTGGAGCTTTCCTGCGACCGCACCAGGGCGTTTCACAAGTGGTCATGAGCCATTGCCGCTCTGCGGTTTGTTCGACAGGCGCGGCGGCATCGGAATCCGTTGCTGCACACCATTTGACCAGTTGACCGAGCATGTCGTTTCGAGCAGCGAGGGGTGGACCAACACCCAATTTGAGTTTGAGCGGCAAAGAGCCTGTTACCCGCGTGAAACGCGAATATTCTTTTTCGCTCCCGGCGAAAACTACGTCCATCTGGCAAAATTCTACCGGAAAAAGATCGAGGGGGAAGGACGTTTTGTCTCTTTGGCCGACAAGATCGCTGCCAATCCGGAAGTGGGCAAACTTCCGGGAAGCGTCATTTGGAAACACAACGTTTTTTGGGGCGAAAAACTTCCGGAAAACGTTGGGCGCGACTACAGTCTATATGTTTCGACACTCGAAGCCGGGCAGCGCGAAGGCAAGGTTGGCAACTGGACTGCGAAGGAGGTCTTCGACACCGCGCACAATGCCGGATTCGACCGAGTATGTATTTTCAATACCGGGTGGAACCATTATGGCTTTGACTGTGGATATCCGACTCGTTTCCCAGTTAATTCGGAACGTGGAACCGAGGCTGATTTCCTCGCCTCGGCTTCATATGGAAGAAGTCTTTCGCCAGACTACATTCTTTCGGTACACGACAATTACCGAGATGCCTACCGCAAATCACCAGAGTTCAATCTGGAAGAAATGATTCAAAATGCCGGCAAACAACCTGTCAAAGGGGGCATTTGGCGTGGCGGTCGCTGTTTTCTGATGTGCGGAGCCAATGGTCTGCGCTACGCAAAACGCGATCTACCGAGGATCGCTGGACTTTCCGGCAGAGGCTGTATTTATCTTGATGTCCTTGGCTGCGTTGATTTTCTGCGTTGCCATCATTCCGCCCATCCTGGTTCCGGGCGCGAAGACGCAGGATACAGGCTTGCCATTCTGCAGGAGGCAAAACACTATTTCGGAGCAGTCGCCACAGAGGGGGCGCCCCATGATTTTTGCGCTTCCGTTGCCGATCTCGGAGCATATTGTGCCATCCGCAATCCCTATCTTTCCACGTTAAACACCCGTTCGATCCCGTTATGGCAGTTGGTTTACCACGATTCTGTGCTGAATTATGCGGGAGAAGGAATTTCCGGCGTTTCCGGAAGCTTTTTCCGGAACTATCAGGCGCTCTATTGTCTGTTGCCCGCAGGATTCGACAAGGAAAATCTGCGAATTTCAAAGGAACTGCGTGTTACATGTTGTGCTGAGATGGTTTTACACGAATTTCTGCAAGATGAAATTCAACGAACGGTGTTTTCCGATGGAACAGTGGTCACCGCCGATTTTTCTTCTAAAAACGGTGAACGGGGAAACTTTGAACTCCAGAAAGAATGTTGATGCACACGGCGGAACTTTGTCAACAAAGGAATCTCCATGGTTCAGGGAGGTGTCATGAAAAAAAAATGAGTGAATATCACTGGAGGTGTTACCATCGACATTATGAATTTTAATGCATTACCGCAAAATTCGTACAGAAACGTTCCAATTAAGGAGGACAATATGAAAAAAAACTTTTTGCAGAGAAGTCAATGTTTTACATTGATAGAATTATTGGTTGTGATTGCGATCATCGCGATTCTGGCGGGAATTCTCCTGCCCGCGCTGAACAAGGCACGGGAAAGGGCAAAAAGCAGTTCTTGCTTCGGGCAATTGCGCCAGATTACACTGGCTTCCAGCATGTATTCGATGGACCACTACGACTGGATTCCGCCATTTTACAACACGCCGGGCGGAAATTGGGTATCGGGGGCCGGAGGCCTTTGGGACACGAACCGGAATGGACTTTTAAACAGATATATCGGACTTCGTCATGTCAAGGACGGGATGGGATTTAACGAGGTTGTGTCTGATGGTTTGCGTGGGGCGATGACCTGTCCGTCACGGACACCGGCGGTATTGTTCCGGACTCTCTTCACATACGCGACTAACCGTTTTGTTGCTCCGACTGGAACAAATGCCTCATTTCCAAGACCGTCCTATAAACTCAATGAGATACGATACCCATCGGCCCTGATGCTCTATTCGGAGGGCAAGGATGGATCATCGTCCCCGATGGTTTCACATGCCAGCGCCTGGGATCAATCGACCTGCGGTATCGAATTTCCCCATAACAAATCCGCTAACATGGGGTTTGTGGATGGACACGTGGAAAACCGCAAAAAAAATCAGGTGCCATCTTATACAGAGTCGGCAACTGATACATACTGTAAATTCTGGACGGTGATATGATGCATATCTTACTCTGTTTTCTTGCGTTGCTGCCGTTGTTTGCTTCGGGAAAGGAAGCCACGCTTCCGGTCACCGACGTTCCGGCTTTCCGGCGATCAATCCACATCGGCGGGACCGTGCGTGAATACCGCAATGTCGCCATCGCCATTCCACACCGCACTCCGCTGCTGGATTTTGCGGCACAGGAACTCTCGGAACTGTTGACCGCTGCTGGGTGCAAGGTCACAACCATCCACGACTCAGGCAATGATCGCGATGAGAATATTGTGCTCGTTCTCGGAAGTGGAATTGACATTTCGAAACTCCCGCCGGAAGGATTCCTGATCGTACGCGACGGCAAAAAAGTCTTCATTGCCGGAAAGGACTCCGACAAGGATGATCCGCGCCGGAACCAATTCATGCAGTGGTATGCGCGCGGCACCCTGACCGGCGTCTACGACTTCCTCGAGCGTTTTGCCGGGGTGCGCTTCTTTTTTCCGGGCGAATGCGGAACCGTCGTTCCACGCCGGAATGCGCTCGCGCTGCCGGATGAGATCGATCTTTTCGACAGTCCGGACAATCGGCTGCGCAATTACAGCTACTATACCGGACAGTGGCCGAAAAACTATCCGGAAAAGTTCAATGGCGTTGATGGCAAAATTCTCTCGTTGCTGCGGCTCCGCGGTACCTCATATCGAATTCCTCATACTCACGGGTTGGCCTCTATGGGATACATACGCCGTTTCGGAAAGACAAACCCAGAATATTTTGCGTTGCTTCCGGACGGTTCGCGCTATTTTTCATTCTCAGATGGTGTCTCTCACACGGGGCAGCTCTGTTTCAACAGCGGCATTCGCGAAGAGATCTATCATGACATGGTTTCCTATCTGCGTGGCGAGCCGGCTTCAAAACGGGGCGTGCTTGGGTTCTCCGGAAACCAGTTTGCCTGGAACCACGGAGCGGCCGGTTCCGGCGCCTTCTGCCCAATGCCTCAAGACTGGCTCTTCTGGTGCTGCTGCGAAAAATGCGCCAAAACTGCTCCAGGCGGACGCGGCGAATCCATGACAAATCCCCGTTTCCGTCGAGCCATCAACGAGTTCATTTGGCGCATGACAAAAGAATATGCAGACCGACTGACTACTGACGGCGTGTCGGGAATTCTCATTCAGATGGCCTATCCTCCTTACAATGAAGTTCCAGAATGCGCGATTCCGGAAAATGTCCGAGTCATGGTAGCAATGACTGGTGGTCGGGACGCTTCTGATCGCAGGCTCGAGGCATGGAACAAAAAGCTCGGCCATGCACCGATGATCTGGACCTATCCAGGCAAGCACATGGACAAGGCCATCTTTGATGGCATTCCGGCCATGTCGATGAAACGCCAAATCGAATATTACGGCAAACGCAAACTTCTTTACTCTGGCGTTTACCACAATTCGGAAACCGACTATTGGATATTCAATCACCTCGAATACTATCTCTTTTCCAAACAGATGTGGAATTCCGGACTCGACATGAAAACCCTTTACGACGAATATTTCACGCTCATGTTCGGGCCCGGAGCCAAATCAGTGGAAAAAGTCTATTCCCGTCTCGAGGAACTCTGGAACACCGGAATACTCGGCAAAGAGACCGAAACTGAACTTGGTCCTGTCGTCCATGTCCCAACACTATCCGAAGCGTGGACCAAAATCTACTCGCCCGAAGAATTCCGATGGTTCAATGCCCGGTTCGATGAGGCGGAAAGGCTTGCCACAGGAACACCGGATGCTTTGAAGCGAATCCGTTTCATCCGTCGACATATGCTTGGAATTATCGAAAAGCACGCCACCGAATTCCGTTCGCGGAACTCCCTGAGTGCGGACTGGAATATCTCCATGCCGGGCAAAGTGTTTTTGCGCCCGATCCATTCCGGCGACTGCCGGCCTTTGACTTCCGTGGAAGTTTCCGAAAGCAAAGATGATTTCATCTTTGTTTTCACCTGTGAAGAACCGGAAATGAAGAATATTTCCGCATCCGCATCGAAACCTGATTCTCCTGAAGTTTTTCGTGACTCGAACATCGAAATCTTCCTCAATCCATCGGGTGACCGCAAAAAATATTTTCACATAGCGTTTTCTGCATCCGGCACACTCTACGACGCACGTTGCGAGGTTGGTGCAAAACCTGATTACTCGTGGCAAAGCAAGGCGAAAAGTGAAATCGAACGCGGTGAAAACTTCTGGAAAGCGACGCTGATCATACCGAAAAAAACATTCGCATCGATCCGTGAAGAAGGTTTCCCCGTTAATTTCGGCCGCACGATTTTTCCAATCAAGCCCGGAGTCTCCCCCTACCGTCACTGGAGTCCATTTTCCGATAGCGGGTTCCACGACATCGAAAATTACGGGATGCTCCTGCGAAAAAAGAGTGTACAGATCGAGTTGGTCCGGAACGGGGACTTTTCGCAAGGGAGCGCCGACTGGAAATTGTGGAGGCAATTTCCAGCACAGCAGGTTCAGAAATTGGACTCTTCGGATTTTATCTCTGGCGGAGCCTCTCTTTTGTTTGAAAATAATGCTCAGGGCAAAATAATGAACGCCACGCAGCAGATTCCCCTGAAGCCGGGATGCCGATATCGCATTTCCTATGACATCAAAACGGAACTAACCGATGAAAACGATATGGACTTTGGTGCGGCGATTGCCATATGTACCGCCGCACACGGACACGGCGCGAAAAGATTTCCTGCGCACTACCTACGGGGAGACTCCCCTTGGCAACGGCTCTCATTCGAATTTACCACTGATGCGGAAACACGTTCCGATGAAGCTGAAATCGTTCTCTGGCTTTGGGGAGCCACTGGAATGGTCCGCTTCGATCGGGTCAGCGTAGTCGAACTCTGAAGGCGAAACGGGGCAGAACCAAAGAAGCGCTTCTTCCCACTTCTGCCCGCCTTGCCTTGAGATGGATACCTGAAAAAGAGTATTGATACATCGACAATGCCGCCACCCGCATTGAAACCCATAAATGTTTTTACGAAATTTTTGAGAATGGCAAAATGCTTGATCTATTGTCGGAGAAAAAAACAAAAGATGGAAAGAACTTACGCATTTGGCGACTGATCACGCCATGCGGTTCCGTACCGGAATGGATAAAACGCTATATGTCCGCTTCAATCGGATATGAAGTCTACCGCAATGCTTTGAGTGATTCCAGCTATTGGCGCCTTTACTACCGCAATGCATTCGACGGCAAGGGGGCAATCGACCATCTGTACATTGCCGAAGTGGATAACGAGCCGGCCGCCCGTGTCTGGTTCGGTTATTCTCCGCGTTTCGGACATGGGAACTTCGGGAATGTTTTTACTGAACCGGAATTTCGCCGGCACGGGCTGATGAATGAACTGTTGGCTCCATGTCTGAAAGATTTTTTTGACTCTCCGGCCAAAATGCTCTGTTGTAACGGTAATAAATTGACCGTTGGGAGTTATTTGAAATCCGGATTTCACCTGATATACGGCGATGAAACTTATCCCCTATGTATTCTCAAGTCGAAAGGCAGGCTTTTTTCAGATGTCGAAGCCGTTGCGTTCGACCATTCGCCCATTTGTAAAATACGGGAGGGAACCATCGACGACCAATATGACTGCGATAAATTCATGCCTTTCACCAGTGCAATGTATCGCTATCCACGCAATCACCGGGTCGGTATTTCCGCTTATATAACCGATTACCGGATTGCTTGTCAGGAATATTTATCAGGCAATGGAGTCATCGGTGTTGCCGAAAATCACAATGGAACGGTCGTTGGCTATGCTTTCGCGCTCAAGTTGTCCGGCCATAACTGTCTTGATTTCAGTGTTCATCCGGACAACCTCAAGGAGGCCGGCTGCCTCCTTGAATTTACTGCCGGAAAATTCAAGAAATATTTTTCGGGAGAACCCATTTTTGCTCAGATAGACGCTCGAGATATGGAAAAACACAGCTTGCTTGGACACGCTGGTTTCCGACTGTGCGCAACCATACCTAATATTTTCGAAAATCAAAACATCCTGATTTTCAAAATATGACAAGAAAAACAATACTTTTGAAATAGGCTTAACTGTTTTAATAACAACAGAAAAACACAAAATAAAATTCACGAACAGTCCCCGATTCGCGGGGATCGTTCAAAAAAATTACCTAAAAACAGAAAACTTCTGATAACCGGAAAAAGAGGAGAAACATGAAACCTATCATTACCAAACTCGGAACCATCGATATCTACATTATTGAATCCAATCCCGTGGTATTTAAGGGCAGACTCCACCGTTTTGAATACATCCGGCATCAAGAGGATGGACGGCATTACCGCTTTAATCAGACGGGTGATTCATATTTTCGGTTTGTGGATGTTGAAACTGGGGAATTCTCGGAACCATTCGGACATGGATTACATTTGGGAAATGCATTCGTATGGGATGACCACATTTGCGTGACCGCAGTGGAAAACTGGGGAAAATCCCGCTTTTATCAACTGGAATCGGATGATATGATGCATTGGACCGCTCCAAGAGTTATTTTGGAAAATCCGCTATGGGAAGGTTACAATACGAGTCTCTGTCGTGATCGTGATGGGTTCATGCTGACTTTTGAACTTGGCGCCCCGGCGGAATTGGTGGGACAGCCATTCACCATGTTTTTTGCACATTCGAAGGATCTTAAAAACTGGGAATACCTCCCGGACGCCGTTTTTGGACGCGAGAAATATACAGGAGGTCCCATGTTGCGGTACTTTGGCGACTGGTATTACTTCTTCTACCTGGACGGCTCTTACGAAAAAGGGTTTCTGCAGTCGGTCGCCCGCTCGATGGATCTGAAGCATTGGGAGTATACCCCCTGTCATCCTGTATTGGACTACGCAGACGACGACCGTAAGATTAAAGGAAATTTTTCTCCGGACGAACTGAAACTAATCCGCACCGCCGTCAATGTCAACAATTCCGATATGGATATGTGCGAATGGAAAAATGGTCTTTATATTGTTTATTCCTGGGGCAACCAGCGAGGAACAGAATTTCTGGCCGAAGCAAGAGCTGAATGCGGTGAACGGGAATTCTGCGAGGGATACTTTCAGAATCAGCCCTGACTCCGGATTCCGATAAGGGTTACCGTAATCATCGTAGCGGTAAAAGCAACCGCTCAGCAGGTAAGAAAAATATTGAAACAACCATCGGGGAACTGTATTCATGAAGCTGGATTTTCGCATTGACTGGGGATACCAATATAACTGTATTCACTATCATCCGTTTTATCACTGGGACAGACATCTGGATGTTCATGAACTCAACGTCAGCGATGCGGAATATTGAAAAAGATGGAATCGTACGTGCGTTTTTCTGCGGTGGGAACCAGTAGGAAGTCTCTGATAGATAACCAGACAACCGAATATCACGGAACTCTCGCAGAATTCTTCAGGTCGTTCTACTCATAAATGAGTGAGATACATAAAAATTGATTTTTTTTGAACCACCTGAACTCAAATGAAATTGTTATGTATAGGAATTCAAAAACAGAAAGGAAATGCACATGAAACGTTCCGATATTAATCATTACATCCGCAAGGCCGAAGATTTCTTCCGGATCAATCATTTCAGTCTGCCCCCGTTTGCTTCTTGGACTTTGGCGGAGTGGAAGGAAAAAGGAGATGAAATTGATGAGATTCTTGATTGTGAACTGGGGTGGGATGTCACCGACTTCGGCAAGAGAAATTATCTTGAGGAGGGGTTGTTTTTGTTTACGATTCGCAACGGACTGTCAGGAAGTCGAAAATATCCCAAAACCTATGCAGAAAAAGTCATGATTTCGCATGAAAATCAGATAACTTCGATGCATTATCATGCGACAAAGACTGAAGACATCATCAATCGTGCGGGAGGACGGCTCGTATTTGAACTTTACCATTCTGCAAAGGACAATCAACTCGACATAAAAAAAATTGTGACGGTGTCGCGGGACGGTGTTCGTTACGAAGTCCAGCCCGGAGTAAAACTTCTACTCGAACCAGGCGAAAGTCTGTCCCTTCCTCCTCGGCTTTACCATACTTTTTATGCGGAAAAAGGAACCGGTCCGGTTATGATCGGGGAAATTTCGTTTGTCAATGATGACCACACAGACAATATTTTCTTAAATCCCCAAATACGCTTCCCTGAAATTGAAGAGGATGAACTCCCTTACCGTTTGCTGGTTTGTGATTATAGAAAATTTTTCAGGAAGGAAACCGAGATATTTTGAATTTTCAGATTGAATTACAAAAAGAGCATTGAACCTCAATTTTATCAATTATTTAGTAAAAAGCCCCGCCCAGAGGACGGGGCTTTGCCTTGAGCTCCCCATAGGGGAGCGATAATGGTTCAATCGCCAATGCCATGCTACGGCAGGATATGATGAGTTGAAAAACATGCTTGAAATTCAATGGTTATTGAGTAAGAAAATGTGAGTTCAAGGCCTCTCGTAATTTCAAATGGTTCTCAAGAACCTTCAGGCAAAC